>Ga0265327_10003103_pt1 | contig 16391 bp, 15 predicted proteins | sample 41621metaG_FD_202089 | JGI IMG/M metagenome (GOLD analysis project Ga0265327, IMG submission 202089) | Rhizosphere microbial communities from Carex aquatilis grown in University of Washington, Seatle, WA, United States - 4-16-21 metaG | ecosystem: Host-associated > Plants > Roots > Rhizosphere... | reverse complement strand
CTGGAGCTGGTCAATTTGCTCCGGCTAAGGGTGGTCAATTTGGACCGGCTAAGGGTGGTCAGTTTGAACCGGCTGGCGGTGGTCAAATAGAAACGGCTGGTGGTGGTCAAATAGACCGGCGTTTGCATTCAACCCCGCATTGAGCTAAAGTGCTGCCTCCAAACTAGCAATCACCGCCGCTTTATCAAAACGGGTATCCTTTATACCTTTAATCATGTAATCTTCTACTTTCCCGTTTTTCGCAAGGTCCAAAGCCGTCAATCCGGCCTTATTCTTCATTTTGGCATTGGCGCCATGTTGCAGGAGAAAATTCACCACATCCAGCTTTTCAAACTGAGCTGCCAGCATCAAGGCAGTTGTTCCATCATTGGAAACGGCATTTACATCCGGATGATACTCCAGTAATAATTTCACCATATCCAATCCGCTCCAGTAGGCACAAGCCACCATCAGTGCGGTCCGGCCTTTCGGGCTCCTCGGCTGATCGATCATAGCACCGTGTCTCAATAGAAACGCGGCAATTTCTAATTCCGGGAAATGACAGGCCTCCATTAACATCGTGCTACCCTGAGCATTCACTTCATTTACATTCTCCCCCTTGATAATAAGTATTCTCGCCAGATCTGTATCCTTGGCTTTAATTGCATCCTGCAAGGTCTGTGCCTTAAGCGAAATATTCGCCAGTATAAGAAGACTAACCAGTAAAACGATTCGCATTAGCTGAAGTTTGAATACTAAGATAATGCCTGATTCATAAAAAATACACGCTATTGCTTCAAAAACCACCCAGGCATTTAATAACGCCCCTTAAAATGTTGGTGATTATTTTAATAGCTAAAAATCATTATTAATTTACCAAATCAAACTTAGCTTCCCTGACTTGATTCCTAAGTTCTTACTTGTATACCTATATTGATAAACTCCTGCTGGAATATCAGTAAGATACACTTGCATGCTTGTGGAGGATACGGGTAATTCAAATTGCTTCACCAAGCGACCTGTAATTTTTAAATCTCACCTAGCCCAACACATGATATGGGTTGTCGGAAAAGGGCTAAAGCCCTGCTTAACAAATAGTTATTCCTAGTCCCTGGCCTGAAGGCCAGGGCAACTGGGGGCTCTAGGTTGTGACTTTCAATAGCCCAACAACCTGATAGGGGTGGTCAGAAAAGGGCTAAAGCCCTGCTTAACAAATAGTTATTCCTAGTCCCTGGCCTGAAGGCCAGGGCAACTGGGGCTCTGGATTGTCCCTGGCCTGAAGGCCAGGACAACTGGGGGCTCTGGGTTGTGACTTTCAACAGCCCAACAACCTGATAGGGGTGGTCAGAAAAGGGCTAAAGCCCTGCTTAACAAATAGTTATTCCTAGTCCCTGGCCTGAAGGCCAGGGCAAATGGGGGCTCTGGATTGCCCCTCCCAACAGCATGATACCTGATACCGGTGGTTGGAAAAGGGCTAGCTACCTGCTTGACAAATAGATATTCCTATTCCCTGGCCTGAAGGCCAGGGCAACTGGGGCTCTGTATTGTACCTGGCCTGAAGGCCAGAACAACTGGGGGCTCTGGATTGCCCCTCCCAACAGCATGATACCTGATACTGGTGGTTGGAAAAGGGCTAGCGACCTGCTTAACAAATAGTTATTCCTATCCCCTGGCCTGAAGGCCAGGGCAACTGGGGACATTCGACAACCTCTCCAACAGCTTGATACCTGATACTTGATACCTGATACCTAAAAACAGCTTTCTACTCCATACTTTCTACTTTCTACTATTCCCCCTTTCTTTGCAGCTATGCAGCCCGCATCACCTATCCTGCTTTCCATCGTTATACCCGTCTATAATGAAGAACTCATTATTGATGAACTGGTCCGCAGAATGCTGGCAGCGGCGCTTAGTATTACCCCGGATTTCGAGATCATCTTCGTCAACGATGGCAGTCGGGATACTTCGCTCGAAAAACTGAAAGTGGCCTGCACCCAGGATACAAGACTACATTATATCAACTTCTCCCGGAATTTCGGGCACCAGATCGCGATCACTGCAGGCATGGATTATGCCAAAGGCCAGGCCATCGTCACCATCGATGGAGACCTTCAGGACCCGCCAGAACTTATCGCTGAAATGTATCAGCAATACCTGGCCGGCTTTAAGGTTGTCTATGCAAAACGCAAGGCCCGTAACGGAGAAACCTTCTTTAAACGCTTTACAGCCAAAGCTTTCTACCGCATCCTGGCCCGGATGGTGTCCTTCAATATCCCGGTGGATGTGGGGGATTTCCGACTGATTTCCCGGGATGTCCTGGAATATCTGAAACAGATGAAGGAGTATGATAAATACCTCCGCGGACAAATTGCCTGGCTGGGTTTTAAAAGTACCTATGTCTATTTCGATCGGGATGAGCGGAAGTTTGGGGTCACCAATTACCCCTTTAAGAAAATGTTGCGTCTGGCCTTTAATGGCATCACGGCTTTTTCGGACAGTCCCCTGAAATGGGCTACCAGCCTGGGTTTCATTGTATGCGCCGTCTCCTTCCTGATCGGTGTTTATGCCCTATTCAGCTATTTCGTTTTTCATAATGCCGTAAAGGGCTGGGCATCCCTGATCATTTCCATCACCTTCCTGGGAGGGGTGCAACTCCTTTCCCTTGGCATCATTGGTGAATATATTGCCCGGATCATTTCCAATGTGCGTCAACGACCTTTATATGTTATAGATAGTACAGATTCCAATAATGGGACCTCGGAAACTTAACGTAGCAGGCCTTGGGGCTTTAGTAATTTCGCAGGTCTAATTCCTGACCTGCTTGTGAAAAGTACCCAGAAGATAATAACCCGAGACCTTTCCTGGCTGGCCTTTAACGCCAGGGTATTACAGGAAGCCCGGGACCCCAGTGTTCATATCTCCGAGCGTCTCCGTTTCATTGGCATCTATTCCAATAACCTGGATGAATTCTTCCGGGTACGGGTGGCTGCGCTTTCCCGCATGGTTCGCGTTGGCAAGGCTGCCAATGAACACATGGAAGAGGCTCCTCAAAAGATCCTGAATGCCATTCAGAAAAGCCTGATCTCCCAGCAAGCCAGTTTTGATGCCACTTATGCCGGTATCATCACCGAACTGGGGCGCGCAGGAATTTTTATCAAAAATGATAAGGAACTTTCCAAAGACCAGCAGGAATTTGTAACCCGCTATTTCGATCAGGAAGTAAGGACGCAGATCGTGCCCCTGATGATCGAGAGTATACCGACGGTACCCCTTCTGAACGACAAGGCCATTTATCTTGCCTGCGTCCTGGGAAGTACTGAAAATTCAATGCTGCAGCGATTCGCGCTCATCTCAGTACCCACCAAAGTGCTGCCGCGTTTTGTGATTATCCCTGCTGAAAACAATGAACGGCATATCATTCTCCTGGAGGATATCATTCGGTTTTCATTGCCTCAATTATTCGCTGCTTTCGGTTTCAATCGTTTCCTGGGTTATATCATCAAGGTTACCCGGGATGCAGAACTGGAACTGGATAATGATGTCAATACTAATCTCATCGACGAGCTCGAAAAAAGCTTAAAGGCCCGTAAAAGAGGCCGCGCCACCCGCTTTGTCTTCGACCGCAATATCGATGCCGGTCTCCTCGACTACCTGGTAAAACGCTTTTCGTTTTCTGGTAAGGACAATCTGATCCCCGGAGGGCGCATTCATAATTTTAAGGACTTCATGAACTTCCCAATGCGGGTGTTCCATGACCGGCCTGACCGGCCCCGCCCCTTTGTACATCCCTTACTGATTCAACCGTGCAGGATCATGCAGGTGCTGGATAAGCGGGATGTCATGCTCCACTTCCCCTATCACTCCTTCGATTCGGTGATCGACCTGGTCCGGGAGGCCTCGATCGATCCTTTCGTTCAAAGCATCAAGATCACCTGCTACCGCCTGGCAAAGGATTCCAAGCTCATCAATGCCCTGATAAACGCCGTCCGTAATGGCAAAACGGTGACTGTCGTGATTGAGCTCCGGGCACGCTTTGATGAAGAATCCAACCTGATGTGGAAGGCCCGCCTCGAAGAGGAGGGTGCCCAGGTTTTTATGGGCCTTCCGGATATGAAGGTCCATGCGAAGCTCTGCCTGATCAAGAAACGGGAATTCAATAAATCCAAGGTCTATGGCTTTATTTCAACGGGTAATTTCAATGAGAATACAGCACAATTCTATACCGATCATTGCCTGTTGACCACCCAGAAAAATATACTGGCGGATATGGATCGCATTTTCGATTTTCTCACATCCCCGGTTATAAAGACCGAAAACCTGAATCGCTGTAAGGTACTGCCAGTGGCACCTGTTAATATGCGAACCCTCTTCACGGATCTGATCCATCGGGAGATGCGCGAGGCTCAAAAGAAACAACCGGCGGCGATGCTACTAAAAGTAAACAGTCTCTCAGATACAACCCTCATTCATGAATTGTATTCCGCATCGAGAGTCGGGGTAGATGTGCAAATGATCATCAGGGGTATTTGTGGTGCTTATACCGAGCAGAAAAGTTTTAAGAATCCCATGAAGGCCATTTCCATTATTGATGAATACCTGGAACATGGCCGGGTCTTTGTCTTTCATTCCGGTGGAAAACGGCGTGTTTATATATCCTCAGCAGACTGGATGGTTCGAAATCTGGACCACCGGGTTGAGGCTGCCTGTCCGATCTATGACCCGGAAATTCAACAGGAACTGGTTGACATTCTGAATATTCAGCTTGCTGAAAATGTGAAGGCACGTATTTTAGACAACGAACAAAGCAATAGCTATGTCATCCGGAAGGAGCATGAACCGGAAGTTCGTTCTCAAATGGCGACCTATTCCTACCTGCTTTCTAAAAAATATACACTTTGATCCTTGCTGCCATTGATATAGGTTCTAATGCCGGTCGACTCCTGATCACCGAAGTGGCGCCTTATGCCGATGGCACTGTGGATTATACCAAGCTGACCTTATTGCGGGTGCCTTTGCGATTGGGGGTGGATGTTTTTAGCCAGGGATTTATTGGCGAGGAAAAGGTTTCGCATTTCCTCGACACCCTTCGCGTGTACCAGTTGATGATGAAGATCTACAAGGTAAGTGCTTTCAAAGCCTGTGCCACTTCGGCGATGCGCGATGCAAGTAATGGAGCCGCTATCCTGGATCTTGCCCGTAAGGAAACCGGCCTTGATATCCGCATCATTACCGGACAGGAGGAGGCCAGCGTCATTTATGAGACACATATTGCCGAAGCACTAAACGTTAGTAAATCCTATCTCTATATCGATGTGGGCGGCGGGTCTACGGAACTAACCCTATTTTCCAATAATATCATTGTCTTCAAGGAATCCTTTAATATCGGAACGATCCGCCTACTACAGAATAAGGTAAGTGATGATCAATGGGATGCCATGAAGACCTTTGTGAAGACTGGATTAAGGAATTATGGGCCTGTTGAAGCCATCGGTTCCGGTGGTAATATCAATAAGGTGTTTTCCATGTCCAAAAGGAAGGAGGGTAAGCCTTTACCCCTTGAATTGCTCCGGGATTATTACAAGGAACTAAGTGCGGCCACCCTCGAAGAACGCATGCACCGGTATAATCTCCGGGCGGACCGGGCGGATGTAATCCTGCCAGCTTTGCAGATCTATATCTCTCTCATGCGCTGGGCAGGAGCTGAGGAAATCAATGTACCAAGAATTGGATTGGCAGATGGTTTAGTGAAAATGCTGTACCGGGAAATCACGGAATCGCGTGTCACCCCCGTGTAGGCTTTCCCGATTTTAGGAAATTCTGATGGCTTGCGGACTTAGATTTGCAGGGAATGTCATACCGTTTACTTATTATATTGACCATGATATTTCCAGCATTAGTATCTGCTCAGGAACTTCATCGGTTATCCGGCTTTGTACAAATAAGTGGTAGTCCACTCATTGCTTATTTCGTTCAATTCCAGGTGACCAAAACAGCAGTAAAGGGGTATTCTTTAACCACCTACAAAAACGAAAAACCACTACGCGCCAATTTAGTCGGGAAACTTGATCCTGCGTCGGAATTGTATATCGAAGAAATTCCCAGTCCGGGGAGTCCTTTAAATGATTATGGTACCTGCTATTTCACAGCTCACCTGAAATTGAGCGTTATGACGGGTGGGCGGCAACGATGGAATGGGATATTTCGAGGTAAAAATGAGAATGGATTACCCTGTGGTGAAGGAACTATGACGCTTGTCGATGAAGCAATGCCGGAAGCACTTGATCCTCATAAAACAGAAATGGTGAAAAAGCCATTACCCGTTCGAAAAGTAGTGCCTAGGGACAGTGTTAAACGTGCTCCCAAGGCTGTGATGACGGTGGTCACCAGGGATTCCATAAGGCCAGAACCCAAGGTGGTCAAAGTGATTCCGAAGGACACAATGAAGCCCATAGAAAAGCCAAACCAGGTGACCATCGTGAATAGGCCTCAGCCTAAAGCTATGGAAATGGGCACTACCAAAGACAGTAATGCGTGCATGCGCACCTATCAGTTTGCCAGTGATTCTTTGTCGTTTGAAGTCTGGGATGGCTGGACCGTTGATGGGGATGTAATCAGTATTTCCATCAATGGGAATATGCTTATGGAGCATACAAAACTGAATGAAAACCTGATGCATTACGCCTTAAAGCTCAGGCCAGGATTGACGACCATGATGATCTATTTGCATGAGGAGGGATTTGACCCTCCCAATACGCCAAACCTGATCATTCATGATGGCAAAACCCGTTATGAGTTGGGAATTAGTGGGAATAATGGCGATAAGGTGCGCATTTGTATCCAGCGCCCGGGTTAAGGTTGAGGAATCAACCCTAACAATCCATATTCTTGTTGTACTTTCGCGCCCGGATAAAGAAATCAAACAGATGTCGGGACAGCTTAAAGAAGTACGCAATCGGATTAAATCCGTTACCTCCACGCAGCAAATCACTAAGGCCATGAAAATGGTTAGTGCTGCAAAACTTCGTCGTGCCCAGGACGCCATCACACAGATGCGCCCCTATTCACAGAAGTTGCAGGAAATGTTATCCAATATTGTCAGTTCTCTATCATCAGATACGAATCTGCCACTGGCAGTAGAGCGCGCTCCAGAGCGTGTTTTGCTGATACCGATCACCTCTGACCGTGGATTGGCCGGGGCTTATAATGCGAACGTAGTTAAGATGACCCGTGAGCTGATCCGTGAAAAATATTCGGCGCAGTCCGCAAAAGGAAATATCACCATTCTGCCATTGGGTAAGAAGGGCTATGAATATTTTGTGCGGAATAATTATAAGGTAGTCGATAATTACTGGACAATATTTAGCAATCTTTCGTTTGATAATGTTCGGGATGCGGCTGTTTATGCCCAGGATGCGTTTTTAAAAGGAGAATTTGATCGGGTGGAATTGATTTATAGTCAATTCAAGAATGCGGCCACTCAGGAGTTTGTGAGCGAGCCATTTTTGCCGATTCCAAGGGTTGAAAAGGTGGCCGGTAATAAAAAGGAAACAGATTTCATCTTTGAGCCGAATCGTGAAACCTTGTTGATCGATCTGATGCCGAAGATCCTGAATACCCAGGTTTATAAAGCGATCCTGGATGCCAATGCTTCTGAGCATGGTGCGCGTATGACGGCAATGGATAAGGCCAGTGAAAATGCGGCAGAATTGCTCCGCAGCCTGAAGATCAGCTACAACCGCGCCCGCCAGGCCGCCATCACCACCGAACTGACCGAAATCGTCAGTGGTGCTGCTGCGTTGCAAGGGTAATTTCAATTTGGTGATTTGATAATTTGGTGATTTGGTAATGGGGAGCGGGAGCGCCTGGCCCCTGAGTCGGAGTTGTCCCCCCCCCGACCCCTGAGCGAAGTCGAAGGGCCAGATCCCTGAGTGAAATTTAAAGGCCCGCTCCCTGTGCGAAGTCGAAGGGCCGGGTGCTTTAATCCTTGAAGGAATAACTCGACCTGGACGATAATAAACAGATTCCCTTCCGGAATGCCTGTCCCGCCGAATGGCGGGGACAAAGAAAACCGAATGTAAATGCATACAGCCTACAGTGGGATTCGGGCAGTACCCTTGCCATGAATGCTGGTACATCCGGTAATGGTACATCCCATGTTCTTTTTGTCCCCGCCGAATGGCGGGAACAAAAGAAAACCGAATGTAAATGCATGCAGCATACAGCGGGGATTGGGCACTTTACCCGTGTCTTGAAGGTTGGTCCTTCCGATAATGGTACCACCCGTGTTCCCCATCTTCCAATTTTCAAATCTTCAAATCACCCACCTGGGAGTTCAAAGCTTAACTTTAGGACTTAATATTTTGCCGATATGATTCGATTGTGTACACTTGGTTTACTTCCGATCCTTTTCATTTCTATATCGCTTCAAGCGCAACCAGGAAATTCCGGAATTCAAACCACTCCTTTAGCAGGAACCGTCATCCTCAAAGAGGTACCGGATAAATACACTGCAGAAGTCAATTCACTGGAAGCTCCCGAACCGGATGGGGAACAGGAACAGGCACATTTCCGAAAACTGAAAGAAAAAGTCAGCCAATTGTATCCACATCGGATCACAAGCAGCCCAACAATCCATGCCAAGGCTACGACCATTCCTATACCCATAATCGTTCAGGCTTTTGTTCCGGATTCCAATTCTGCCACGCCTCCCGACAATAGCTTTGGAGTCAGTGCCGCCAATGCCGGATTCAATATGATGAATAGCCGGGTTTCTGTCCTCAACACCCTGAATGGCTCCATTAGTTTGGTCAAAAGCCTTTCAACACTTACCACATCGGTAGGTCTGAATGATCCGAATAATGATGGCCGCTATGACCCTAAAGTCGTTTATGACCCGGAGGCGGATCGCTTCATTTGTGTGATCCTGAGTGGTCTCAATGAAAACAGTCATATTATTTTCGGTTTCTCCCAATCCAATGATCCAGGGGGTGCCTGGAACTTCTATAAAATGACCGGGGATTATGCCGGAGATACCCTTTGGTTTGATTACCCAATCATATCTATCACGCATAATGAACTCTTCCTGACTGGGAATAAACTGGTGTATAATGGTTCTTTTCAGACCGGATTCAGGAAAAGCCTGATCTATGAGGTCCGGAAAAGCGATGGTTATGCCGGAAATAGTCTTAGCTATAAAATCTGGGATTCCGTTCGTTACGGAGGAAATCCGATCCGCAATATTTTCCCAGTCAATGGGGGTAGTAGCATTCAGGGACCTTCCCAATATTTTCTATCCGTGCGCAATATGGACATCCAGAATGACTCGGTCTTCCTGATGAAGATCGGGGATACGCTGGGCAGTACCGGGAATACATTGAGCGTTGCTGCCTATGTTTCGAATCTTAATTATGGATTTCCGCCGGATGGCCGACAGCTTGGATTCACCAAATTACTGCAGACCAACGATGCGCGGGTGCTGGGTGCCTACGCGGAAGGAACGGAGATCCAATTCGTAAATACCAGTGTCAATACGGCCTCAGGATCGGATGCCATCTATCATGGCCGGATTGCCAATTATACCAGCAGTCCAGTAGTAAGTGCCAATTTCATTACCGTAGACACCATGGATTTTGCGTATCCAAATATCTCATTTGCAGGTCAGGTAGGCGGCAAGAACAGCTCCATCATCTCCTTTGATTATTCGGGTCCGAACCTGAACCCCGGATTAGGGGCTGTGTTGTGGGATGGGGCCAGCTATTCGCCCCTTTTGCGGGTGAAAGATGGAGAATCGTATATCAACAACGCCTCCGCCACAGGGGTACGATGGGGTGATTATTCCGGAACGCAGCCGGTTTTTGGTAAACCAGGCAATGTCTGGATAGCCGGCATTTATGGCAAAGCCAATAATCGATATGGTATCTGGAGTGCGTTACTTCGATCTCCCTATTTTACCAGTGTACCTAGTGTGGGAACTTCCAACAATGCCGCGCTTTTATATCCGAACCCCAGTCTGCAATTCATTCGCCTGGAATTTTCCATGAACAAGGAACAATCGGTTCAGTTTAGTCTGTACAATATGAATGGACAGCTCGTTGACCACCTGGTGGATGCCAAATGCGCAGAAGGTATGAATGAGATACAATTCAATACGGCCAGCCTCCCAGCCGGACAGTATGTATTACAAGGCAATAGTGCTGATGGTCATAACCTGGTTCATAAAACATTTATCAAGCAATAAAAACGCTTTAAGCGTCGCACAAGTACCAGAACATCCCTTTTGAACATTTTATTCAATATCACCCTTGCCTTCCGGGCTATTCGCAATAATCTATTGCGGAGTGTCCTTACGATCATGATCATCGGTATTGGAATCATGGCCCTGGTAGGCATTCTTACAGGTATAGAGGTTATTAAATCGGCCGTAACCAGCAATTTTTCCAGCATGGGGGCCAATTCCTTCCAGGTGACCAGTGATATCATCCGTCAGACAAAACGGAAACAGGGCGGCATCCAGGTATCCCGGTCTGAAGGAAAGACGATTCATTATGATGAGGCAATGGCTTTCAAGGCACAATATCCGGTACATGCCAAGGTCAGTGTATCGATGTCGGCGGGAGGTATCTCGACGGTTCGTTTTGGAGAGGCGAAGACCAATCCGAATATCCGGATCATGGGCATTGATGATGTGTATTTCAGCATAGCCAGTACAGCAATGGATGCAGGACGAACCTTTTCAGCCTATGAACAACAAACCGGCGCTTATGTCTGCGTGCTGGGTAATGGCATTGCCACCAAGCTATTTAAAACAAGGTGGGCAGAGGGTATCGGGAAAATGGTGACCCTGGATGGCGTAAAACTCCGGGTGGTTGGAATTGCGGAAAGTAAGGGAGGCAATATGTTCACGAGTTCAGATAATATCATCTTCCTACCCCTGGCCTCAGCAAGGGCTCTATTCGGGAATGGCGGCTCATTTGCGGTTAATGTGGCGGTCAATGATGTATCGACCAAAGCGGTTGCTACGGATGAAGCAGAGGGTGCTTTCCGTCCCATCCGGAAGATTCCTTTGGGTACGGCTAATGATTTCAGCATCAGTCAGAATGATAGCCTGGCGACGATGGTATTGGACAATATCAGTACCATTAACTGGGCGGCCGTCCTCATTGGTATCGTTACCCTTTTAGGCTCGGTGATTGGATTAATGAATATCATGCTTGTTTCCGTTGCGGAGCGGACCCGGGAAATCGGGGTCAGTAAAGCACTTGGAGCCAGGAATGCGGCTATCAAGGGGCAATTTTTGACCGAATCAATCCTGATCAGTTTATTGGGAGGTGCAGTCGGTATTATCCTGGGGGTATTGGCTGGCAACCTGTTCGGATTATTGGTTCATACCGGATTCGTAGTACCCTGGTTATGGATGTTTGCCGGGATCAGTCTTTGTGCTGCTGTAGGCATCATTTCAGGTATATACCCGGCTATTAAGGCCTCGCGCCTTGATCCGATAGTAGCTTTACGGTATGAATAGCAGTGCGGGCATTATATATAAATCGACAGGGAGCTGGTACGCCCTGAAGGATACCGAGGGTCGAACCTGGAAGGCAAGAATTCGCGGTAAGATGAAGATCGATGATTCCATTGCATCCACCAATCCCATTGCTGTTGGAGATATAGTTGATTATGATGTGGAGGAGGAGCAGGCCAATACGGCCATCATCCGGGATGTCAGAAAACGCAAGAATTATATTGTTCGCGTTTCACCCCACAACCGGAATCATAAACACATTGTTGCTGCTAACCTGGATGCCGCGCTGATCATTGCCACCCTGGCAGAACCCAGGACTTCACAAGGTTTTATTGATCGATTCCTGGTGACTGCCGAGGCGTATCATATTCCGGTGATCATTGTCGTAAACAAGATCGATCTGCATCAGGAAAAGCAAGATCTGCAATTAATAGAATGGAAGCACCAGTATGAAGCGGCTGGATACGAAGTATTCCCGGTTTCTGCGCTCATACCCGAAACAATAAGTAGGCTAAATATTCGAATAGCAACTGGTACGACCTTATTCAGCGGGCATTCTGGTGTTGGCAAAAGCACCTTGATCAATGCCCTGATGCCGGGTTTAGACCTCAAAACCATGATGGTAAGTGACTGGAGTGGAAAAGGCCAGCATACCACCACATTTGCAGAGATGTTTGACCTGCCTGGCGGTGGCCGGATCATTGATACGCCAGGGGTCAAGGAGTTTGGATTGATCGATATGGCAAAAGAAGAGTTGTCCCATTATTTTCCGGAGATGCGCCGGATACTGCCGGATTGCCGGTTCAATAATTGTGTGCATATTGATGAGCCTGGTTGTGCGGTTAAGGCAGCGGTAATTACAGGCGGTATTTCAGCAGCACGTTATTCCAGTTACCTCGCCATTTTGGAAAGTCTGGATAAAAAATGGTAAGGTCTCTCCAGGTAATGGTTACTTTGAGTAGTAGAAACCAGGAATTATTTCAAGACAAATTCGAGCTCGACTATGATCATTTACAACGTTACTTTAAAAGTTAATTCAGCCATTGCAGAAGAATGGTTGCGGTGGATGAAGGAGGAGCATATGCCGGAATTATTGCAGACCGGATTGTTCTTTGAAAGCAGATTATGCCGATTATTGGAGCAGGATGAAAGTGATGGAATCACCTATAGTGCCCAATATTTATGTGATTCCATGGAAGATTACCAGGATTATCTCCGGAAATATGCTCCGGAAATGCGGGAGAAAGGAATCAAGAAATTTGGGGACCAGTTTATTGCCTTTCGGAGCGTTATGCGGGTTGAATCTTGAATAAAAACCCGCCATGGGCAAAGGTTTCCAAGAAAATAACGCCGGTTGGCTTAAGGCGGCAGGGGCCCTGAATAGGAAGTAGAACGGCCTTCCAAAAACCCGGAGAAGCTCCAAAACGGAAGTTTTTGTTAACAATTTTCAGGAAATACAGGACAGGCAAGGCTTTGCGGGGGAAAAAATAATTTCTGTACTTTTTGGTACTGCGATTATGCTGACTATATTTGTTCTGCCTCTGAAGTACATTCTTTATTATTAATCACATAAACTTTCCATGAACAAAGCAGAACTCATCGAGCAAATTGCCGGCGATGCAGGCATTACAAAGACCCAGGCCAATTCGGCTCTGGATTCATTCACCACTGCGATCGTAGGCGCCCTTCAAAAAGGTGACCGCGTTACGTTGGTTGGTTTTGGAACGTTCTCCGTTTCGGATCGCGCCGCCCGTAATGGCCGCAATCCTCAGACGGGAGCCGTTATCAAGATCAAGGCGACCAAGGTCCCTAAGTTCAAGGCGGGCAAGGAATTTTCTACCGCAATAAAGGCAGGCAAGAAAGGCAAAAAATAGACTGAAAAAATATTAGTTTGAGAAGAAGCAGGTGCAAGTCACCTGCTTCTTCTATTTTTGCAACTCATAAAAACAATTCATTCAAAAATCGACAAGCATTATGGGAAGAGGTGATAAAAAAACAAAACGCGGTAAAATCAGTATGGGATCATTCGGTAAGACTCGTCCTTCCCGTGAAATAATCAAGACGGCTGCCACTGCTGCAAAACCAAAAAAAGCTGAATAAAGAAAGCCTTTCATTTCGGAATCGCTTTTTATTTGGATATTCTAAATTCTGTAATTCAGGGTATTATAGCTACTATCACCCGGCTTTATTTTATTTTAAATCAGCGTATCCAATACGCTAATTTTGCCGCGCATTCACTTGCCCAAGGGGCGACATTTCAAAATTGTCAGAATAAATGTATCAGCAACTCTTAGATAAAGAGTCTAAGCTCGCACTTATAGGTTTAGGTTATGTTGGCCTTCCTATCGCCCTTGCCTTCGCCCGCAATATCAACGTAATTGGATTTGATATCAACGAAAAACGGGTTGATATGATGAATCAGGGCATTGACCCCAGTAATGAACTGGAGTCTTCAGCCTTTGATAATTGCAGCATTCAATTCACCAATGATATCGAAGTCCTTCGGGAGGCTCAATTTTTTGTGGTTGCCGTACCGACCCCGGTAGATAAGCATAATGTACCCGACCTGACACCTGTTCTCAGAGCTTCTGAAACCATTGGAAAGGTGATCAAGAAAGGCGATTATGTGGTATTTGAAAGCACCGTATATCCAGGATGTACGGAAGAAGACTGTCTGCCCGTCATTGACAAGGTCAGCGGACTGAAAGCAGGAATCGATTATAAATACGGGTACTCTCCTGAACGGATCAATCCGGGCGATAAAGTTCATACCCTGGAGAATGTGGTAAAAGTGGTCAGCGGATCGGATGCTGAAGCCCTGGAGGAAATTGCAAAGACGTATGAACTGGTCGTAAAAGCAGGCGTTCACAGAGCTTCTTCCGTGAAGGTTGCTGAAGCAGCCAAGATCATTGAAAATACCCAGCGGGACCTGAACATCGCTCTGATGAATGAACTGTCTATCATTTTTGATAAACTGGGGATTAATACGTACGAAGTACTGGAAGCGGCAGGCACCAAATGGAATTTCTTAAAGTTCTTTCCAGGACTGGTCGGAGGCCATTGCATCGGGGTGGATCCTTATTACCTGACTTATAAAAGTGCACAGCTCGGCTATAACAGCCGGGTCATTCTGGCTGGCCGTATCATCAATGATGAAATGGCGGCCTACGTTGCCAAGAAAACAATACAGACCATCATCAAAAATGGGGTCAATGTTGGCCAGGCAAAAGTTCTGGTAATGGGTTGTACGTTTAAGGAGGATGTCTCCGATATCCGGAATTCAAAAGTGGCCGATGTTATCCGGGAACTGAAAAGCTATAGTGTTGAGGTGGAGGTGATCGATCCTCATGCAGATAGTGAGGAATTGCAGCATGAATATGGATTTGGACTGCAATCTGCACCAACAGGTAATTATGATGCGGTCATAGTAGCCGTGAATCATGCAAAGTATGCCGGTTACGACGAAGCGTATTTCCAAACTATCTGCACGCCAAAAGCATTACTGGTAGATATTAAAGGAAGCTTCCGTAATAAAATCCGATCCTTAAACTACTGGAGCCTGTAAGACTCTGTGATAAGACCAATGAATTTGTGAGCAATCCAACTGATAAGAGTAATATGCTGGAAACAGTGCGTGGAATGATTCCAGGCAAGAGCTTCCTGGTTACCGGAGGTGCTGGTTTTATTGGCTCCCATATTGTCGAGTACCTTCTTTCCCATGGAGCTAAAAAGGTCCGGGTATTGGATAACCTGGCAACAGGCTCCGAAAAGAATATTGCCCCTTTCTCAGCCTATAATGGCTTTGAGTTCCTACCAGGTGATATCCGGAATTATGAGACCTGTGTGGAGGCCTGCGCTGGCATAGAATATGTCACGCATCAGGCAGCCCTTGGATCCGTTCCGCGCTCTGTTAAGGACCCTGTTACCAGCAATGAGGTCAATGTTTCCGGTTTCCTGAACATGATCACGGCTGCAAAGAATGAGGAAGTGAAAAGCTTCGTTTTTGCCTCGTCATCATCGGTGTATGGAGATGAACCAAACCTACCCAAAATAGAAACCCGGGTTGGGAATCCACTTTCTCCCTATGCAGTTACTAAGAAGACGAATGAACTATATGCGGCCGTTTTTGGTGAGCTATATGGGCTTCGGGCACTTGGATTTCGCTATTTCAACATTTTCGGTCCCCGCCAGGACCCACATGGTCCTTATGCTGCTGTGATCCCTTTATTTATAGAAGGGATCATGAAAAACACACCGGTTTACATCAATGGCGATGGCGGTCAGACCAGGGATTTCACCTATGTAGATAATGCGGTACAGGCCAATATTCTTGGTATGCTTTGTACGAATGAAGCCGCCTTTGGTGAAGTTTATAATATTGCGGTTGGCGAAAATTTCTCCGTCAATTTCCTGTATGAATCGATCCGTTCCCAGTTAGGAAAAGAGCATCAGGCTACCTACCGTGATCCAAGGGAAGGGGACATTCGGAATTCATTAGCCGATATCTCCAAAGCTGAAAGACTCCTGGGGTATCAGCCATCCCAGCGGTTTATGGATGGCTTGAAGAAGACGGTTGATTTCTTTAAGGGTTAAAAAGAAGTCCATTCTCCTCGGATAGAATTTCAATGCCTCTCAAGGCATCTAAGACCTGGAGTATTTTTGCTGTGAAGCCTACCGTCATTGCAAGGAGGAGGCTCGGCGACGACGAAGCAATCTAGTTGCCCCGTGCCTTTAGGGTTCCCCGCCGTAGCATAGCGAAGGAGGGCCGGGGTTTAAGCATTTACTACAGAAAAGCAGGCCTTCAGGCTTGCCAGCCATAGCCTAAGGCGACGGCAGGCCTTTTTCGTAGGTACTGCACAGAACGTTTCATGTTAAATGGATCATTTAAATTGCA
>Ga0265327_10003102_pt1 | contig 16392 bp, 17 predicted proteins | sample 41621metaG_FD_202089 | JGI IMG/M metagenome (GOLD analysis project Ga0265327, IMG submission 202089) | Rhizosphere microbial communities from Carex aquatilis grown in University of Washington, Seatle, WA, United States - 4-16-21 metaG | ecosystem: Host-associated > Plants > Roots > Rhizosphere... | reverse complement strand
GCTTCGGCGGCGACGACGTGGTCCGCCACAAGCTCGTCCAGCGGATCGTGGAGGCATATGAGTCCCACTCGCAACGCGACACAGCCTCCGTCTCGGCGCAGCAGGCCCAGGGATCTGCGAAGGCCGCCGGCAGGGCCTCGATTCGCAGCGCCTGAGCTCGATGATCGAAGTCGAGCTCTTCGGCGAGGACCTCGCACCGGATTCCCCCTCCCTGAGTGAGGCCGGGAGGCTGTGCGAGCTTGCCGCGGCGAGCCGCGGCGTACAGGCCGGCCATGTGGCGATCGAGTACGTCTCGAGCGCGAGGATCGCCGAGCTCAACCAGCGCCATCGTGGCAAAGGAGAGCCGACCGATGTCCTGTCGTTTCCGATCGACGGGGTCGAGGGGCTCGATCACGACGACGCTCCGGGCGAGGGCTCGGCGGAGCCCCGCGAGCTGGGCGACATCGTGATCTGCCCGCGCCACACGGCCGATCTGCGCGAGGCGATAGTCCACGGGATGCTCCATCTCCTGGGCATGGATCACGAGACTGACGACGGGGAGATGCTGGCCCTTCAGGATGAGCTGCTTGGCGAGGCGGGCCGATGACCCGAAGTGGCTTCGTGGCGCTCGCGGGCCGGCCCAACGTGGGCAAGTCGACGTTCGTCAACGCCGTCGTCAAAGAGAAGGTGGCAATCGTCTCCGACCGCCCCCAGACGACCCGCCGGGCGATTCGGGGCGTCCACCACAGCGAGACCTGCCAGATGGTCCTTGTCGATCTCCCCGGCGTTCAGCGCCCGCGGGACATCCTCACCTCGCGCATGGCCAAACGGGTTCAGCAGGAGCTCGACGGCGCCGATGCCTCGCTGCTGATCCTCAACGGGCGCGAGGGGGTCGGGCCCGGGGACAGGTTCATCGCCAAAGCCCTCGCCGGGACGAGGACGCCGGTCGCGATCGCCGTCAACAAGGTCGACAAGATGTCCCGGGCGGCGCTGGTCGAGGTCCTCGAACAGGCTGCCGGCCTCGAGCTCGAGGGCGAGGTCTTCCCGATCTCCGCGCGCAGCGGCGCCGGCATCGAGCCCCTGATCGAGCATCTCGGCCTGCTGATGCCCGAGGGCCCCTTCATGTTCGCTCCCGAGACGTCATCCGATCAGACCCTCGAGGTGCTGGTCGCCGAGCTGATCCGGGAGGCCGCGATCAGGCGGACCTTTCAGGAGATACCCCACGCCGTGGAGGTGATCGTCGAAGAGATCGAATCCCTTGAGGACGGATTGACCCGCATCCGGGCGCTGATCTGGGTCGAGAGCAACTCGCAGAAGGGCATCCTCATCGGTGCCCACGGAAGCATGATCAAGGCGATCGGGACAGCCGCTCGCAAGGAGCTTCAGCGGGCGCTGGACAGCCGTGTCCACCTCGATCTGTCGGTCCGCGTCCGTCGAGACTGGCGCGGCGACGAGGGGCTGCTGGATCGCCTGGGGATCACCTAGGAGACCGGACGGGGCAGGCTCAGTCGGCGGCTCGCCCGAGGCGGTGTGCCAGCGTTCTGATCCCGTCGAGCTCGAGCTCGGGCGTCCATAGGAAGGGGATGCCCACCACGTGATAGCCCCGTCGCCGTAGGCGGGCCAGCTGGCTCTGCTGGACCCGGGCCAGCTCGTGGGCCTCACGGGCAGCCGCGACGACCGACTCGAGGACCGCCGTCGACGGAGCGCCCCGGCCTCGCTTGGCGGTGCCGGAGGGCTTGGCCAGGAGCCCCTCGATCTGCTCCATCTCGGCGCCGTTGAAACGCCGCGGCACCAGCCCGTTGACCAGGACCGCCGCGGGCTCGCGCCCGACGGCGTCCTCGAGGCCTTCCTCGAACTCGATCGTCTCCGTCACCGCCAGGTCGGTTCCGAGAGCGACCGCGACGTAGTCCGTCTGCTCCGGGTCGGAGAGCAGTTCCTGGACCTCCTTGGTCTGGCGGACGATCGGGCCGACTCGCGCGATCGCTCCGAAGGTCTGCGGCGAGCGCAACATGCCCAGCGCGTGCCCTGTCGCGGGGGCGTCGAGGATCACAAGGTCGGCCGCGGGCGAGCGTCCCCGGCGCCTGCCCCGGGTCAGCTGCCAGATCTTGACCATGCTGACGATCTCCCTGGCCCCCGGAGCGGCGGCCGCGAAGTACTGGAACGTCCCGCTGGAGGCGAGTATCCGCCCGGAGACCCTCCCGCCGAGTGCCTGCAACCACTCCAGCAGCGCCTTGTCAGGGTCGATCGTGATGCTTGTGAGGCCTCTTTCCAGGCGTGTCTCCGTGCCCGCCTCGGCGGGAGGCAGCCCCCACAGGCCGGTCAGGCGCGACTGGTCGCCGAACTCGACGACGACGGTCTCGCGGCCCCGTTCGGCCGCCAGGACGCCCAGCGCGGCTGACATCGTGGTCTTGCCGACGCCCCCCTTGCCCGAGACGACCAGCAGCTTGCGGTCGAGAAGCTCGTCCATGCCCCGCAGTCTGTCTCAAAACCGCCGGCGATCAGGGGTACCTACAATCGTCGGCCATGGGCGCAGACGGTGAAACGATTGAGGAGCAGGTCTCCTACGACGGTCAGGGACTGGTGCCCTGCGTCGTGCAGGACTGGAATACGGGCGAGGTCCTGACACTCGCCTATATGAACGCGGAGGCTCTGCGGCGGACCAGGGAGAGCGGTGAGCTGCACCTCTGGAGCCGCTCCCGCGGCGAGCAGTGGCACAAGGGGGAGACCAGCGGAAACGTCCAGGCCGTCCGCGCCCTGCGCCTCGACTGCGACGGAGACACGATCCTGGCCCTTGTCGAGCCTGCCGGGCCGGCCTGCCATACGGGTGAGCGAACCTGCTTCTATCGCGGCGAGCTCACACCGGGTGCCCCGCACGAGATCCTCCCGGCGCTCGAGCGCACCCTGGCGGAGCGGGCGGCAGTGCTGCCCGCCGGCTCCTACACGGTCGAGCTGCTCCAGAACCCCGAGCTGATCGCCGAGAAGGTCATGGAGGAGGCGGAGGAGGTCACCCGAGCGGCCCGCGAGGAGACCGACGAGCGGGTCGACGAAGAGGCCGCCGACCTGATCTACCACCTCCTTGTCCTGCTGCGGAGTCGCGACCGCTCGCTCACCGATGCCGAGCGGGTGCTCGATGGCCGTCGCTCCTAGCTCCCCGCCGCCAGGCGCCCCGCCGCAGCCCGGACGGGGCTCGGGGGCCACCGTCGAGCCCCCGCTCGAGACGGCCTGCCGCCTCGCCGCGGATTTCAACCTGATCCCTCTGAGCATCACCTTCGTGGAGGACTGCGAGACACCCGTCTCGGCATTCCTGAAGCTGCGTGCCCTCGCTCCCGGCGAGCCGGCCTTCCTGCTCGAGTCGGCCGATCAGGGGCAGCGCGTCGGCCGCTGGTCGTTCATCGGCTTCCGTCCGCGCAGCGTCCTGCGCTGGTCGCTTGCCGATGGTGGGGATCCCTACGAGCTGGCCGGCGAGCACGTCGGGCGCTACCGCCAGGCGCCGATGGCCGAAGCGCCTCCATTCGCCGGCGGCGCGGTCGGGCTGTTCGGCTACGACCTCGTCCGCGCGGTCGAGCCGCTGGGGGAGCCGAACCCGGACCCCGTGGGACTCCCCGACCTGGCCCTGATGCTCTCCGACGCGCTTGTCATCTTCGATCACCTCAAGCACACCGTCACGATCCTCGTCAACGCGGACCTCGACGCCGACCCGGACGTCGATACGGCCTACGCGAAGGCGCTCGCCACGATCGGCGAACTGCGCGAGACGCTGTCGGGACCGGTGCCGCGTGCTGCCGGCGATGGGGCCGAGGCGCGCCAGATGCCCGAGTTCAAATCCAACATGGCTCGCGAGAGCTTCGAAGCGATGGTCGAGCGGATCGTCCGCTACATCCACGCCGGCGACGCCTTCCAGGTCGTTCCCTCCCAGCGCTGGTCGGCGCCCACCCCGGTCGAGGCGTTCTCGATCTACCGCGGCCTGCGGGCGGTGAATCCCAGCCCATACATGTACTTCCTCGACTTCGGCGACTTCCAGATCGCCGGAGCGAGCCCCGAGCCGCTGCTGACCGTCACGGGACGCCATGTCTCGACCAAGCCGATCGCGGGCACCCGCCCGCGGGGAGCCAACCCCGAGGAGGACAGGCGGATCGCCGCTGAGCTCCTGGCGGACGAGAAGGAGCGCTCCGAGCACGTGATGCTGGTCGACCTCGGGCGCAACGACCTCGGCCGTGTCTGCGAGTACGGGACGGTGAAGGTCGACGAGCTGATGGAGATCGAGTCCTACAGCCACGTCATGCACATCGTCTCCTCGGTCTCCGGGACACTGCGCCAGGACGTCGGTGCGCTGGACGCGCTGCGCTCGGTGCTCCCGGCGGGCACGCTCTCGGGTGCGCCCAAGGTCCGGGCGATGCAGATCATCGACGAGCTCGAGCCGATCAAGCGAGGCGGCTATGGCGGGGCGATCGGCTACCTCAGCTACGGCGGCGATCTCGACACGGCGATCCACATCCGAACGGTCGTCGTCAAGGATTGGCAGGCGCACGTCCAGGCCGGGGGCGGCACGGTCGCCGACGCGAAGCCGGCCTACGAGTACGAGGAGTCCGTCGCGAAGATGAGCGCCGCGATGCGCGCCATCTCGCTGGCCTGCGAACAGCCGGATTGGCCATGAAGGTCCTGGTCCTCGACAACTACGACTCGTTCACCTACAACCTCGTTCAGTACCTGGGTGAGTTGGGAGCCGAGGTGGACACCGTGCGCAACGACCGCGCCACCGTGGACGAGCTGCTCGAGGTGGGCTACGACCGCTGCGTCGTCTCGCCGGGTCCCTGCACACCGGACGTCGCGGGGATCTCTCTCGAGGTGGTCAGGCGGTTTCCCGAAGCGGGCGTCCCGACGCTCGGCGTGTGCCTCGGCCACCAGGCCCTCGCACAGGCCTTCGGCGGTGAGGTCAGGCTCCACGAGCCGGTGCACGGCAAGGCCGCGACGATCGAGCACGACGGGCAGACCATCTTCTCGGGGCTGCGCCAGGGCCTGACCGTCGGGCGCTACCACTCGCTGGTCGTCGATGACAGGCTCCCCGACTGCCTCGAGGAGTCGGCCCGCGGGGGCGGGGTGCTGATGGCGATACGTCACCGCGAGCTGCCCGCCGAGGGCGTCCAGTTCCATCCCGAGTCCGTGCTCACCGAACAGGGGAGAGAGCTCTTGGCGAACTTCCTGGAGCGCTCCTAGATGCCCAACCCGACTCTGACCTCGGCGATTGACACGGTGGCCGCCGGGCGCGACCTCGACACCGAGGCGACCGCTGCGGTGCTTGCCGAGATCATGCACGGCGAGGTCTCCGAGGTGCAGATCGCCGCGTTCCTGATCGCCCTGCGGACCAAGGGCGAGACGGTCGGCGAGCTGGCCGGACTGGCTCGGACGATGCGCGAGCTGGCTGCCCACGTGCCGACAAATCGAGAGGACCTGCTCGACACCGCGGGCACCGGAGGCGGCCGCAGCACGTTCAACGTCTCCACGACGGCGGCGCTGATCGCCGCCGGAGCCGGTTGCGCGGTCGCCAAGCACGGGAATCGCTCGGCGACCAGCCGATCCGGCTCGGCCGACCTGCTCGAGGCGCTGGGGGCCCGCATCGACCTCGGGCCCGATGCTGTTTCGCGCTGCATCGCCGAGTCGGGGTTCGGCTTCATGTTCGCCCCGGCCCACCATCAGGCGACTCGGTTCGTCGTGCCGGTGCGGCGCGAGCTGGCCGTCAAAACGATCTTCAACCTGCTGGGGCCGCTGACGAACCCGGCGGGCGCTCGCCGTCAGCTGATCGGCGTGGCGGATTCGCACTTCCTCGAGACGATGGCCGGCGCGCTGGCTCAGCTCGGTGTGGACCGCGCGCTGCTCGTCTCCAGCGAGGACGGCCTCGACGAGATCTCCAGCGGCGCACCCACTCGGGTCGTCGAGGTCAACGGCCAGGAGCTCCGGAGCTATGTCATCGAGCCGGCCGCTGTCGGCGTCGAGCCCGACGGCGGTGAGCAGCTGGCGGGAGGGACCCCCGAGGAGAACGCCCGGCTGGCCCGGGCGATCATCGAGGGGGAGATGCCCAACGGGCATCCACCGGCCGGGGAGGCGCTGGCGGCCATCAACGCCGGCGCCGCGATCTATGCGGCCGGCGCCGTCGAGAACATCGCCGAGGGAGTGATCGCGGCCCGTGAGGCGATCGCCGACGGGCGTGCGGCTCGCGCCCTGGAGGGGTACCTGGCCTCGAGCGCGGCGAACGCTCCGCAGGAGGCGGCGCGTTGAGCACCCCCACGGGCACGGTCCTCGACAGGATCCTGGCCGAAACCCGTCTCGCCGTCGAGCAGCGAAAGCGCAGTACCGTGGGCGAGGAGACGCCCCCGGCCAGGCGCGAGGGAAGGCCGTTCCGCGATGCCCTCGCCGCGCCCGGCGTCGGAGTGATCGCCGAGTTCAAGCGCCGCTCGCCCTCGGCGGGGAGCCTCCACGACGCCCCTCGGCTGTCCTCGATCCTGGGCGCCTACGAGCAGGGCGGCGCCGTGGCGGCGTCGATACTCACCGAGGAGCCCAACTTCGGCGGCTCCCTGGCCGACCTCGTGGAGGCGCGCGCCGTCTGCGGCATGCCGCTCCTGCGCAAGGACTTCGTCGTCGACCCCTTCCAGATCGAGGAGGCCGCCCGAGCGGGTGCCGATGCGATCCTCCTGATCGTCGCGGCCCTCGGCGACGCGGAGCTGGCGTCTCTCCACGGGACCGCACGGGAGGCAGGCCTCGACGTGCTCGTCGAGGTGCATGACTCCAAGGAGCTCGCGCGTGCGATCACCGCCGGGGCGGAGATCATCGGGGTCAACAACCGGGACCTGCGGGACTTCAGCGTGGACGTGGAGCGCACCGGGCGCCTGATGGGCGGGATGCCGGCGGATGCGATCGTCGTCTCCGAGTCGGGGATCTCCTCGCCGGCTCAGCTCGCGACCCTCGGGGAGCAGGGAGTGCACGCCGTTCTGGTCGGCGAGACGCTGATGCGGGCGCCCGATCCGGCGCTCGCCCTGCGTACCCTGAGAGCCCTCTGAGAGTGCTTTAGGAACTCCGTCAGAGACATTTAGATCCCCTTCACACCGGAAGCCCATCCTCCTCTCATATGAAACAGCGAATGTTCGTCATCCCATTTGTCGCAGCACTCCTCGGTGGCGGCATCGTCGTCGCCGTCATGGCAGCTTTTGGCGGTCTTGGTGAAAAGACCACGACCGTCACGCAGGTTCAGGCAGCAGCACCGGCTCAGCCCTCCAACGCCTCTCATGTCAGCGTCGGGCTCACGCCGCACCAGGTCTATGTGAAAGACGCCCCCGGCGTCGCCTTCGTCACCTCGACGATCGTTCAGAAAGGCGAATCACCCTTCAACCTCTTCGGCGGCGAATCCCAGAAACAGGGCACCGCCACCGGCTCCGGGATCGTGATCGACAGCAACGGCACGATCCTCACCAACTACCACGTCGTCGAGAACGCGATCAAGGTCACCGTCAGCTTCGGCAAAGGCAAGAGCATCGAAGCCCAGGTTGTCGGCAAGGACCCGTCGAACGATCTCGCCGTTCTGCGCATCCACCCCGAAGGTGTGACTCTGCACCCGCTCACCCTGGGTGACTCGAGTGCGGTCACGGTCGGTGACCCGGTCTATGCGATCGGCAACCCCTTCGATCTGGAACGTACGCTGACCACCGGCGTGATCTCAGCCCTTCAGCGGCAGATCACGGCGCCCAACGGCTTCACGATCAACAACGTCCTGCAGACCGACGCGCCGATCAATCCGGGTAACTCCGGCGGCCCGCTGCTCGACACGGCCGGCCGTGTGATCGGCATCAACTCGCAGATCGAGACGGGCGGCAGCGGTGGCGGCAGTGTTGGGATCGGCTTCGCCGTCCCGATCAACACCGCCAAGGGTGAGATCACTCAGCTCGAGAAAGGCGGCACCGTTCGCGGCGCCTACCTCGGACTGACATCTCTGACGATCGACGGCTCGCTCTCCGCGCTGAACCTCCCGGTCCAGCAGGGCGCCCTCGTTCAGACCGTCCAGAAGGGCACCGCGGCCGACAAGGCCGGCATCCGCGGCGGCACGATCAGCACGAGCGTCGAAAACGGTCAGGTGGCCGTCGGCGGGGACATCATCGAAGCGGTCGACGGCAAGGCCATCACCAGCTCCGAAGATCTCGCCAACGAAATCGGCGCCCACAAACCCGGTCAGACGATCACGATCAAGCTCCGGCGCGGGACGGGCAAAGGTGCCTACAAGCAGATGTCCGTCCAGGTGACGCTCGGTTCGCGACCCAACTCGATCCCGAACCCGAACACCCCGGGCGGCTAGTCCTAAAGCCGTGGGACCCTGCCTGCCGGCAGGGTCCCACGAGCTCCCGCTACCGTTGTGGCCATGAGCGCCACGCGCGACAACGATGCGCCAGAGCCGGCCGACAGGCCGGCTCCTGTCGTTCCGTATGTGCCGAAGGTGAAGATCTGCGGCTTGACCAACGTGGCCGATGCCGAGGCCGCCGTGGGGCTCGGAGCCTGGGCGCTCGGAATGATCTTCTACGCCGGAAGCCCGCGGCAGTGCTCGGTCGAGGAGGCCTCCGTGATCACTGCGGAGCTGCGCCGCAGGGTGGAGCTCTGCGGGGTCTTCGTCAACGCGCACCTCGACGAGGTCACGGCGATCAGCGAGGAGATCGGTCTGACGATGCTGCAGTTCCACGGCGAGGAGGGCCCCTCCTACTGCTCGGAGGCGGCCCGCCGCACGGGAGCCCGGATCATCAAGGCCGCTCAGGTCGCAGGGCCGGGAGATGTCCGTGACCTCGAGCGCTTCCACGTGGACTTCCACCTGCTCGATGCGCGCTCGCCCGACCGTCCCACCCAGCGGGGAGGAACCGGCGTGACCTTCGACTGGGATCTGGTGGCTGCCCGGCGCTCGAAGGTGCCCCTGATCGTCAGCGGCGGCCTCGACTCGGAGAACGTGGCGGCGGCGATCGCGGCGACCGGCCCCTACGCGATCGACAGCGCCAGCGGCACCGAGTCCTCGCCGGGCCACAAGGACCTCCACCGCCTCGCCGCCCTGTTCGCGGCCGTCCGGGCCGCCGTCGAGCCCACCGAGCAGCCCCTGCTCGATCAGCCGGCCCACCCTGTGGCGGGCCCCAGTTGAGCGCCACCGAGCCGGGTATCGAGCATCGCTTCGGCCCCTACGGGGGCCAGTTCGTCCCGGAGACGCTGATGCCGGCGCTGCTGGAGCTCGAGGAGTCCTGGATCCAGGCTCGCAGCGACCCCGCCTACCTCGAGGAGCTGGCCGGGCTGCTGCGTGACTTCGCCGGGCGTCCCACGCCGCTCTACCGTGCCCGGCGCCTGTCGGAGAAGCTCGGGCGCCCCGTCTATCTGAAGCGTGAGGACCTCAACCACACCGGCTCTCACAAGCTCAACAACGCCCTGGGGCAGGTTCTGCTGGCCAAGCGGATGGGCAAGCGCCGCGTGATCGCCGAGACAGGCGCGGGACAGCACGGCGTCGCGACCGCGACCGTCTGCGCCCTGCTGGGAGTCGACTGCGTGATCTACATGGGCGTCGAGGACACGCGCCGCCAGCGCCCCAACGTCCAGCGGATGGAACTGCTCGGTGCGACGGTCGAACCGGTCGACGCCGGCGCGCGGACGCTCAAGGAGGCCACCTCGGCGGCGATCCGCGACTGGGTGACCAACGTGGAGAGCACGCACTATGTGATCGGCTCGGTCGTCGGCCCGGCTCCCTATCCGGCGCTGGTCCGCGACCTTCAGCGGGTGATCGGCGACGAGGCCCGCGCCCAGATCCTCGAGCAGGAGGGGCGGCTCCCAAGCCGGGTCATCGCCTGCGTCGGCGGCGGATCGAACGCGCTGGGGATCTTCGCCGCCTTCCTCGATGACCCGGCTGTCGAGCTCGTGGGGGTCGAGGCCGGAGGGGAGGGGATCGAGACCCCCCGCCATGGCGCGCCGCTGACGGTCGGTGGGAGATCGGGGATCCTGCACGGCGCACGCTCCGCCGTGATGCAGGACGAGGAGGGTCAGATCATCGAAGCGCACTCGATCTCGGCTGGGCTGGACTACCCCGGTACGGGTCCCCAGCACGCCCACCTGCGAGACATCGGGCGCGCCCGTTATGTGGCGGTCACGGACGCCCAGGCGCTCGAGGCCTTCCACGAGGTCGCGCGGCTCGAGGGGATCATCCCGGCTCTCGAGACGGCCCACGCACTGGCCTGGGTGCTCGGCCGGCCGGAGGGCGAGGTGGACCTGATCTGCCTGTCCGGTCGTGGCGACAAGGACCTCGCCGAGGTGCTTGCGAAGGACGCCGGATGAGCACCGCGGCGGCAACTGGGATCGAGCGGCTTTCCGCTGCCTTCTCCGGCCATGGGAAGCGGGCCGCGCTGATGCCCTACGTGATGGCCGGCTTCCCGACGCTCGAGGAGTCGATCCGGATCGGTGAGGCCTGCGTCGCCTCGGGGGCCGACGTGATCGAGCTCGGCATGCCCTACTCGGACCCGCTGGCCGACGGCCCGGTGATCCACGCGGCTGGGACCCGAGCGCTGGAAGCCGGTTCGAGCGTCGCCGGGGTGCTCGAGGTGGCCAGGGCGCTGGCGCCCAGCGTCCCGGTGGTTCTGATGTGTTACGCGAACATGGTCTTCGCCCCCGGCGTCCAGGGCTTTCTCGAGCGTCTGGCACAGACCGGCGCCTGCGGCCTGATCGTTCCGGACCTGCCGCTGGGCGAGGCGCCCGAGGTCCTCTCGATCTGCGATTCGCTGGGGCTGGCGCTCGTGCCGCTCGTCGCCCCGACGACCACGCCCGAGCGCTTGGCTGCGATCGGCGCCAGCGCCCGGGGCTTCCTCTACACCGTCTCGGTGGTTGGCATCACGGGCGAGCGCCAGGCCCTGGGCGAGCGCTTCGCAGAGGTCGTCGCGAAGGCACGGGCGGCCACGGAGGTCCCTGTCGCGCTGGGCTTCGGCATCAGCACACCCGATCAGGCCCGGGCGGCCGCGGAGGCCGGAGCGGACGGCGTGATCGTCGGCACCCGGCTGGTCCGGGCCGCCGGGGAGGGAGAGGATCCCGCCGAGGCCGTGGGCGCAGTCGTCGCGGCCCTCGCCGCGGGCCTTGCTCCGACCGACCCGGGGTCGGACAGCTAAGATTCCGCCCGCATGGGATTGGTACTGACAGTCACCGCGGGCCTCGTGGTCTGGATCGTGCTCTGGGCGCTGGGCGCCAAGGGCTTCGACTCGTTCCTGATCGCGACCGTGATCATCCTCGTCGGGGCTTCGCTGAAGATCCTCACGGGCTACCTGCCCGGCCGTCGCAGCTAGAGCCCCGTGCTCGCGCGCTGGCTGGGCCTAGCCGCTCTCGCCGCAGCGATCCCAGTGATCGCCGGTTGCGGTGGGGCTCCGGTTGCCGCATCGGAAACCGCCGGTAACCAGCTCACGATCTACTCGAGCCTTCCTCTGCAGGGGGAATCGGCCGCCATCTCCCAGCAGCTCGTCAACGGCGAGAAGCTGGCGCTCTCGCAGGCGGGCGGCCAGGTCGGGCCGTTCAAGGTCGCCTACGTCTCGCTCGATGATGCAAACCCGGCGAACGGGCAGTGGAGCCCCGGCGAAACGGCGGGCAACGCCAAGCAGGCGGCGCAGGACACCAGCACGATCGCCTATCTGGGGGACTACAACTCCGGCGCCACGGCGATCTCGCTCCCCAACCTGAACGCCGCCGGGATCCTCCAGGTCAGTCCCGCGAGTCCCTACGTCGGCCTGACGAGCTCGCTCTACGCCGGCCAGGACGAGCCGGGCCGCTTCTACCTGAGCGGCAAGCGCAATTTCGGGCGGCTGCAGCCGGGGGACCCGGCGCAGGCGGCGGCGCAGGTCCGCCTGATGCACATGCTGGGCGTGAAGAGTGTCTTTGTCCTGGACGACCAGGATGCCTTCCAGATGCCGCTCGCCTCGATTGTCGCCGCCGACGCGGCGCAGTCCGGGATCTCGGTTCCGGCCCATCACAGCATCGCGATCGAACCGAGCTCGGTGTTCAAGGGCGAGGTGGAAAAGATCCTCGCAAGCCACGCCCAGGCCGTGTTCGTGGCAGCCGGGGGCGGTGCCGGCACGGTTCAGCTTTGGCAGGATCTACACAAGGCCGACCCCCATCTGATCCTGCTCGGCGGGAGCGGGATGGACACCCCCGCCTTCACATCGCAGATCGGCAGCGCCGGGTCGGTCACCTACATGACGACCCCGATCCTCCCGCTGGGGTTGTATCCCCCCTCGAGCCGGCGGGTGATCTCCGACTACCGGCGCCTGTTCGGCGGCGAACCCGGGCCCTACGCGCTCTACGGCTATGAGTCGATGAGCGTCGTCCTCGACTCGATCCGCCGCGCCGGAGCGCGCGGCAACAACCGCTCAAAGGTCATCTCCACCTTCATGAGCACCCACAACCGCTCGTCGGTGATCGGCCGGTACTCGATCGAACCGAACGGAGAAACGACCCTTCCGACATACGGCGTCAACCGGGTCGCACAGGGCCAGCCGGTCTTCTACAGGGCGATCGACACGGCAGCACCGATCCCCCCGGGCGGCTAGCGCCGCTCAGCCGCCCGATCCGCTCAGGCCGAGCACCACGCGGAACCGTTCGATTTCACCGCCCAGATCCTGGCCTCCACCGGAGACGGTCGTGATCGACCGCAGGTAGGGGAGCAGGGTCGAGACCGGAGGCGATTCTGTGAGGCCGATGCCTTCGAGGAGGCTCAGCAGGGTCGGGACCTGGAGCAGCAGACTCGGCTGGGCTCCTCCCAGGGCGCTCATTGCGGCGGCTCTGCTCGCCGAGTTCGCAAGCGTGCTCGTCGGAGCCAGTGCGGCGCCGATCGACGCTTCTCCGAGGCCGAGGACGAACTTCGGGACGCCGTCGCTGCCGTTCCCCGCCGCGATGTAGAGGGCCAGCGGGAATCCCCGTACGCGCGCGCTCAACGCGGCTTCGGTCCCCGGGATGGACGCTCGGGAGATCGAGTCCCCCCGGCGCGCCAGCTGTGCGCCCAGCTTCGCGACGGCTGCCCGCGAGCGGGCGGCGTTGCTCGAGGAGATGACGACGGCGCCCTTCAGCTCGAGCAGGCCGGAGCCCGAGGCAAAGATGCCCAGTGACTGTTGCCAGCTCCCGAAGTCGCTGCGAGCCCTGGGCGTGTTGGCGCCCATCACTTCCACCGGCGCCAGGAGCCCTTCGAGGAGCGTCCCGAGACTGCTCGCTTCGGTGCCCAGCAGTGCCGTCACGCCCTTCAGCGCCGCCACGTCTCCCTGAAGGTTCGTCGCCAGGTGCCCCAGCCCGAGCGCCAGCCAGGAGTCGCCCGGCAGAGAGGAGAACGCCTGCGCGGCTTCGGGGTCGGCCGACAGCAGCCCCGGCTGCGTTCCGGGGGCGGCCAGCGTGTCGGCATCGAGGGTTATGGAGGTGGCGCTAGGAACAAGTGAGATGTAGGCCTGGCGTCCGCCCGTCAGCGGGCCGAGCACACCGGACACCCCGGCGGCCGAGGCCTTCGCCGCCACCGATCCGGGGTTGACATAGAGGTGAGCCAGCGCCCCGCCTGCTTCCGCCGAGGCGAGCTTGGCGTACCCGGGGGCGGCCGACAGGGCAGCGCCCCCCTGGGTCGTGTCGATGACCTGGTGTAGCGCCGCGTCGCTGCCGATCACCGCGAAGCGGCCAACCAGCCCGAAGGCGAGCCCGGCGGAGGTCGCTTCATAGGAGACGCCGCGGTAGCTGGCCGCTCGAGCGCCGGCTCGTTTGGCCTGCTGGGCAAGGAACGAGCGGGCAGCCGAGGCGTCGCTGGTGTCCATCACGATCGCTCCGTCCGCTCCGGCTCCCCCGAAGGAGATCGCACCCGAGCTCGATTTTCCGGTCAGGCCCCCTTCGACCAGCGCGAGCATTGCGGAGGATCCGCTCAGCGAGCGCAGGAACACGCCCGCGTGAGGTCCCAGCCAGGGTTCGACGTCGGACTTGTAGTCCAGCGTCGGCGACCCGGGCGTCTGCAGCACGCTCAGAAGGCGCTTGTAGGGATCTTCCTGGTGGGTCAGAGCCTTGCCGGCCGCCAGGGCGGCGTCGGCCTGCGATGAGCTCGGGCGGACGGTCGCGCCCAGATAGATCGGAGCGCTCGCCGGTGTCACGCCCGCCGGGTCTGCTGCCGTCCCGTCGCTGTGCGAGGAGGATCCGCATCCCGCGATCGCCGCGGCGCCCAGGAGCGCGGCCAGGACCGCGGGGAGGCGACGGCGCCCGGCGGGGAGCCCCGGGCGGGGGCGTGGGCGGAGGCGGGGGAGTGGGGACTGCTCGGCGGGGTGCAAGTGCGGAGGTTCCTTTCGGGGCTGTGGTGCAAGACCCCACCCAACCGGCGTTCCTGCACCGAGCTTTGCAACTCGGGTGGGACGCGGCGGGCGGCTCTCAGCCTTTCAGTTTCCCAGCAGCGGCGGGGGATTTCGCCACCAGCTGAAGCGGGTGGGAGGTGTAGTGGGAGAAAATGTGCAAATCGGGTTGCATTGTGGGAGGAAGTGGGATATGTTCGCCCGCAGCGAGCCGGGGTGGAGGGGCTCCTCCCACTCCTCCACCTCGGCTCGGTAAACAACTTGAGGTCTCCGCAGTGCTCTCCTTTCGTGGCACCTTCGACCATACGCTCGACGCGAAGAACCGCCTGACGGTTCCGGCTCGCTACCGCGCAGCGCTGGCCGACGGTGTGGTCCTGGCGATGCCGGTGGACCTGAAGCCCTGCGTCAGCCTGTGGCGCCCCGAGCAGTACGACAGCTACTCCCAGAGGGCTCTCGCTGAGCTGCCGCCGCTCTCCTCCGAGCTGGCCGAGATGGAGCGCTTCTTCTACGGAAACTCGCGCGACACCGAGCTCGACGCAGCCGGGCGGATCATGGTGCCCGGGTTTCTCGGGGAGCACGCCTCGCTCACCAAGGACATCGTGGTGGTGGGAGTGGGGGACAGGATGGAGTTGTGGGACAAGACCGCCTGGACAGACCACAGGCCGGTCCTGCTGAGCGGAGTCAGGGAGGTGACCGCGCGTGTTGATGCCGCTGCTTGAGCCGACGGACCAGCGTCTCTCCGACGGACGCGCGCCCGAGCTGGCGCGGCGCAGGCGGGGGGCAGGAGGGGACGGCCGCTCCCGCCAGGGAAGGGCATCGGCCCGAGCGCGCATGGACAGCTCGACGGCCACTCCCGGCGGGGCCCACCTTCCCGTCCTGGCCGATGAGCTGCTCGAGCTGCTCGACCCGCAGCCGGGACAGACGGCGATCGACTGCACCTTCGGAGACGGCGGGCACGCACGGATGGTCGCCGAGCGCCTCGGCTCGACGGGAACCCTCATCGCGATCGACCGCGACCCCCTTGCAGAGGAGCGCTTCGCCGCGCTCGCCGCCGAGACGGCCTGCTCCGTGCGCTTCATCCGCTCCGGATACGCAGAGGCCCTGGAACAGCTCGCCTCCGAGGGTCTCCGAGCTGACATCGCCTACTTCGACCTGGGTATGTCCTCGATGCAGGTGGACACGCGCGAGCGCGGGTTCTCCTACTCCTACGACGCACCTCTCGACATGCGGATGGACCCGACCCAGGAGTTCAGCGCCCGTCAGCTGGTGGCCGAGTGGGACGAGCGGCGGATCGCAAGGGCGCTGCGGGACTTCGGCGAGGAGCGCCACGCCGGCGCGATCGCCCGGGCGATCGTCTCCAAACGCGGCGAGCAGCCCATCGAGACGACTCTCCAGCTGGTCGACGCGATCAACTCGGCACTGCCGGCGCCCGCTCGCTTCGGCGGCGGGCACCCGGCCAAGCGCACCTTCCAGGCGCTGCGGATCGCCGTCAACGACGAGCTCGGCCAACTCGAGCGCGCCCTGCCGCTCGCCTGGGGTCTTTTGCGCGAGGGCGGAACGCTGGCAGGCATCTCCTTCCACTCGCTCGAGGACCGGCGCGTCAAGCAGTTCCTCGGCGAGCGGGCCCGTGGCTGCATCTGTCCGCCCGAGCTCCCAATCTGTGTCTGTGGCCGTGAGCCCGAGGCCGCACTTATCGCCCGCCGCTCGATTGTCCCCTCGGCCGCCGAGGTGGCCGCCAACCCGCGTGCCGCCTCAGGGCGGCTACGAGTAGCCCGCAAGCTGATCGACGAGGTCCAATGACACCGCCATCCTCCGCCGCCGCCGCCGCCGCACCGGCCCGCCGGATCGCGCCGCCCAGGCCGCGGACCGCGCCGAGCCGTCCTCGACGGATCTCCGGGCCGGTCCGTCCGTCGAGGGGCCACGCCGCCGCCGAGCCCGCGCGTGACGGGCTTGTCGTCGGCCTGCTCGGGGCAGCCGAGTCGCTCTCGAGCAACCGTCTGATCGACCGCCTGATCGGCAGCCGGGTCTGGATCGGCATCATCGCCTTCGCGCTGATCGGGATCGTCACCCT
>Ga0265327_10003101_pt1 | contig 16399 bp, 21 predicted proteins | sample 41621metaG_FD_202089 | JGI IMG/M metagenome (GOLD analysis project Ga0265327, IMG submission 202089) | Rhizosphere microbial communities from Carex aquatilis grown in University of Washington, Seatle, WA, United States - 4-16-21 metaG | ecosystem: Host-associated > Plants > Roots > Rhizosphere... | reverse complement strand
CTCGGCCACATTCTTTTATGATGGGCAGCTGTGTGGCTGCGACCGTTGGTCGCGGGAAATAAATCGAAGGCCTTGCCGGACATGTTCACGCCCGAAACAACAGAGGCCATCAACGACCATATGCGGTTCCCCGATGTTTGCTCGTTGTGCGCGCTTTAGCGCGTACCGGGGTGAGCCGTCACGGTACGCGCTAAAGCGCGCACAACAAACCAATGCACCCGAGCCTGGCTCTCAGCGCGAAATGGATTTCACCGGCGCTTTCCCCTCCGGGAACACATCCTCATAAAACCGCACGGAGCCGATGGGATTGAGGGGATGGTAAAATTTGGGGGTGGCCCAGAAGGTCTTCATCGACCATCGGTCAGGGCGTAGACATCTTCGATCCACTTCATGGATCGGAGCGAAGAACCAATTCGGCAGGCCGTGATAGTTGGGAAGATAATCACAGGTCGGGACTTTTGAGGACCCTTCTTTGTCACTCCAAAAGGCGACCTGAGGTTTCCATAGCCACCAAACATCTTCAGATTCCACGACCGCAAAATACCCGCCAACATACAGCGCCAGCAGCAGGCAGCACGCGACCCCCGCAATGGTCCACCCGGACTTCTCTCTCGCATCCGCACTCGCACTCGACGGTGAAGTCTCCATCATCACGGCACCACCGCTTTGAGCATCCAATCAAAATCCCGTTCCCGGTGCCGGTTCCACAGCACGCCCTCCCATCGGGTGGGACGCAGGTAGCGGCGATCCAGTTCGTGCATGGGAACGAAGAACGCCGGCGGTAGTCCGTGATAGTCGGGAAAAATCTGCCACTGGTCGTCGATCTCCAGATATTTCAGCCACAGCTCGCCCTTGGGCGGCCTCGCAGCAACCGCATCGGGCAGCCGCCAGCGATCCGGCAGCGCGAGCACCGCGAAATACAAACCCACATACGCCAGCAGCAGCGTAAGAATGAGAGTGACCGCCTGCCCCGCTTTCATGAAAGCATTCTACGTGGGATGCTGGTCAACAGTCAACGGTGGACGCGTTGGCTCGTTTTCCGTGTTCCGTAGCCAGAACCGTTGACCTCTTGACTGTTGACCCCTTGACCTTTGACTGTTGACCACGGCTCGTTTATTCTGAAACTGCGTTTTCGCCATCCGCAACGCGGCGAACTGAAGTGCTTTCCCCCACCGACCGTCATGGAAATCGTGCCCCCCACCGAGAATACACCGGCCTCTGCAACCTCCAGCACCTCCGCTCCCAGCTCCGGCGCGGAAGCCATCAAGGTGCCGCTGACGGGCGGCTCCCTGCCTCCGGATGCGGGCGCGGCTGCGGAACCCGCCGCAGCGCTGGAAACCGCGAACACCACCAAGGCCGCGCCGCGTGCCGCCGCGCGTCCCGGTCCGCCGCTGAAGGTGCATGACGAGTGCCTGCTGGAGTCCGTGGGCTTCCAGTTTGATGACGATTTCTTTTTTGTGATGCTGCACGCGGGCGCCACGCTCACCACCTTTGGCGGGCGCGTGTTTTCCACGTCCGCGGACTGGCAGACGGAGATCGCGCTGCCGGTTTTTGCCGGGACCAATGCGCGCGCCTCGCGCAATCGCTCGCTGGGCCTGTGCACCATCTCCGGCGTGCCCGCCGGGCCCAAGGGAAAAGCGCGCGTGGAAATCCGCTTCACCGCCGCGGAAGACGGCACCCTGGCCATCACCGCACATGCGAAGGACAGCGGCCGCGAGCTCTTCGTGGAGCTGCGCGCACCGGAAGAGGGCTAAGGAGCGCGCCTGTCTCAGGCGTTCAGAATCAGTATCAGTAAAAACAGAAGTTTCCCAACTTCCACTTAACGCCTGGTACAGGCGCGCTCCTAATACTGATTTCCCGCTTGTCTCCGCGCATTAAATTGGGGATCATCGCCCGCGTAACGCTCCGATGAAAGAATACCTGCGCTCGCTGGCACTGGCCCACTATATTGTGGGCGGGATCCGGGCGTTCAACGCGTGCTTCGGGCTCATCTACTGCGGTCTCGGCGTCATGCTGATGATGGATCCGGGAAGTTGGGGGTCCTCCGGGCCGGGTTCCAGTCATGGGGCGCCTCCAACGTGGATGGGCATGGCGTTTGCGATTGGCGGCGGCGCGTTCACCGTGCTGGGTTGGCTGTTCGCCTTCCTCACGATTCACTCCGGCCGCTGCCTCGCGCGCCAGCAGCGGCGTGTGTACAGCATCGTGGTGGCGGCGGTGAACTGCATCTTCTTCCCTTTCGGCACTGCGCTGGGGATCATCACCATCATCCTGCTCTGCAAGAACGAGGTCATTGCGCTCTACAGCGCGCCGCCTGCGCCCGCGCTCCCGCTTTCCCCGCCGCCGGGAGCTGAGCCACCCTCCGAGCCCTCGCTTTCGTCATGAAAAAAAGTCTTCCACTGGCTCTGTTTTTTCTGCTTCTTTCGCTGCTGCTGTTGTTCGTGTTTCTTCCGGCCTGCAGCTCACCGCCGCCACCTCCGCCGCCGGAGGTCACGCCCGCGGAGCCGCCACCGGACTATTCCGCGATGCGTCTCGGCGGCCGTGAGACCCTCGAGATCGCACCCGGCGTGACGCTGCATGCGGACCACAAGGAGCAGGCCACGGAGGGCATCGTGGTTTTCACCGGTCGCGTGTATCTCGATGGCAGCGCCCAGGCGAAAGGGACGAACTGGCCGCAGCACGCCTATGCAGGCCGGGCCCTATGGGACCCCGGCGCAGCCACCCTCACACTGAGTGAAGGCGCGGGCGCGGAGCGCGGCCATGCGGTGTGGGAGAGCACCGCCTTGGAAACGTGGATCATGCTTGATGGGAAAAAAATCACGACCCACGGTCCCATGAAAACCTACATGACGCTGGGCACCCATGGGGAGAAGGCGGGGACATCGGCCCGGTAAGATCCTGTTAGGATTTTGTCGCAACGAAGCAACGAAGCAAAGCTCTGTAGGTTCAGCCTCTTTGTTTTTTCTCCTCTGCTTCTTTGCTTCGTTGCGACGAACCCAAGGCACGTGCGCATGCCCCCTCGCGTCAAACCCACCCCTGTGTTGGAGTTATCCCGCCACCTTAAGCCAACCTGAAGGCATTTTTCCAGGCTAAGTTGGAAACAAATCTGCTTTGAAGATTTCCATGCCCGTATTTGTCCCCACTTGTCGTTTTCCCTTATTTCTGCTCCGATGGTGGTGAATTCCCCATCCGCCATGAGTCGCCTCCCTCTTCCCTTCCTGATTCTTGGCCTGCTGGCCGCCCCATTCCTTGCGGCCTACGCGGAAGATACGGCGTTGGAAATGCGGCCTATTGTTCCGGACGGCACGGAGGGCTCGGTGAAGATGAAGCTGGAAAGCAGCTCCAAGGATGCTTCACCGCAGGTGCTCTCCTGCGGAAAAGAAGTGCTGCTGGACTCCTCGGTGGTGAAGAGCGCCAAGGCGTCTTCAGATCCACGAAATGGATGGCGTGTAGCGGTCGAGTTGACCGAGAAGGGCAGGCAACAACTGAAAGACGCCACCACCCAATACCAAGGACAACGGATCGGTATCGTCTCCGGCGGACGCCTCATTACCGCGCCTATGGTAAATGAGCCGATTTCCGGTGGCAGAGTGGAAATTAGCGGCGCTTTTACCGAAACCACGGCTCGTACGCTGGCCGATATCTTTATGAAAGGAGTGAAACCGGAAACCACCGACCCGGCGAAGAAGCCATGACCGAGGTCACTCCAGAGCTGCTCGATGAACTGCTGCCGCTGGCCACCGCCTGGGCGGAGGCGGAGGAAGCGCGCATCCTCGCGGAAGGAGAGCCGCTCACCAAGGCGCAGCGCGCCGATGCCTCATGGCTCGGGGTGGCGCGTCCCGATCGCGTGCGGCTCCTGGCAGTGGAGAACATTCCCGCGCCGGAACATCCCGTGCTGCGCGCCGCGGGTCAGGCGATGCGGCTCATCAGCCCCCACACCGCGGGGCTCACGCTGCGCCACGGTATCTATCTTCGGCAAGATTTTGCGCACGACCGCTACCTCATCGCGCATGAGCTGGTGCACACCGCGCAGTATGAAAGGCTGGGCGGCATCGCCCCTTTCCTGCGCCGCTACCTTCATGAGTGCCTCAGCGTTGGCTATCCCGAATCGCCGCTGGAGCAGGAGGCGGAGCTGAAAGCGGACGCGCTGCGGGAGAAGATGGGGGAGTAGGGGGGAAATTGGAATGGTGGAGTTGTGGAGTGGCCGACAATCTGCGGAGTGGTGGAGTACTGGAGTGTAGGAGTATTGCTCCATCACTCCATCACTCCATCACTCCATCACTCCACTCCCGCCCCCCTGAACTCGCCTTGCGCCCCCCGCCCTTTCCCACTACCCGTCACCGATGCCTCATCGCAAAAAACTCAGCAAGGCGGAATACGAAACGCTGGCCTCGTTCCGCTTTGCGCTGCGGCAGTTTTTGCGGTTCAGCGAGGCGGCGGCGGAGTCCGTGGGGCTGAAGCCGCAGCAGCACCAGGCGCTGCTGGCCGTGAAAGGATTTCCCGCGCGCGATCACGTCACCGTGGGCGAGCTGGCGGAGCGGCTCCAGGTAAAACATCACAGCGCGGTGGGCCTGGTGGATCGGCTGGTCTCCAAAAAACTCGTGGCGCGCGATGCCTCGCCCACCGATCGGCGGCAGGTATGGATCCGCCTCACGGCACGCGGCGAGGAGATGCTGGAGAAACTCTCCGCGGCGCATCGCGAACAACTGGGCAGCATCGGACCCGAACTCAGCAAGCTGCTGGGGAAACTGGGGAATGGTGGGACGACAGGGTAGCCTGGCTTTCGCTCTGCGGCTTCGCACCCGAGCCGGATCAGAAAAGGACAACCAAATGATGCGTGTTTTGTCACCATGCTGGGGCGTCATCCATTCCGCTTTGGTCCCGTAGGGACCGCCGATTTGTAGCCGTGGGTTTCAACCCACGGTATGCACGAATCGGGAAAGCGTCGCGTAGCGACGCACGACGATGGCTCTTTGATAACGTACCACCTAACACCGGTTCGGGCGTCGCTACGCGACGCGAGGGCTAGGGACGCGGTTTTCCGTGGGTTGAAACCCACGGCTACCAATCGGTGATCGCTCCGCGATCCAAAGTGTGCGTGGGTTTGGCGGAGGAGCAGGACGATGGAAGCCAGCGCTCATCGTTACGCTCTGGGCACCGCCCCACCAAAAAATTCCCCACGCGCCGCCCTTGCGCTCAGGCGGCGCGCGGTCATGTTCACCTTACGCTCCGGAGTTTCCCCTTCCACGAACCCACCCATCCCGCCTGCGCACGCGATGATTTTTTCCTCCGGCTCACCCACCCTTTCTCCGAGGCGATGCGCGCCTGTGGCGGTGCTTTTGCTCCATGGGCTTGCCGGATGCCTCGGCTTCTCATCCACGGCGCGCGCCGGAGACAGCGATGCGCCCCCGGGATATCGCGAGCTTTTTGACGGGGTCTCACTCGTGGGCTGGCACACGGAGCCGCGCCTGCCCGTGCCGAAAACCGCCACCGAATTTCTCACCGCACAGGAAGAAGGTATTCCCCCGCCGGAGCCGAAGAACAAGCTCGCGGAGGCGCAGACCAAGGCCAAGGGCCGCTGGGAGGTGAAGGAGGGCGCGATCACCGGCGGGCAGGACCGCCGCCGCTTCAAGCATGATCCGGATGGCGAAAGCTGGGGCTTGGGGAGCTGGCTGATGACGGATGAGCTGTTCGGCGATTTTGAACTGCGGCTGGATGCAAAGCCGGACTGGCCCTGCGACACGGGCATCTACGTGCGCAGCACCCGGCTCGGCCAGGGCTTCCAGATTCTTTTGGACCATCGCGGGGATGACATCTCCGGCACGGGCGGCGGCATCGGTTTCCTTTACCTGCGCGGCATCGGCGGCATGCTGGTGAATCCCTGGAACTTCCGCTGGACCCTGGGAGCAAATGGCCTGCCGCAGAGCGTGCAGCTTCTCACCGGGGCGGGCGAATCAAGCGGGCTGAAATATGCCGCGGGCACGGATGCCTTCCGCAAGGCGTGGCACATGAATGACTGGAACAATTTCCGCATCAGTGTCGTGGGCGAGCTGCCACACATCAAGGTCTGGATCAACAAGGTGCTCATCTGCGACTGCGACACCGCGGAGATTCATCATCCCGCGTATGATCCCACAGCGGTGAAGAAGCTGCTCGGCACGCGCGGCCACATTGCGCTGGAGGTGCACGACGGTCCGCCCTGGCGCTGGGGCCAGGGCAAGGTGTGCCGCTGGAAGAATGTTTTTATCAGGCCCCTGTAGAGTGGAGTGGAGAGCTTCCCAAAAACAGCCGGGGCAGCCTGCGTCACGTTGCCGCAAGGGTCAGGGCGTGTTTTAAAATGCTTCAGGCGTGGCGCGCGGATTGCTTTCCACACGGCTTGATGTAATCTCCGCGAAATTTCTCATGCGACTGTTTTCGGCTGTCCTCATGATCTGTCTGTGCACCGCGCTCGCGGCCTGTCACAAACCCCGTCCCGCTCATCCCGCCCACGCGGCGCCGCCGCCGCCTCCCCCGCTCCCCGTGGTGAAGGCGGAGGAAGTCCCCGCGCCGGCCAAGCCCTCCGTGGTTTTGGAGAAAGGCATGGTGCTCAGCCAGGTGGCGGAGGAGGCCTACGGGAACAAGAAATTCGCGGGCATGGTGCTGAAGTTTAACAAGATCGCCGACCCCACGAAGATCAAGACGGGCACCGTGATCAACACGCCGTCCATTCCCGAGCTTTTCAAAACCGAGGGCCTGGATCCGAAGTACCAGCCCGCCATCAACGTGCTGGCGAAGGCGGCGCATGATTTCTTTGAACTGCGGCCGCAGTACCGGGACGTGCGCAGCAAGGCCATGGCGGGCGATGCCGCGATGACCAAGATCGCCATCCCCGCGGAGATGAAGGAAAAGTTCGATCATCTGGCCGATGCGCTGGCTTCCGCAGCCGCGGTGTTTGCCGGCGCGGAAGCGCCGCACAAGGCGCCCAATGCCACGGTGCAGCAGTTCCGCGAGGCGGCGCTGCAACTCCGCGCGCTTGGCGCGGGCACGGTCCACACCACGGATTACGACGATGACATGGTGGGCCAGCACCTCGGCCTGGGCATGACGAATGCGCTCATCTGGGTGCAGCAGAGCTACAAGTAATGGGCGCTGCTGCGGGGTGGGTGTTTGTCTCCTCGGTGGTATATGGCCGCCATGGGAATGCTTCCCGAGACCAGCGGTCTCGGCCACATTCCCTGGAAGAAGGGCAGCTTTGTGGCCGAGACCGTTGGTCGCGGGAAATCAGTCGCCGGGTCTTGCGGCCAATCCAAAAAAACATGACGCTGCTTTCCTCCCACAGCGGTTGCTTGCTGTTTTTCCGATCCACCTTCAATGTTACCCGCCATGAACTACCAGCCCTCCCTCCTCAAGAACGGGCCCTACGCAGCCCTGCGGGAGCGGCTCTTCACGCCTTGGATGGATGTCCCCCAACTTCAGGATTCCACCGAACGCATGGCGGAGCTCGGCATGCTGGCGATTTACAGCGAATTCTTGCCGGAATCCGGCTTCCGCGAAATCTACTGGAGGCCGCAGGTGCCCGTGTTCTTTGAAGTGCGCTCCGGCAGGACGCTGCGGGAGTTTCTCCAATACCAACAAACCAACGCGGAGCGCGGCTGGAAACTGCTGACGCTGCACATCAGCGGGCCGGGTGATTTTTTCTCCGCGGTGTGGATGGATGACGCGGGCCATGCCGATGCCCTGCCCGTGCTGGAAGGCCTGGGGATTGGGATGGCTGGCGCGTCTGAATGAAGGGCGTCTGTAGGGTGGTCTTCTGCTTGCCCTTTTTGGGCTGTTTTGGGACGAATGCCGCTCTGCCGTATTTGGAAATTTCGGCAAGCGGAGCGCTTGCCCTACAAAGGTTTTTTGGGAAGATCGCGCCATGGCTCATCCACCGCGTATTCCGGTTTTGTTGCCGCTGGAGATGTCGGTGGTCTATTTCATCACGCTGTGTGTGGACAAGCGTCAGCGAGTACTGGCCAACACGGCAGCCATGAAGTCATTCCTCTCTGCCGTGGCCAAGCTTGAAGGCAAATGGCACATTCATTCAGCGGTGCTCATGCCGGATCATCTGCATGTGATCGCAATTCCCTTCAAACGAGACGCGCGGGTGGGCAATCTCTCCGGCGCGCTCAAGCGATGGATACGGCAAGACTTGCGTGCCGAATGGCAATGGCAACCAGGATGTTTCGACCACCTTTTGCGCTCAGGAGAGTATGCGGATGCAAAATGGGAATACATTCGCGAAAACCCGGTGCGGTTGGGGCTGGTCAAAGATTGGAAAGATTGGCCCTATTATCTTGGCATAGATCCTGAACAGCGACGCCAGGCGCCTTTCCGATTGGAGATGTAGTTCTACCTCTCACGTCCCTTCGGGTAACCGAGATCCCTCTACCCAGCGCTATTGTAGGGCGGGCGCTCCGCCTGCCCAAATTTCCGAAGATCGCTGGGGCGTTTATCCCAAAAAATATCCTAACGAGGGTCAGCGACGCGCTGTCCTACGACCTTGAGTCGTGCCCGCCGCTGAGACGACACCCCTTGCGTTTTCCCCGATGTGCCTTTCTTTTCCCCAGCCCCCAAAAACTCTGCCATGAAATTCCTCACGGCCCTTTTCTTCCTCCTGGCCGCGTCCCTGATCCAAGGCAAGGACCCGGACCCCGTCACTTCCATCCTGGCCACGGACGGCAAGACGCCGGACCCGGTCAAAATTCAGAAATACATCGACTGGGTGGAGCGCGCCATGGTGGAGTATCCCACGCACTTCAAAAGTGAAGAGGAAAAGAAGGCCATGGTGGATGCCGCGGAAAAAGTGACGGACGAGATCAAGGCCCTGGACCCAAAGAATCTGACGGACGCCAACACCGTCACCATCCTTGCTTACATCCTGGGCATGGCCCACAACGCGGACCTGCGCACCTTCGGCAAGGCGCGCGAGTTTTACCAGCGCGCACTGGAGCTGGATCCGGACAGCGTGCGTGCCAACTATCTCTACGGCATGCTCCTCATCAGCACGGAGCGTTACCATTTTGACAGCCTGCCCTACCTGCAGAAGGCGCTCGCGCTCGGCGAGCGGGACGCGCAGTTCTCCATCGCCATGCTCTATTATCAAAAGGGTGACCGGGCCTCCGCCATCCGCGAGATGGAAGGCTACGCAAAGGCGCGCGCCAAGGAGCCGCAGATCTGGGACGTGGTGAAACAGATGAAGGAAGGCACGCTGGAATTCAGCAAGCAAAGGCCGCCCGGCGGCTCCAGCGAGCAAAGGCCGCCGGGCGGCTCCAGCGAGCAGCCGTCAACCATCCCGCTGAAGGTGAAATGACGTGCGGCGGGCTGGCTGCGTATGGCGGCGGGCGGTCAGGGTCTGTCGGTGCTGGCGCACCTCACGGCGGACGCCACGATTTGCACTTTGATCTTCACTCAGGCGTGATGAAGTGCCCCGACGCAGGCCGACACCTTCATCACTCCACAGCTCTAAAGTTCCAAGGCTCCAAAGCTGTGACCTTCTAATATTCCATTCCCGCAGTTGAGCTTGGACCGGTTCCCGCTACCCTGGAATTCCAATGACCCATACCCGCGTCATCTTGGACACCTCCCGCATCACGGATTGGAGAAGCTTCCACGCGGAAATGGCCGATGCCTTTGGTTTCTCCGAATCCTGCGAGCAAAACATGGACGCATGGACGGACTGCCTCGATGAACTCGACAAACCCGCGGGTGAAATGACGAAGGTGCACGCGCCGCCCGGCGGCGTGATCCTGCTGGAGTTGCTGAAGGCGCGCGATTTCGCGGAACGCTGTCCCCTGCTGCACGCCACGCTCATCGAGTGCCTGGGCTTTGTGAACCATCGGCGGCTGGAGGAAGGCAAGGAGCCGGTGCTGTGTTTGTCTTGTCCGCCGTGAATTGTGGATGGCGGCTTCTTAGTCCAATGGCGCGAGCCGCTGTAGTCCGTGCAGGATGACGATGACGAGGAAGAAGAGATTCCTCAACAGCGCCAGAGGCCAGATCCACGGTGAGCCGGTGATGAGGCGTGGTGGCTGCGCGGCGAGTCGTTGTAGCGTGCCGGGATTCAGCGGCCAGTCGCTGATATGCGAAGGCCACTCGCAGGGAATTTGATCAATGCCCACCGTAAGCGCCGCGAGGCCTCCCGCAATAGCGCCAGTGCTGTCCGCATCGCCACCGCAGTTGAGCACCGCGGTCAATGCGGCACGGAAATCGCTGGCGTGACGAAGCCATGCATAGAGCGCCACGGGTACGGTGTGATAAGCGTAGCCACCCACGGCGCGCTCCAAGCCCAGCGCCGCGGCGAAGGCATCCACCGTGGCGTCTTGTTCCAAAGCGCGGCGAAGCTTTTGCACGATGGCGCGCCATTCCTCATCCACGGAAAGTGACCCGAGCACCTCGATCAATGACGCCGCCTCGAACAAAGGTCCCTCGCGCACCGCGCACGCTGCCGCCTCTGCAACCGCGAGCGCGGCGATCTCCGCGCGCGGGTCAGTGTGGGTGATACGCGTGGAGGCACGGACGAAGTCACGGCGGCGTTTTTCATCATGGGCATGGAATGCGCCGATGACGGCGCTGCGCATGGCGGGACCATTGCCGGCAGAGAAGACGCCGCTGCGCTCAGGGGAGAAACCGAACCACAATTTCAAACACGCTCGCGCGGTGGCCAAGCCGGTGGCGGCAGGAAGCGCCGCAAACCACCAGCGCAGCCGCCAAGCGAGCGTGCGCTGGAAGGCGTCCACATCCGCAGGGTGCTCCGTCAGCGAGAGCGCCACCATCACGCTATGTTCCGTATCATCACTCACCATACCGCGGCCAAAGAGAAGCCGCATGTGCCACTCGCCCTTCCAGCGCCGCTGAATCGTGGCGCGTGACATTCCTTCCGCAGGAAGCCCGAGCGCATCGCCGACGGCGGTGCCGAGCAGGACAGCGCTCACGGCCGTGGATCGTTCATTCATGGCGGGTGGAATTTCGTCACGTCACCAGTGTCCCATGCCGCGACGCCAGGGTGATGGTGGCGCGCGCGCCGGAATTGAATTCGAGGAAATCCGCTTCCATGCCATCGCTGAAGATGACGCCGTGACCTCCCATTTCCGAGGTGAGTACGAGCGGCTGCTGTGCGGTGATGCGGCCAAAGACGAGGGTGGCGCCGGTGTTCTGCGTTGGGAAAGGCTCGCGCACGGTGTAGTAAAGAAGCGGCGCGTCCCAGGCGAAGCCGTGCACCGGCACGGCGTGGGCACGCACCGGGGTGGCGCCCCGTGTGGAATGGCCAAGAAGCGATGCGGCGACCTTCGCGACCGCGGCAGCGCCGGTCATGAGACTCTTGAACCAACCGGTGGAACCCATGCCGGTGGACACGATGATGCCACTGGAAGAATGCCGCTCCGAAGCGCCGGCGATCTCGATGCGGTAGCGCGCGGAACCGTGGCTGCGCGGACCAATGAAGAGATCATTCACCGCGCAAAGGGACAGACCGTTGTTGAGCTGCGCCTCTGCCATGGTGACGGAACGCTGCGGCCGGCCCTTCGCGAAGAACTCCGGCAGCACCTTCGCCAGATCGCGCACGCCGAAGGGCAGGAGCTGCCCGTCCCAACGTGCCGGATCCGGATTCACACCGAGCACGGGCTGGCCCTGAAGATACTTGAGCGTGTTCGCCACCAGACCATCCTGGCCGAGCACCACGATGGTGTCCTGCGCGCCGAAAACGAAGTTTGCCAGGTACATGCGGTCCACCACCTGCACGCGTCCCAGGCGGTGCAGGACCGCTTCCGCGGCGGCGAGCGCCTTCCGGTACATCTCATCTTCCTTCACATAGTCGGAGAAATCAGCGCCGAGACGCTCCACGTAGAAGCGGGCCTGGTCCAGCGTGTTGAAGCGCTGCACGAGTTCCGCCAGCCTCGTGGGCCGCGTCACGAGGATGAGCTTGGGCTCAAGTCCGGATTTCATCGAGCTTTGCCGTTCACAGGTTTGTCGAGCAGCTCACGCAGCAGATCGGGAGAGATGTTGAGCTGGCCGATCTTGTCCGCCTTGGAGGCGAGTTCCTGGAAAGCAAATGCGATGAGCTGCTCCGGCTTCATGCCGGTGCTGGCCAGCGCCTGGAGGATGCCAGGCTCCGCCTTGGCGAGCGCTTCCATGGTGGTCTGGATGCCGTAGGCGCGGGCGTCCGCCTCGGTGCGCGCGTTCTCCGTGCTAAGGGTGACGAGCTGCTTGCGATCCTTCTCCAGGCCGATGCCGGCCTGCAGGTCCGCGAGCTCGATCTCGTGCCGCTTCTGCTGCACGGAGCGCTCCGCGTCCATCTGCGTTTCGCGAATCTGGCGTTTCTTGTTTTCCACGGCGATCTCCGTGTTCAGCTCGTTCTCGCGGATGGCGCGCTCCTGCTCCACGGCGGCGTTGCGCCGCGCGTGAATGGCCTCGTCCGCTTCGAGCAGCAGCTTTTCCCGCGTCTCTGCTTCCAGGGCGCGCGCCGTCTCAGGCGTGGGCTTGATGGCGAGGATGGATAGCCCGAGGATTTCGATGCCCATGGAGACAAGCTCGTGCGCGGAGCTGAGCTGGGCGCGCACCGCCTGCACGAGCGCCTCGGAAGCACGCAGGGCCTGCCGCAGCGGCATCTTCTCCAGTTCCCCGCGCGCCAGCACGTGGACCTCATTGATGACGCGGGCGCTGAGCTTGCGCGGATCTTCAGAGGCGTAGCCGCGTGCATCCGGTGACAGGGTGAAGTTCAGCAGGCTGGCGAGCTTCCTGGCATCGGTAATGCGGTAGGTTACTTGTCCCTGGAGCGTGACGGCCTGGTAGTCGGCGGCCACCTCTTCAAAGATGAAGGGCGCGTCCGTGCTGCCAATAGGCACGGACACCAATGAGGTGACCGGAGCATAGTAGAAGAAGGAAAGGCCCGCGCCCTCGCGCACAGCTTTGCCGCCGCGGTACTGGATGAGGTAAGTGGTGGGTGGGACTTTGATAAAACGTATGCCGAACATGGGAGTGGTGAGTTAGGGATTAGAGAAGCTCAGGGTTCAAAGTTGGATGAGTTTGGGATGGTGGAAGCGAAGGAGGCGAAGAGTTCCGCGAGATCTTCGGAGCGGGCGATGCCGTTGCGCCACTCTGCCGGGATGGCGGAGAGACCGTAGTGCACACCTGCCAGTCCGCCGGCAACGCAGCCGGTGGTGTCGGTATCACCGCCGAGGTTCACGGCCTTGAGCACGCACTCCTCAAAACTTTGCGTGGTGAGCAGGCACCACAGGCTGGCAATAAGCGTGTCCATCACGTAGCCATGCGAGCTGATTTCGTCATCACTCAACAGGGCGAATGTTCCGGCGAACAGGAGGCGGAATTCCGGCAGCTCCTTTTGGCTGGCGGAGGAACTGTAGTACATCGTAAATTGTTGTCGTGCTGTGTCGAGTGCCTCCGCCGAGGAAAGTCCCCTCAGCAACTCCCGCACGACGAGGCCGTGAAACCCACAAGCCATCAGCGAGCGCAAGTGTCCGTGCGTGATGGATGAAACTCGGTGCAGTTTGTCGAGCAATTCACCCGCGGACGCGCTGGCGAAGCGCAGGGCCACGGGAAGCTGGCGCATCAGGGAGCCGTTGCCGTTGCTAAACTCGTCCCCGCCACCTGCCTCTTCAGCAGGCGTGCCAGCTCCGAAGGAATTGATGGCGCGCGCCGTGGCGTTGCCAACGTCAAAGATGACGCGGTGCGCCGTCCACAGATCTTTTTCATACCAATCCAGAAACCTCTGCGCCATATCGGTGGTATCAAAGGTGTGATGCCGCAGGCTGTCTGCGAGGCAGAGCATGAGTGACGTGTCGTCTGACCAGGTACCGGGCGGCTGGCCATGCGTGCCGTAGCCCCGCAGGCCGGTGACTGGATCGCTTTGCACGGCCGCACGGTCCCTGAACTCCACGGGCACGCCGAGCGCATCGCCCACCGCGCAACCGAAGAGGCCGCCGAGGATGCGATCTCGAAAGGGGATGGAAGATGGATTCATGGGCGAGGGATTAGAGTTCAAAATGGAAACCGCGTTTGGCGAGGCGTTGGTAGCGGGCGTGGTCGAAGCGGTAGAGTGCGGCGGGGCGGCGCGAACCGCTGCGCTCGGTTTCCTTGAGCGGGATGAGCAGGTCAAAACCGAGGATCTTTTTGCGGAAGTTCCGCTTGTCCAGCGGCTCGCCGAGCACCGCTTCGTAAAGATGCTGGAGTTGCGGCAGGGTGAACTTGGGTGGCAGCAGCTCGAAGCCGATGGGTTGGTAGCGGAGTTTCCCGCGCAAACGGGCGAGCGCGGTATCGAGAATTTCCCGGTGATCAAACGCAAGTGGCGGCGCCTTGGTCACGGAAAACCAGCGCGCATCCGCCGCATCCGTGGCGGCGCGGGTTTCTTCCAGCGCCATTTTTACCAACGCGAAGTACGCGACGCTCACCACCCGCTCGCGCGGATCCCGATCCACCGCGCCGAAGGTGGCGAGCTGTTCCAGGAAGACTTTCTTGAGGCCGGTCTCTTCTTCCAATTCACGGCGCGCGGCCTCTTCCAGCGTTTCGTCGACGCGGACGAAACCGCCGGGGAGCGCCCACTTTCCCTTGAAGGGCTCCAGCCCGCGCTGGATGAGTAGGATTTTCAGATCGGCTTCATCCATGCCAAAGACGACACAATCCACGGTGAGCGCGGCCCGGGGGTATTGGTAGGTGTGGGACATAGATTTGGTCAGTGGTTAAAATCGGCGGGCAGCGACTCACGCGCGGCGAGCCACTCGGCAGGGATGCCGTTTTCTCCATGCGTGGAAAGCGCGACGATGCTGCCTACGATGGCGCAGGTGGTGTCCACATCGCCGAGCGCGGCAGTGGTTTGCCAAAGGGCGTCCTGGTAGTTGCGGAAGGCACGTGCGGCGCACCACACGGCGAAGGGCACGGTGTCCTGCGCGCTGACGCGCCAGCCGCATCCCACGAGGCCCGCCATGTGCTCCGGCTCCAGATCCAGGCCAAGTCTTCGGGTGCGGGCAAGCCCGCTGCGCGTCTCACCCTCCGGCGTCCATTCAAGAACCGTGTCCAACATTTGCTCGCCGGTGGCGGCATCATCCGCCTGCGCGGCCCACGCCGCGGCCACTGCCACTGCGATGGCGCCCGCCTGCCCTTCCTCATGGGCGTGGGTGACTTGCGCGGAGGCGCGCGCCTGCGCCGCCGCTTCATGGTAGGAGCCGGCGAAGTAGCCGCCCAGCGGACCGGCTCGCATGGCGCCGCCGTTTCCATAGGAGCCCATGCCATCGAAGACTTGCGCACTGGCGATCTTCCAACTCACGCCTTCATTCATGGCGCGCAGGATGCTCCGGGCCATGCCCCCGTACCCACGATGCGGCTCCCGATTGTAGCTCTGCGCAAACCGGGAAGCTAGATGATCGCGGTCAATGCGTCCGCAATCACGCAAGGTACGCACGATGGAAATGGCCATGGCGGTATCATCCGTCCAGAACCACGGCGGTGGCGGCGGATCGCGATGCTCCAAGCGGCGTCGGACGACCTGTTCACTGACGAAGAATTTTTCGCCAAAGGCATCCCCCACCGAAAGTCCCTGCAACGAAAGCAGCGCTCGGCGCAGGCGCGCGTCGCGATCAGCGGCGAGTTTGTCGCTGTTGGGATTCATGGTGTTTGAGAATGAAATTCGGCAATGACCTCGATGAGGCCGACGATGGCGGCATTAAAGCGGTCGAGTTCCTCGGCGGGCACCCAGAGTTCCTGGTGCTGGGCACTACCCACCGTCTGGACGGGATAGCGGTCGGCGACATCGCTCCGCACTTGGAAGCGCGTCACGTAGCCGGCGCCGCTGGCGGGCACGTTCCAATCCCGGGCAATCTGGACGGCATAGTCCTCATTGAGCACGGGGTAGAAAATCGGCTGTTCAGGAAGCCGGGGCGGGAAGCCACGCCAGCCAGACTCGCGGATGAGGGCGAGCTCCTGCGGTCCTACCGGGCGGTAGAGGGTGCGCGTGCAGGCGATCGGGGTCATGGGCCCATCGTAAGTGTATTTTTTACACCATTCAAGTGTATTTTTAACACTATTTTCACCGCCACACCGGGATTGTGTCACCCGCTAAGCAAAAGGCCCGGGGAGGCATCGGGGGTGCGGGTTGGGGTGGGATGTGCTACTGGGCGATCAGCCCTGCTCCCCTTCCACCCATCCTTGTTATGAATCCCGAGCCCGCCGATCCTGACAGCCTCACCCCCGCATCCGCCGCGGAGGCAACGCACGGCCACCACCATCATCATCGCCACCACCATCACTTCCGCTTTCATCTGCCGCACGTGCATCTCACGTCTGTCTTCGGCAATGACTGGTTTGCGCTGAAGGCGGAGGCGTTTGCACGCTTCTTCGGCACACCGGTGTTCCTGGTGGCGCAGACGATGATCGTGGT
>Ga0265327_10003099_pt1 | contig 16403 bp, 12 predicted proteins | sample 41621metaG_FD_202089 | JGI IMG/M metagenome (GOLD analysis project Ga0265327, IMG submission 202089) | Rhizosphere microbial communities from Carex aquatilis grown in University of Washington, Seatle, WA, United States - 4-16-21 metaG | ecosystem: Host-associated > Plants > Roots > Rhizosphere... | reverse complement strand
GCCGATGTGCAGGACCGTGATGGAGCCAGGCTCCTGCTGCCTGCATTGAGCAAATCCTACGGCTGGCTCAAACGCATCTGGGCAGACGGAGGCTATGCCGGCCAGCTTGAAAAGGAGGTCGCCAACCTCCCGCGTCACCGCCAGATCAATCTCGAAATCGTCAAGCGCAGTGACGATGTGAAAGGCTTCAAGATCCTGCCGAAGCGCTGGCTAGTGGAGCGCACCTTTGGCTGGCTCATTCAATCGCGCCGGTTGATCCGTGACCACGAAGTTAGGATCGACCACTCCGAAGCATTGATTTATCTCTCGATGACCAAGCGCATGCTCGCTCGGATCGCAGCCTGAGCATTTTTCAGACAGCCTCTAAAGGCTGGAGGGGTAGTTTTTGCGCCCGCTGCATCAGAATCTATCGGAAACCCTGCTGTGTCAACCGTAATTGGGCCCGTGCAGACAAAACCATTGTTGGTCCAAATTGGCCCCGATGGGCCCATTGAACCCGTGAATTTAAACTGAGCAGACCAAACGACCCTGCCCCATACGACATATTGCTTGTCCCAGTCCTCGCTATAAGCACCAGGATAATCTCTGAAATCGTTAGATCCATCGGTAGAAGTGCCTTGAGGGTGAGATGCAAATGGAGATGCGTTACTAAAGTCCACCTTCGGGGAGTCACTGTTAATTATTCTGTACGCCTCCCCCAATAATGGAGGAGCGAGTGGAACAACTGGCCCTCCGCGAAAAGCCGTGGATCCCCCAGTTCCCGGATTCACCACATCATGACCGACGTCCAGCAACGGGAACGCTAGACCGGATTTCAAAACCTCCTCACCATAGGGCGGAGTTGCTCCATTTCCATACTTCACCTTAAAGGAATCCCCAACACCATTCCCGATGGAGCCAATCCGTATCTTACTCAAACCAAGAGTTGCGGCCGTTCCTCCACCCACCATGATGACATCACAATAATACTCAAACGCATGATCAGCTTCCGCCCCGCCACTATCAACACGAATATCATTTGAGTCAACTTCGATAGCATGAAAATAGCTACTTTCGACGGACACCCCGCTGGTAACGACGATAAATTTCACAAGCACCAAGTTAAGTACTCTGAGGATTTTACCTGCGTGCCAATCGCCCGTTCCAGCACCGTCACAGTAAGCTATAATATTAAAAGATCCAGATGAATTGGTCTGCAAAGTTGCTCGGGTCCGATCCACCGCATCGACTGTGAGAATGGGCAACGGGTCACCTACGAACACGTCATCAGGATTTCGATTCACAGCCCATCCTATTTTGGACTTGTCCTCCGTCGGTGAAAAATCCACCAACTCGAGGTCGATGGTCTTCATCGCCATCATACCTGTGTAAGGTGGATTAGCTTCGAAACTCAGGCTATCACTAGTGGATGTGTTCGATACTCCTACAATTGTAGCCCTAATTCCTGTTGCGGTCACCGAAGCGCATGGATCGAGACTACTTGAAGACGAACCGCTCGACGATGAACCGCTCGACGATGAACCGCTCGACGACGAACCGCTCGACGACGAACCGCTCGACGACGAACCGCTCGAACTGAATCCCGAACTCGACGGAGACTCGGTGCTCGGCTGGGATTCTGTGCTAGATTTCATAAATTTTCCTCGGTTGTGAAGATTGGGCTGGATATTGAAAGCCGAAGGAAGAGTCGCGGAGATATGACTCATCTTCGAAGTTTATTTCCTCAGGCGAGACACGTTTAAAAGGTGGAATGATATAATTCAATCAAGAAAGAAAAGAGGTCGCGCTTGCAAAATGAAATGTGGTCACCACGCGGCCCCTCACCGAGGTGCTCACCCCGGAACAGGCCGACCGCATCACCGGGATCTTCCACCGCGAGATCGCCATGCACGGCTACCGCTACGGCGGATAACCACTACTTCTTCCCTTCAGGCGTGGGCTCCTTGTCCACGATCGCACGGTGGATTCGACCACGCTCGGTCGGTAGATCCTGTTCGGCGGCCTTGAAGCGGGCTTCGACCGTGGCCAGGTAAGCCTCCGTGTCGGTGGCATTGACGTGGATGCCCAGCTCGGCTTCTTCGGGATGGGTGCCCCACATCAGGCCGACGTAGCGCGCGCCGGCGGCAGGGGTGAAGTGGACCGGGTCGAGCCAACTGGTCATGCGCACGCCGTCTTCCAGCGGAAACGGCTCACGAGTGGTTGGCGAAGGCAGGTTGAGATCCCACAACTGGCACGGCAGCGTGGCGTGGGCCTTGTTGGAGTCGGTGACGAGGTCGGCGAGAGCCCGGCGCTCCTTGAGGAAAAACGGATCGGGAGCGCCCTGCTCCTCCATTGCCTGGGTGAGGGTGAGGTGGTTCGGAGGAATCGCGAGGATGGCTTCCACGCCATGGTCGGCGCAGGCATCGAGCATGGCGCGCACGACTTTCAATTTGTCCGCCTGCACGCCGAGGCCGCGGCGCTGGTCATCCGAAAGCTCCCCGGCCCACGGCAGGTAGCGCTTGAGGATGGTGAAGTAGTTTTTGAAGTCCTCGAGGTCGGTCTGCTTGCGGTGGCGCCCGAAGGGGGTGTAGGCGGGGCCTTTGTAGGGGTGCTTCTGGTAATGATGCACCAGCCACTTCGGGCTCAGTCGGGTCGAAAGCTGCTCGTCGATCGGATATCGCACGGCTTCAATCGAACAACTGATGGCGTTCTGGCTGAAGATGTAGCGCAGGTTCCGCTCGACCGGATCGCCGGTGGCCATCGGGGAAATTTCAAAGTCGCTGTCGATGCGGATCTTGCCGGGGCGGGTGAGATCACCGGCATCGAGAAACAGCAGGGCGCGCTTGGGATGCTGGTATTTCAGCGCGAGATCGAGCATCGCGCGGGTTTCGTAAAGATCCCCGCCCGGCATCCCGAGATTGACGGTCGGCTTGCCCTCGAAGACGGGCAACTCCGGGTCGATGCCACTATCGGGGCGGGAACTGCCGATGACGAGCACGTCCCACGGGCCGCGCATGGCCAGGCCACCCTTGCAGGTGCGCTTTTCGGCGTCGATGTCGCGGTAGCGGTCGAGGGCCTTGATCTCGGTCGCCCGGGGCAGCACGCGCCATGGGTTGACCATCAGATTGGTGGCCGCCGTTACGATGAGACCGAGCGTTCCGCCGACGAAGAGCCATTTGAGATGTCGTTGTGCCTGACGCGCCACGCCGCGAGCGTGGCAAGGTGAAGCGGGGCTGTCCATCCCAAGGAAGATGGCTCCCGCTCCGGTCAATCGGGAATCGGCTCGCCATTCCAGAGGAGATCGGCGGTCGAGGCGGCGAGAAGGTCGGTGCCGAGGCCCAGGCGGCGGGCGAGATGGTAGAGCTCACGCATGGACCGTGGGGCGGCGAGCAGCGGGAGGCGGTCATCGGGCGCTTGGTAAACGTCGGCGGCACGGCGGTAATCACGCCAGCGGGCGAGTCGACCGGGTTTCATCCACATCGCCGCACCGAGCATGCGCGGCTGCGGGGCCATGGGCCAAAGGGCGGCATCCCCGGCGGAGGGGTGCAAAAATGGGAGCGGATCCCGTTCGTCGAGAAGATGGAGGCCGCTGGTGGCGCGGGGATTGCACTCGATGACGACCGTGCCGTTTTCACCGCTGATGAAGTCGAAGCAGATCTGGCCCGTGAAGCGGAAGTGCTTCACCACGTCCGAACAGAATTGGAAAAGATCGGGCCGCTCGACGGGCTCGAAGTAGAAACCGGCCCCGCCATCGACCTGATGTTTGGGAATGTAAGTGGTGTGGGCAGTGATCGTGCCCGCAATGGCCAGGCTGTAGGTGCAGAAAGGCGCACCCGCGGCGAACCGCTGGGCAAGCCAGGGAGCGGCGGAAGTGGGTTCGACCTTCTGCCAGGCAGCGGGTTGTGGGCGAATGTGAATGTCGGAGGCGAAGCGGGAATAGACCGGCTTCAAGACCCAATCGGTCAGCGACCCCCCCTGCGCGGTGGCGAAGTCTTCCAGGTCCCCGGGGGAACGGAATTCATGGGACTCGGGCGAATGGATGCATGTTCCAACCGGCCCACCGGAAGCCGTGAGCGCGGCAAATTCGCCCTTGTGATGCAGGCGGGCAAGGACATCGAACGGATCGGCCAGCAACTGACAGGTCCCGGCGAAAATTTCGCGATAGTGGGCGAGGTAGAAGATTTCCTCACAGGTTGGGATGACCCACTCGGCACCGCATTGATGGGCGGCATCGCGGACCGCGAAGGCGTAGTCACGGGGAGTGGTGCGCGCCGAGGGCACCTCAAAGTAGCGGTCGAGGTAGCGGGTTCCGCGGCATAGCGGATGGCGCAGCGAATCGGCGGCGGCCACGCCATGGCCTGCACGGCCAAGGCGGCGGATCCAATCAAGTGCGGTGGGCGAACGGGCTCCAGTGACGAGGAAGCGGGAAGGCATGGGTCGCTCGGGAAAATAAGCTCTTCTAGGGCCTGCAGGAAGTCTGCCACCTACTGACTTTCAGCAATGGTAAGAACCTCGGCGAAGGGGAGATCGGAAAGCAGGCCGAATGCATCGTGCCGGGTGAGCTTTTCACGGGTGGTGGCGGGGCTGGTGAGTCCGCACAGAAAGCGCGCCAACTGGCGCGCGGTGCCCAGGGCGGCATGCCCCTGGCGAACGAGATCGCGGATCTGCGCCCAATCTCCATCAGCGGGGTGCCGCTGCGCCGTGCGGGGAATGGGCGTGGCCGGGATGCCTCGGCAGCGGTCGCAGTGCCCGCAATCGCCTTCCAAGGTTTCGCCGAAATGGGCGGTGAGCGCCGCCGTGAGGCAGCCGGGAGCTTCCGCGAGGGCTACAACCTGGCGGAGCCGCTCGAGGTCGGCAGTCTCGCGGTGGTGAAAGCGGGCGTTGAGGCGCTCGGCGAGCTTGTGGAGATCGCCCGGGTCTTTCAGCAAGCGATAGCTCTGGCGGATGCCGGTCTTCTTGAGGGCGACATCGCCGGCTTCTTCGAGATGGACCAGGGCATTGACGATGCGTTCGCGGGGCTCGGAGATTTTTTCGGCAACCGCGTCGATGTCGAAGTTCTGCCATTTCCAACCCTTCCCGGCCGCGGCGAAGAGACGGGTGAGGAAGCTTTTACGACGCTCATCGTAGCCGGCGAGGATGCGCTCGAAATCCCGGAGCAGCATCGCCGCGTAGCCGCTGTAGAACGAGCCGGTGGCCTCGATGATGCCCTCGAGTTCCAGATAGGTGAGCACGGTGGACACCACCAGCGGCCGGATGTCGCAGGACACGGACAAATCGTACTGGGACACGCTGAAGGTATCGCCTAGCCGGAGGACACGGTCGATGAAGTGCTTCACCGCCTGGGGCGTGGGCGTGTCCCCGAAGATGAAGTTTTCCAGCACCGGCAGATCATCGCCACACGCGAGCCATTCGCAGACGGACGGCAGTCCGTCCCGGCCCGCACGGCCGATTTCCTGGGAGTAGTTTTCGAGGCTCTTCGGGAGATTGTAGTGATAGACGCGGCGGATGTCCGCCTTGTCGATGCCCATGCCGAAGGCGATGGTGGCGACGATGACATTGATGGTGCCGGCCATGAAGCCCTCCTGGGCTTCGGAGCGGAATTCATCGGGCAGGCCTGCGTGGTAGGCGCGGGCGGCAACGCTGTTTTTCGAGAGGAAGGTGGCGACCTCCTCGGCGGTCTCCTGCCGCGTGACGTAAACGATGGCCGGTCCCGGCGTTTCGCGGAGACGGGCGAGTAGCAGCATCTTTCGCTCGGCGGCTGGAGCGGGGGTGACACGCAGATCGAGATTGTGGCGGTGGAAGCTGAGCTGGACGTGATCGCCTTCCCGGATGTTGAAGGCCCGGCAAATATCCGCCGATACCCCGGGCGTCGCGGTGGCGGTGAGAGCCAGCACCCGCGGGATGCGCAGATCCCGGCAAAGCTGGGCCAGCTTCAGGTAATCAGGCCGGAAATTGTGGCCCCACTCGGAAATGCAGTGCGCCTCATCGATGGCGACGAGGGCGATCGGAAGCTTCTTCAAACGCAGGCGGAAACCTTCGTTGGCCAGCCGCTCGGGTGCCACGTAGAGGAGCTTCAGCGAACCGTCCTTGAGGCGGTCGAAGACCTCGAATGCCTCCTGCTGGCTGAGTGTGGAATCGAGCCGCGCGGCGGGAATGCCTTTGGCCACGAGAGCATCGACCTGGTCCTTCATCAGCGCAATGAGGGGCGATATGACCAAAGTGAGGCCGTCCAAAAGCAGCGCTGGCAGTTGATAGCAGAGCGATTTGCCGCCGCCAGTGGGGAAGACGGCGAGGGCCGAACGTCCTTCCAGAAGCGTGCGCACCACCTGCTCCTGGCCGGCACGCATGCGATCGAAGCCGAAGCGGGTGCGGAGAATTTCGAGAACGGGATCGGCAGGCACGCCCGCAGTCAAGGGGCTGGAGATGTGGGAATCAAGCAGGCGAATGGGCGACCGTTCGGGGCTTTCGAATGCGCCGGACTGCATTTTCCCGTGGCCCCCGGAAGTCATTTGAATCGAGGGTGAACGTTACAATCCGAAAAGATGGTCCCCTGAAAGCCTTCCTCGAAACAGCGGTGATGATCATTCGCGGAAACGCCCGTCGGGTCCGGATGTCGTTGATCGTGCGGGCTTGGCCGATCCGCCGGGGTGTTTGGCCCTGCCCGGATTCGACCCGGATGCGCCTTGAAAACCTCCACAAAAGCAAAAGACACGACTTGATTTTCACGCCAGCGGGGCGAGAGGGTTTGGGCCATGTCTTCTTGAGGGCGTTTTTCAGGGTTGCCTCGGGGGGCTCGGAGCGGACAAGGTGGGTTACGGTTAGGTTCACATGGACGAACGTTACGAAATACGCGGAAAGATCGGTCAGGGCGGGATCGGTGCGGTTTACCGTGCGTTCGACCAGCGCATGAACCGTGAAGTGGCGATCAAACGCATCATCCCGGAAGGCGGCGACGCCGATCACCAGGACGAGGCGACCCGCCAGTTGACCAAGGAAGCCGGAGCCCTCGCGGCGCTTCAGCACCCTCACATCGTCACCGTCTATGACGTGGGCGCGGATGAAGACGGACCCTACGTGGTAATGGAGATGCTCACCGGCAAAACGCTGGACGAGCTGGTGGAAAAGGCTCCGCTGACCGCCAGCGATTTCCGCGAAGTGGCCATCCAGACCCAGGAGGCGCTCATCGCCGCGCAGGACCTGCACATCGTCCATCGTGACATCAAGCCGGGCAATATCATGCTGACCTGGCTGCCTTCGGGAAAGTTCCAGGTCAAGATCGTGGATTTCGGCCTGGCCAAATTCACCCCGAAGCCGTCGAAACAGACACTGGATCAGGGCGATTCCGTCTACGGCTCGATTTTCTTCATGGCGCCGGAGCAGTTCGAGCGCGGCATCGTGGACGGGCGCAGCGACCTCTATGCGATGGGATGCGTCTACTACTTCGCTCTCACGGGAAAGTATCCCTTCGATGGCGAGACCGGCCCACAGGTGATGGGCGCCCACCTCGGCCACCTGGTGAAGCTCATCGGTGAAGTCCGCCCGGACCTTCCCCATTGGCTGCGGGACTGGGTGATGTGGCACATCAACCGCCAGCCCGACGACCGCCCGGCCGACGCCCGCGAGTCCCTGCAGGTGTTTCTGCGCAATGATGGCGCCAACATTGCCATCCCCGCTCCACCGCCGGCGCCCGCCCGCCCCGCTCCGCCAATGCGGCCCGGCACCCATGCCGCAGCCACGCAGGCTCCTGCCTCGGCCACCCAGTCGATGCCGCAGTCCCTCCAGCCGCCGGAAGGGTCGAAGCCGAGCGTCCATACCACCTCGCACGTGCTCACCATGGCCACGGGCAGCCCCACCGCATCAATGGCGGCCCCGACGGTCGGCCCCCCGGGGTCCAGGCCCACCGCCACCGGCCAGATCCGGCATTCCGGCCCGGCCACCCGGCCCGGCGCCGCCTACGTCCGTCCAAAGAAGAAACCGGTCAGCATCGCCACCAAACTGGCGATCAGCGGGATCCTCGCTGCCGCCGCAATTGCCGTCGGCATGGTGGCGATGAATCGCTCGAAGGAGGAACGGAAACGCAAGGAATTCGAGGAATTGGTCACCCGTGCCTCGGATCCGAACCTGAAGGAGCTGAAGCTGACGCCCAAGGAGCTGAAGAGCCTCCTGGACTCCCTGAAAATCCCACAGCCGCTGAATCTCTACTCGCCCGCCATGCGTGCCCTGCGCCTCGGAACCTCGGAGGTGCCGGATGACGTGGACAACGCCGTGGCCGACATTGGAACCGGCACCGAACTTCAGTCGGACACCCGGCAGATGCTGTTCCGGGATGTGATCCGCCGCCGCACCGGCCACGCCGGCGTGCCCAAGCTGATCGAATTCGCCCGGACGACCAAGGAAACCGGCTCCGCCGAGGCCGCCCTCGACGCGATCCGCGATGTCCTCACCGACGCCGATTTCCCCACCATTCTTGACACCGTCGAAAGCGCTCCGACCTCCCAGGTCCGGAAAGCCGCCGCCGACGACGCCATGGACATCATCCGCCGCACGAAAAACAAGGAACGCCTCGTTCCCTTGATCGAGCAGGCGCTGGGGCGGGCGAAGAATGACGACGTCCGCAGCCTGCTCTACGCCATCAAGACCACCGAGTGACGGCAAACGCCGCTGGAAAAGGCGGGAATCGGGCGGCTGGCCCGACCTTTTTGGGAACTTCCCGGTCTCCCTGACGGAACTTTTACTTTTTCGGGTTGCCAAGCCGCCCAGTCCTTCCTAGTTTCCGCGCCCCGCGATCCTAACTCGATCCCCTTTCCTGTCATGTCCAAGCACAACAGCCTCAAGGCCAGCGCCACCGTTGGCGGCAAGCGTTCCGTCCTCAAGCGTTTCGAGCGCGTGAAGCTCCTCAAGGAGCGCGGCGAATGGAAAGCCGGCCGCACCCCGGTCGGTCTGCCCAAGACCAAGCACGAGGCCTGAGCCTCCCCATTCCTTTTCCGCTAAACGCGCGGATCCCTCCACGGGGCCGCGCCTTTTTGCGTTCTACCACCTTGCCCGCCCGATCCGGGCCCGCCACCAGTTTCCCAAAGCCATGAGCGAAGACGCCGGCAACCGCCTCAACAAATTCCTGGCCTCCTGCGGCCTCGGTTCCCGCCGCAAGTGCGATGAATTCGTGCAAACCGGCCGCGTCGAGGTCAATGGCCAGGTGTGCGTGAACCCCGGCGTGCGCATCGGCCCAGCCGACCACGTGAAGGTGGACGGCAAGCGCATGCTGCCGAAGGTCCCCGTGGTCCTCGCCTTTCACAAGCCGCGCGGCTTCGTCTGCTCGAAGTCCGATGAGCTCGGCCGGGAGACGATTTACACCTTCCTGCCGCCCTCGATGCAGCACCTGCATCACGTTGGCCGCCTCGACCGGGATTCCGAAGGCCTGCTCATCCTCACCAACGATGGTGACCTGACGCAGCAGCTCATGCACCCCTCCAAGGCGGTGGAGAAGGAATACCACGTCACCTCGAACCAGCCGTTCGAGAACCCGCATCTCGACCAGTTCCTGGTCGGCATCTACACGCCCGAGGGCAAGCTCAAGGCCAAGTCGATCGAGCGCCAATCCGCCCGCCGCATCAAGATCGTGCTCGAACACGGCGCGAAACGGCAGATCCGCGTCATGTTCGAGGCCATGGGCTACCAGGTCACTAAACTTCTTCGTGTCCGCATCGGCTCACTCTGGCTCGGCGACCTCGCCGCCGGCGATTCCCAGGCGCTCACCGCGAGTGAAATCGCGATGCTCCTGCACAACCCCAAGGAAGCCGCTTCCCCGAAGCGCTACACCAAGGAAACCCTCAAGGAAAAGGCCAAGGAGAAGCTCCGCGAAAAGCCCAAGGCCGAAACCGCCGCCCCAGCGCGCAAAACGGCCCGCAAGACCGGCCATCCGCTCGCCAAAAAGCCGAGCCGGAATCCCGCCAACGACCTCACGCAAAAGCCAAAACCGGTCAAGCGCGAGCGCACCAAGGCCGCCCCCCGCACCGAACGCACCCCCAAGCGCCCGGGCAGCAAGCGGATTCATTGAGGGGGCATCCCTATATGGCGGAAGTTTTGCGACTATGAATCCCCCGCCATCTCTCGTCGCCACAGTCAAGGCCTTGATCTTGGAAACGTTTGTGATTCAAGAAGCCGAAGCACAAGATGCGGCTCTCGGCTTGACAATGCTTGCGGAAGAATGGGGCAATCCAAAAAACGCGGAAAACCTGAACTGGTCGACCCTGATCAAAAGGAAGTTCTCCGCGTCGCATGTTTGGCGCAGTGAGGACGAAAGGCGATCATTCGAGCGCCAACGTGAGGATGCGATTTCAGGATATGAGTTTCTGATTTCTAAAAACCGCTGAGCGGATCCTTAGCAGCGGAAACCCATCTGTTTTTCGCTTTGCAGGGGACCGCAATCCGCCTTACCTGAAGCGGTTTGCCAACGTGGGACATGACATTGCGGACGCCCCCATCGGATTGCTCAACCAGCAGTCGGGAGCCATCCCTATTTATACATTTGGCCAAGCGACCGGAACTCTTGCCGAATTCCAGCTCCTCTCTCTGTGACGGGAAAACCTCAACAAGGTCAGCATGAAAATCCGACTTAATTGTTGCCGAGAGGTTGGCGTCGACGGCTACGAAGGCCTTCGTGCTTTAATACCCAAGGGCATGGATGGCGAGGCGCTCAACTATGGGCAAGGTGAAGGACAATTGAGAATCGGTTCCTCAGTTTGGGGTTTTTACGTGGAAGATTCGTCTACGTGCTACTTCGTTCTTGAAGAAGGAGTTCTTGATATAGAAAGCGCATTCAAGACAGCGCTCGGCATCTTGCACCGTATTCACGAGCAGTGGGATTCCGGCATTCAGGCTGAAATAGAGGGAATCTGGGAGCATGATCCTACGATGTGGGAATTGAAACCTCCGTATCGTACGCCCCGTTAGCAGGTCGCCCAGCCACGAAAAAATCTCATCAGGCGCTTGTGGTCCCAAGAGCGGCTTTCATAGCCTCTCCACCAGCATCAGCGAAGTAGTTCTCCATCCGCTCGAATTTTTTGTGACCATGAGCAGCAAGCAACCGAAGAAGACGGCCTCCAAGAAGTCAGACAAGAAGGCCGCCGCCCCGACCCACGTCGAGGATCCCGTGTTTTCCCCGTCGAAGGAGTTTTCCAAGAAGGCCCGCGTTTCCTCCCTGAAGGAATACAAGGCACTCTATAAGGAATCGATCGAGAAGCCCAACGCCTTCTGGGCGCGTGAGGCGAAGGAACTGGTCTGGCGCAAGCCATGGAAGAAGGTCCTCGATTGGAAGGCTCCGTTCGCGAAGTGGTTCGTCGATGGAAAGCTCAACGTGGCTGAAAACTGCGTGGATCGCCATGCCGAGGGCCCGCGCAAGAACAAGGCCGCCATCATCTGGGAGGGTGAGCCGGGCGACAAGCGGGTGATCACCTTTGGCCAGCTTCAGAAGGACGTGTCACGCTTCGCCAACGTATTGGAAGCCAATGGCGTGAAGGCCGGCGACCGCGTGCTGATCTACATGCCGATGGTTCCAGAGGCTGCCGTGGCGATGCTCGCCTGCGCCCGCATCGGTGCAGTGCATTCGGTGGTCTTCGGTGGGTTCGCTGCCGAGGCGATCGTGGACCGTCTGGAGGATTCCGGGGCCAACGCGATCATCACCGCCGACGGCGGCTGGCGCCGCGGCAAGATCGTCCCGCTCAAGCCGGCGGTCGACGAAGCCCTGCTGAAGTGCGACAAGGTCAAGCGCGTGATCGTGCTCAAGCGCACCGGCAACGAAACCGCCATGAAGGACGGCCGCGACGTCTGGTGGCATGACGAGACCGCCAAGGTTTCCTCGAAACATGAGGCCAAGGCCTTCGATTCCGAGCATCCGCTTTTCATCCTCTACACCTCCGGTTCGACCGGAAAGCCGAAGGGCATCCTCCACACCTCCGGCGGCTACCTCACCGGCACCTACGCCACCTGCAAGTACGTCTTCGACATGCGCGATGACGACGTTTACTGGTGCACGGCCGACGTCGGCTGGATCACCGGCCATTCCTACATCGTCTACGGCCCGCTGGCCAACGGCGTGACCCAGGTGATGTACGAGGGCGCGCCGAACCACCCGGACTTCGGCCGCTTCTGGCAGATGATTGAGGAATACGGCGTCACCATTTTCTACACCGCTCCGACCGCGATCCGCGCTTTCATCAAGGCCGGCGACCAGTTCCCGGAAAAACATGACCTGTCCTCACTGCGCCTGCTCGGCTCGGTGGGCGAGCCGATCAACCCGGAAGCCTGGATGTGGTATTACAACAAGATCGGCGGCGGCCGCTGCCCGATCGTCGACACCTGGTGGCAGACCGAAACCGGTTCCATCATGATCACGCCGCTGCCGGGGGCGACGCCCTGCAAGCCCGGCACCGCGACCCTGCCGTTCTTCGGCGTCGATGCCGTGATCCTCGATGACAGCGGCAAGGAGTGCAAAGCCAACGAGGACGGCCGTCTGGTCATCCGCAAGCCGTGGCCAGCCATGACCCGCACGATATACAACGACAAGGCCCGTTACAAGAAGACCTACTGGTCGGACTACGAGGGCTTCTACACCGCTGGCGATGGAGCCCGCCGCGACAAGGACGGGAATTTCTGGATCATCGGCCGTCTGGATGACGTGCTCAATGTTTCCGGCCACCGTCTCGGCACCGCCGAGATCGAAAGCGCCCTGGTGGCCCACCCCGCCGTGGCCGAAGCCGCCGTGGTCGGTCGTCCGGACGATCTCAAGGGCCAGGCGGTCGTCGCCTTCGTCACCCTCAAGGAGGGCTTCGAGGGGACCGAGGAACTGCGCTCCAAGCTGCGCAATCACGTCGGCACGGTGATCGGCGCGATTGCCAAACCGGACGACGTCCATTTCGCTCCCGGTCTGCCGAAAACGCGGTCGGGAAAAATCATGCGTCGCCTGCTCAAGGAACTGGTGGTGACGGGAGATGTCTCGGGAAATACGACTACGCTTGAAGATTTCAGCGTGATAGCCAATCTTCGCGCGTCTCTCGCCCGATGACGCTTTCACGATGACTCCCACGAAATTCCTCGCAGCCCGCGTCGCGCAGGCTTTCGGCATCCACCGGAAAAACAAGCGGATGTCAGAAGCCGCGACCGAAATGCATCTTCTCCGGGATGCCGAGACCTTTCTCGGCATGTCCGTTTGGGAGAATGTCGCTGATATTGAGGAACTTTCAGTGGAATACTGGAACCTGCGGAAACTGACCAAGGAGGAGCGCGACATCCGCCAGCGGCTGGTGGCGCGCGAGGAGCAACTCGCTGTGGCGCACGCCGAGCGCGCCACGCTCTTGAACAGCCAATCGGAACCGCAGCAGGAAGTGCTGGAGGATCGAAACGCCGTCATCAACCGTCTGGAGGCCTTGGCGCGCCAGCGTGACGAAATTGTCGCACGCGCCCGCGAAGTCCGGCGCAGCTATGACGGGGTCAAAATGAAGCTTGAAGTCCTGACCCGCGAATCGGGTGCGGAGTCCCCGGAAGCGGTTGCCGCCCGCGAGAAGCTCGAGGGCCTGAAGGAAAAATTCGCGGAACTCAAGGACGAGCGCTCGAAGGTCGCTGAAGAGATCGAGGCGGGCGATGCCGAGTTGGATCACCACGATTCACTGCTTGCCGAGCATCGCCAGAGCCGGCGTGAACACGCATCCGAAGCCTTCCAGATCATCGGCGAAGCCAATCGCGAAATCTCGGCACACCGGGCGGAACTGGGATTGATCCAAACCCAGATGCATCAGCTTCACGCGGAAATCGGCCGGTATGTCAGCCGCAATGCGGGCCGCAATCCCCATTGCATGGAAGCCGCCCGCGGCCATCGTGGCTTGGTCGAAGTCATGCGAGCCCTGCGTTCATCGATCGCGATGAATCACCGGCTTTCAGGTCAGTCGTAAGAGGGTGCCCGGCGCTTGAATGAATGGACGGGCGCTGTGTGGCGGAGGAACGCGTTCCCAGCATGGCTGTTAGAAAAAACGCACTCCTTGTGGCTAGGCTACTTCAGGGAAGGATCAGGAAGATGCTGCCGCTGCTGGCCCAGTTGGCCACTTTCACGGGGACCCAGCGGCGCTCGAAGCTCGGGCCCCAGGAGTCGCTGACGGCGAATTCTTCGGTCTTCTCGTTGTAGCCGATGATCATGCAGCAGTGGCCGTTCTTGTCGGGCTTGGGGAGTTTGGCGATCTCGTTGGCCTTGGTGAGGATGTCGGCGGCGTAGGATTTCCAATCGCTGACATGGCTGCGCGTGGAGGTGCCTTCGTTGGCTGCCTTTGCGTATTCATCGACGGCGTGCATGGTCCACATCACGGGGACGCCGTCATCGATATAGCGCTTCACCTCGCGGATCCGGAGTTCCTTCATCGGCTCGTCCTTGGTGCGGCGGCCTTTCGCGAAAACAAGGGAGCGGACGTTTGCCAGCAGATGCTCCACTGAGGTGCCGCCGCCTGCCGCCGTGCCACCGAGCATCGCGAGCATGTACATGTCCGCATCGATGCCCATCGTGCGCAAGGCGCGCTCAAAGGTAGCCGGTACGCAGTAGCCCTTCGGACCCTGGTCGACCATCGGGATCTGGGTCACGTAAACGTCGCCATTGTCCGATTTCACCAGGCTGGCCTTCAGGCGCTTCCGCAGGAGGTCTCCCTTCATCATGGCCGTGCGGCCTCCGGCATCCGCGAATTCCAGGGGGACGAGTTGCAGGGTGACGTATTCGCCGTCCACCGCGGAAAGGAGCATCGATTGACCGTTCCAGTCCCAGCGCTTGATCACGTGGCGGGACTTGCCTTCACCGAAACGCTGGAGCTGGGGTTCTCCGAGTGCGGACGAGATCGCCTTCGTGACCTCGTTCTCATCCTGCTTCATTGCGTCTTCCAGCGTGCTGGCCGTGGCGGTGGTGCCTCCCTGGAAATGCTCCTGAGCCACACCTGCCTTGCTTCCGAAATCCCCCTTATTGGCGAAAACGACCGAGAGGCTGGTGGTATGACCGTCTCCATCGGCATAGAGCGCGACCGAGTACGGGCGTGCGCCGAACAAGCGGTAGTCCGCTCCCGTGTAGGAGCGCCAGCTCCGGCTGTATTTGGTGGAGGACTCTTCCCTGAGTCTGAGAGCCGAAGCGATCTCGCTGGCTGGCCGGGCCTCAAGCGGCGCACCGTTGAAAATTTTGTGGCCGGCGGTGCTGTTGAGCTTCCCCAGTTCCTCCTCCAGTGCCTTCGCCGATTGGTCGAAGGCTGCCAGATCCGCGGGAAGGAGAATATCCGGCCGGACTTCGAACAACTTTCCATCCGCCCGCCGACGGAGCAGATAGGTTCCGTCGGCCTTTCCTTCAAAGCGGACCTCCACCTTCAGACCGGAGCCATCGCTCAGCGGACGCCAGTCTCCCGGCGCGGCGAGAGCCGGACAGATGGAAATGAGAGCACCCAGAGCGAGGCGGCGGAGAATCATTACGCTACCCAAACGGGTTTTCCGACCCGATGCAATCCGCCGTCGCGAAATTCTCAGGCGAGAGCCAAACGGCTGTCGGAGGCGAGCTTCTCGGTCAACTCGGGCCAACCACCAGGATTCTGCATGTTGAAGCAGTGCAGGTAGAGGGACACCAGCTTCGGATTGAAATTGGCCTCGATCAGGCGGTCGACGGCGGCGTTGAGGCGCTCGGCGTCCATTTTCTTCGGAAGATCCCCGACCACCGAGCCTTTGCCGTCATGGGGAATGCCCATGCTGTCGCAGAATGCCGCCAGCAGGCCCTGGTTTCCTGCCATCAGCCAAGCCTGCAGGAGATGCTCTCCGATCGTGTCGCAGGCCTTGATCTGGAGGGTCTTCTGGATCCAGGCGTACTGCTCGACCATTGGCTTCTTCTCGATGAAGACGGGGCGCAGCTTGCGGTTTTGCGCAAGGGTGGCCACCGCCGAGCGATAGACATTGCGATCGTTGGCACGGAACCAATCCAGCATCTGGGTGACGAGAGCAGGATCGACGGCGGTGTAAAGTTCGTGGGATTTCACAGGAAAATTGAAGGACCGCCAGTCAAGACACCAGCTTTCCCCGTGGCAAGGGCGGAAAGCGCGAGGAACCACTTGCCGCCCCGCCGCGATGCGGCTGGAATGGAATGAGGTATGTCAAACGACCCCAATCAGTCCCCGGGAGCTGCGACTCCACCCGCCTTCCCCGTCTACCCGCCACGACGTGGAATCGGAGACGATGCGGGCATCCGGTTATTAATCCCGGTGGGGCGGTCGGGATGGGCGATCGCCGCCGGCTACGTCGGCCTGGTCTCTCTCACGATCCTCCCGGGCCCTCTGGCGATCATTCTGTCGCTGGTCGCGATCCGGGACATCCGGCGCAGCCGGGAAACCGGTCGCCCGAAATTCGGCATGGGCCGCGCCGTCTTC
>Ga0265327_10003098_pt1 | contig 16409 bp, 14 predicted proteins | sample 41621metaG_FD_202089 | JGI IMG/M metagenome (GOLD analysis project Ga0265327, IMG submission 202089) | Rhizosphere microbial communities from Carex aquatilis grown in University of Washington, Seatle, WA, United States - 4-16-21 metaG | ecosystem: Host-associated > Plants > Roots > Rhizosphere... | reverse complement strand
TTGGAATAATTTTATTGATCATATACCGAATGTGTACTTTCAAATCCTGAAGCACCATAAAGCTTACAAATGTGTTTGCAATTCATGTGCCACGAAACTAAAAGAAGAAGATCTATAAATTTAATTACCAAGCCTCCAAACGAGTTATGTTTTATCCTAGAAAAAAAAGGAACTATAAGTATCTGATTTTTAACCAAAAAATTTCACTCATCCTGAGATGACTGAAATTTTGGTGTATTTTGCTTAGCAGCCTTTATCTCCATCGGCCTTCTACCCAAACGTGGCCACGACGGCTATGTCTCCAGTGCCCTTCTCTCCAGCGTGCGTGGGCATGCGGCGGACTCACCCAGTACCCGCCTCTGTAGCGATAGCTATTATTATAAGGTTCCCAGTCCTCAGCCACCCAAACATGGGCCGGGGATGGACGTGGCGTAACCACAACAGTGGGAGCCACAGGCCTTACATTTACATAAATCTGAGCCGACACAGAAAAAGTAGAAGTGGAGAAAAACATGACAAGCAGTAATATTCGAACTGATTTTTTCATATTAGTTTATTTTAAATAATTAAACAATCTCATTATTTCACCCCGTTTTAGTGAGGTAAATTGAGCTAAATAATTTCACAGCAATCGTTATGCCATCGGAAAATTGTTGGCTAGGGTCTTAGTTTACGACCAGTTTTCTTCATTATCACTCCACCTGTTTATTTTCGGAACTACTTCCCTAAAAAAACTTATATTTATCCTGCATTACCCTCTCTTCTCCAAAACATTTTTTATTTATTATTTATTTAGGTGGTATCGCTATGCATTTTAAAAACGATTATTTGACAGGTTACTTTCGCGCTTTTTGTTTAATGGCTTTGCTGCTGCATTCAGTCATTTCATTTTCCCAAAACGTAAATAAAAAATGGTATTTCGGTGATCATGCAGCTCTGGATTTTATGACCAACCCACCAACAAGCCTCAGTAACTGTGCAATAGCCGTAGCTCCACCTTATTTTACCGTTGAAGGAACAGCAAGCATAGCGGATGTATTTGGTGATTTATTATTTTACACCGATGGAACGACTGTATGGAATAAATCTCACCAGGTTATGGCAAATGGTACAGGTTTATTTGGAAATTATTCTACAACACAATCTGCTTTAATTGTAAAACAGCCGGGTAATTCCAATATCTATTTTATTTTTACATTATCCGCTTTCACCACTACTCCCGGATTATGTTATTCTACAGTGGATATGAATCTCGCAGCGGGGATGGGTTCTGTAACGGTGAAAAATACACCGATTGTGTACCCTAGCACTGAAAAACTAATTGGAACCAGGCATTGCAACGGTATAGATACCTGGGTTGTTTCGCACGACATTAACTCGAATGTTTTTCGTTCACAGCTCGTTACTACAGCCGGTGTAAGTACTACATTTACTTCATCATCAGTTGGTTCAATTATAAACATCAATACTAACCAAGTTATTGGGTATTTAAAAATCTCGCCTAGCGGAAAAAAAATGGGGTGTTCCTTATACAGTATTCTCGGTGCTTCGTCTTTTGAACTTTATGATTTTGATAATTCAACAGGTTTGGTCTCTAACCTCCTAACCCTTAATACTCCTGTACACAACGCTTATAGTTGCGAGTTTTCACCGGATGAAACTAAATTTTACGGTTCTTTTGATGGCACAGATACAATCATGCAATGGAACTTATGTGCCGGTTCTAATTCTGCAATTATTAATTCATGTTATACATTCACTGCCACATTACCCGCAGCAATTCAGTTAGCCACAGATGATAAAATATATGTGGGAAATTATTTTAAACAAACGCTTGGCATAATCAATAATCCGAATCTATCCGGAGCAGCTTGTAATTATGTGGATCAGGCACTATCAATATCTCCGAATAAATGTTCAGACGGTCTTCCCAATATTATTTTCGAAAAAAATTTCGCACCCTTCACTTACACAATTACTCCCTCTATCAGTTGTAACACGGCTACTTTCACGCCACCACCACCGCCAACATCCACAATAACCGCGTGCAACGCAGTGGGGTACAACATTACCGGCTTTGCCTGGTATTTTGGTGATCCGGCCTCCGGTCCAGCCAATACTTCTACGGTCAATAATCCCTCACATGCTTATCCTGCCCAGGGAACTTACACCGCATGTCTTGTATATTATTATAATAATTCTTGTGGTGGAGTAAATACAGATACTCTAAAACAAAAAGTATTGATTGGCGTATTACCCATAAATAGTACCACCGGTTTTGATGTATGCCCCGGTAAATCTTTAACCTTGTCGGCAACAGGCGCTCAGACCTATTTCTGGAGCACCGGTGCTTTTACCACTACCATTTCAGTTAGCCCTTTAATAAATACAAGCTATACCTTATTTGCGACAGACACTAACGGCTGTGCTTATAAATCTGTTCAGCTAATCACTGTAAAAAATAACCCGGTAATTTCTATATTGGGAAATACCTTAATATGTCCGGGCTACCAGGCTGCGCTCACTGCATCCGGTGCAAGCTCTTATACATGGAGCACGGGATCTACAAATACTGTTATTACTTCATTTCCAACAACAAATGCCATTTATACTGTAACAGGTTATTCTCTCGGATGCACCAGTCAGAAAACCGTTAGCATTACTGTTGGCAGGCCGGAAATTAAAATACTTGGAAGTGCGACCCTGTGTCCCGGCTCATCTGTAACACAAACCGCCAGTGGCGTAACCAGCTATCTGTGGAGTACGGGTGAAACCACGAACACCGTTGTACTGACACCCACAGCTACCACCATTTATACTATACTAGGCACAGATACTAAAGGATGTACAAATACAGCCTCTGTTCTTATCACCTTACAAACCCGTACTCCACTAACCGATTTTTCTTATCACTCACCCGCCTGTGAAAAAAGTGCCGACCTCACACCCATTATAGATACTGGCTTTACTACAGGTGGGTTTTATTCTTCGACTGACTTACCTATTGATCAAAACACTGGACAAATAAATTTATCCTCAGCTCCTTCAGGAACATACGTGATTAATTATTTTCTGGATGCCAAAAATTGTTTCGCTGCCGCAACTAGTACCGCAATACTCGTTCTTGTTCCCGGCCCTCAACTGAGTGCTACTTCAGCAACAAACATCGCACCTGGCGCAAGCATTACTCTTACTGTAAGTGGCGGTACATCCTATAGCTGGAGTCCTTCGGATTATTTAAGTTGCATTACCTGTTCAAATCCAATAGCATCACCATCTCGAAATATCGTTTACTGCATAAACTCTGAACTAAATTCCTGCAGAACTGAAACATGTATAAGTATAAGTGTGAGCTGTGATACAGGCAACGACTATTCAGTACCAAATGCGTTCTCACCAAATGGGGATGGCACAAACGACGCGTTTTGTTTACAAGGTTGGAATGTTTGCACAACTGAGTTTAGCGTGATGGTTTACGATCGCTGGGGTGAATTGGTTTATGAATCACAGGATCCTGATTTTTGTTGGGATGGTTTTTATAAAGGCAAACTATTGAGCGAAGGAGTTTTTGTGTATGTGATCAAGGTGAAAAAATTTAATACGAAAGATCCTCTTACAAAAAAAGGAAACATTACTTTGTTGCGGTAAATTCATAAATGAATCATAAGATAGAACGGTAAATATTTTTTCGCTCCTATGTGCCATTCGATGGTGCAACAGAAAGGCTACTTTTAAATCTGCTCCTTAGCCGTTAATCCCAACTTAACTTTGCGTTAAGCTTGTATCAGGGGAGTGTTACTCTTTTGCCTTCATTCAGTTTCTTGTAAATAACTCATTTCTATCCGTCTATCTTTGCAAGATGAAAAAAATATTTTCTCTTATTAGCTTTGCTTTATTGATTTGCGGACCCTCCGACGTTAATGCACAAGAACCAATCAACAACTTATTAGCAAAGAAAAGACTCATCGTTATTATGTTCGACGGTTTTGGAATGAGTTATTATAAAAATGCTCCCATGCCACACCTCAAAGCCCTTGCCGCTAAAGGATTTTTTAAGGAAGTAAAGGCACTAACACCAACAGTAACAAACGCCAACAATGCTTCCATCTGTTGCGGAACATTTCCTGATAAAAATGGTATTACAGGAAATTCATTTTTAGCAGCCAACGGAGAAGAAGAGTATATGGAGAGTAAAGATCTGGTTATGTCGCCTACTCTTTTTGAGAAACTAAAAAAATACAGAATAAAATCTGCCTTAATTGCGAGTAAGAAAAAAAGTATTGGTTTGCTTTCAAACGGAACAGACATTGCCTTATCTCCAGAAACAGCCGACAGCAGCTGGATAAGACGGCTAGGTAAACCTGCATCTATCTATAGTCCCGATGTAAATTACTGGACGATGGATGCTGCTTTAGATATTTTAAAAAACCAGCACGAAATAAGATGCCTCTATATACACACCACCGATTACCCTATGCACACGTGGGCACCAGAAGACAGCAACTCTCTGGAACATTTGATGAAGATGGATGATTACATTTATAAATTATCGCTCGTTGCTCCAGATGCGATGATACTGATAACCGCAGATCACGACGTGAACCATAAAGATCGTTGTGTAGACATTGAAAAAATGTTGAATAAAAAAGATGTGAGTATTAAGATAGCAATCAGTTCTGAAAGAGATAAGTATTTAAAACATCATCGTGGCTTTGGTGGTACATCCTTTGTGTATTTAAAATCGGCTGATGATGAAGGCAAAGCAAAAAAAGCACTCATGGAAATAAAAGGCGTGAAATCAGTTCTCACCAAACAAGAGGCTTCAGAAAAATACCATTTAATGCCATCGCGCATCGGTGACCTCATTGTTTTTGCAGATTCAATGACTGTTTTCGGAAATCTTGAAACGCAGCCGGAAGAGTCACTGCCATTGAATTACAGAACGCATGGCTCGGAATACGAATTAAGAATTCCACTTATTCTAGTGAATGCTGAAAAAATTCCGGAAAGTTCCTACTTTCAGTATAATAAAGACCTAACAACCTGGTTGTTTTTATCGGAAAAATAGAGCAGGTACACTTTCATCCTTGGTTTTGGTATAATTTGTTTCGTCAGTGATGCTGCAAATACTTTATTGTTATCTTTTCAGTGCAACATCTGTTTATATGACTTGCCTTTAAGTTGCAAATAAAAGATAAGGCTTCTGATATTCAATGATTTGCAAAATAGCACAGAACTTAACGAATATGCAACACGAGTAAACGTGCCTTTTTATTTTTTGAAGTTATTTTGCTGAAACTTAAAACTAAAAATCATGAAAAAACAATTACAAAAATCAATTCTCATTTGCTTACTTATTTTGCCTTCATTAACTCCAATTTTAAAGGCGCAAATTGATCTTACCATCGGTTTAAATTATGGCTATAATCCACCGAAGAATTGTGATAATAAAATTACAAGTCTTGAATTCGATGTCTGTAATAACGGTTCTGATCCTGCTTCGGCCTTCGAAGTAGGTGTTTATTTATACGATCCCTCCTCTTCCAGTAAATGGATTATTGCATCCACCACTCTTAATTCTTTAAGTGGAAATGCATGCAAAACGATAAGCAACTGGGACATTGACATGAACAATTTTTGCTGCCTGCCGACTCCGGGAACAGCATACCGCATTGGTGTATGGGCCGATACGGCAAATGCGATAACAGAAACTACAAAAAATAACAATGCTACTTTGTTATCGGGCAATATCCAGGTGTGCGCCAAAACCGCCACGGGAATTAAAGTATTAGCAACATCTTTAAGTTCATTTGAATTGTATCCTAATCCATCAGCCAACAAGATAGAGTTAGCACTGAACTTAACCAGGGAAGAAAAAATATCTGTTACACTATTAGATATTCATGGAAAAGAAGTCTCAAAAATAATGGAAGATAAATTACAGGTAGGAGAACAAAAAATTGAAGTTAATCATGGTTTACAATCAGGTATTTATTTCGTAAACGTAAATGTTGCAGGAACTATATTTGCAAAAAAACTAATTGTAGAGAATTAAATTCAGGTTCTTAAACGCCTCAATTATAAAACGGAAACCATTCAAGGCAATCTTATAAAAATAAGGTTGCCTCTTTTCATGCAAAGCAAGACCATTTCCCAGCACTTGGATTTATTTTATTTTTCCTTTATTTTTATCTCAGCATGATAAATAAAGAACCGCTGGAATTGATTGTAACAACCGTTCAGGAGTTGTCGCTGGCAAGAGACATGGGAACGCTCATGTACATTGTGAGGAAAGCTGCAAGGAAATTAACCTCGGCAGATGGCGTAACTTTTGTTTTAAAGGACAGGGATTTTTGTTTTTACGCCGACGAAGATGCCATCTCCCCTTTATGGAAGGGTCAGAGGTTTCCAGCCAATACCTGCATCAGTGGCTGGGCCATGATGAATAAACAGTCGGCTATTATAAGCGACATTTTTATAGACGATAGAATCCCTCACGATGTTTACAGAAGTACTTTTGTAAAAAGTTTGGTGATGATGCCCATACGCAGCATTGAACCTATTGGCGCATTAGGTTGTTACTGGAGTAAAGAATATTCTCCGTCAGAAGATGAAGTAAAATATCTGCAAGCTTTAGCAGATGTTACGGCCGTTACGTTCGAAAAACTTCAGCTTTACACTTTTTTAAAAGAAAAATTAGGAGATAATATTGTGGACAGTCATCATACTGCCGATATTCTTTTCTCCCCACAAAAATTTCTTTCAAGAATTGCGCTTTTGTGAGACTAATAAACTTATGTAAAAATATTCTTACTCGAGTTTCAAAATACCTTGCAGTTCTTTTAGAAATTCTCGTTGAGCAGGAATTATTTTTTCATTCGCTTTCTGCAAACTAAACCACTCTGCCCTATCGACTTCAGCAAAACTTTGTCTTTTACCAGAATGCAATGGCCATTCCATTTCAAAAAAATTGCTTACGAGTTTCGTAACATCCATTTCACCTTCCACAGCCCAGGCATGAACCAGTTTTCCGCTTTTTTGCTTTACTGTTTTTAAAGGAATAGCTTCGTTGGTAATTACATGTCCGGTTTCTTCAAAGAACTCCCGTTTTGCCCCCGTCAGGGCATCCTCCCTCTCTTCCAATTCTCCTTTAGGGATTGACCAGACTCCTGTATCTTTCTTTTCGAAGTAGGGTCCACCCGGGTGTATTAATAAAACATACAGTTTCCTGTTTTGAGTTTTATAAAGAAGAATCCCTGCACTTTGTTTCATAAGCAAAGATAACATCAAACCCGAAATCCACTAACCAATAAACCAAAGTACAGGAGTTAGTAAACCAATTAAAATAAGAAATTTTTGAAAACGGTTAAAATAATCCATAACTCTCAGTTTTGTAGTGTATACTCTAGGCAATTTTTAAAGTTTCAGAACGGCATCCAAACTAGATAAAAGCAAGATTTTATACGACGAATTTTAGATACTCATTCCTTTAAATTTCGTTGACTACTTGTATGCACTTAATTAATTCCTAATTTTGAAATTAATTTACAAAACCAATGAGCATTTTAGATAAGCTTGCCTCCTCCCTTGGACGACGAGACGAAGGTCCCAACCAGGAACTTGCAAAAAAAATAACAACCACGAAAGATAAAAAAGCAGTAAAGGAATTAATTGAAAACCTGAACAACAAAAATAAAGACATTCAAAGCGATTGTATAAAAGTAATTTACGAGATCGGCGAATTGAGTCCAGGCTTAATTGCAGATTATGGTAAAGAGCTCGTTGTATTGTTAGATAGCAAGAACAATCGTCTGCAATGGGGCGCCATGACTGCCCTTAACGCCATAACGAAGGAAGTTCCGGATCTAATTTTTGCCGCGCTCGCCAAAATAATTGCTGTTGCAGATAAAGGTTCAGTAATTACAAACGATCATTGCGTAGCTGTTCTTATTAAATTATGCGCTGTGAAAAAATATGAAACTTCCGCTTTTTCATTATTGAATGAACGTTTATTGAAAAGTCCCACGAACCAATTGCCCATGTATGCCGAAAATACTTTGCCTGCAATAAACAGCAAAAATAAAGCACAGTTTATTAAAACACTAAATTCGAGATTAAAAGACATTGAAAAAGAAACTAAGCGCAAACGGGTAGAAAAAGTAATAAAAAAATTACAGGTAGATTAATGGCATTCTATGATCTATCAAAGGAAGCGCGTTCACAGCTTGTCGTTCAGATCACAGCAACGATGGCGAATGAATTAGCCTCCGGAAATCACGAAAAAATAATTCAGTATTTTGAGGATGAAGATACCTATATTAGAAAGTCAGCTTATCTATCTGTAGGGAGAATTTACTTTTCCAACAAATCACTTCAGACAAAAATTATTAAAACACTTAAATTACTTTTTACTCAGAAGGATTTTAAAATTCGTCAAACCGTTATTAATGCTGCCGGTGAAATAGGAAAAATAGATTTTGAAACCGTTAGACATTTTTTTGATAAAGGCTTATTTGATCTACACCATTCACCCCGCAATGCTGTAATCGGTTCTATAAAAAAAATGGGAGGAGTAAATCCTAAACCTATCTTAAGTTGGGCAAAAGAATATTTGCATCACGAAAATAAAGAGATCCGCCGCGAAATCTGCCATGGGATTGAGCTTCGGGGACGCAAGTATCCGCAGGACATTCTTCCACTCTTAAAAGAATTGCAATATGATAAAACGGCCAGAGTACGAAATACGCTTGTTCACGTGCTTGGACAAATTGCTTATAAAAAGGGTTGTCTTGAAACAGTAGTTACAGACTTGAAAACCTGGCAAAATAAAGAGCTTGTTAAGGAGGCCATCGAAGAAATAATCGATGTACATGCGCGTTATAAAAATTTCTCAGCGCTTACACAAAAACAAGCGATTACCTACATAAAAAGAAAGTAAGATCAATTGATCCTTCTCATAGCCAGTTCTTTTGGCTGACTTATCACCATTGGAAATTTTTCAACTTTTACCGAACTGCTGTCTAATCCGAAAGCTTTTGCTTCGCTTAAACTAAAATGCTTCATTACAAAATAAATATTCAAAATTAATTTTTCAAAGGCCGGAAGATCGTTGTCGTAAGAAAGAAATTTTTCTACCACTACAAATTTGAAATCTCCTATCACATTGTTTTTACTTAAAGATTCATAGCGACTGGTGATGTCCACTTCCTTATTATTTACAAGATCTTCTACTACTTTTCTAAAAAGTAAATTCACTTTTGGAGCCACACGAAAACCCAGTCTGAAATCCACACGAATGATATCATCTTCGGCAACGTGTTTTACTTTGTATTCCATGCGGTAAGGTTCATCCACCACATCCACATGCAGGAGCCAATAAATATCAGCACGTTTAGGACGTTTTTGTAAAATAGAATAAATAATTTTTGATTCAATCTCTTCCGGGTTATTGGCGCTGGTCATGTACACCAGGTGTGTTGCATATTTTGTAAGCGATTCATCATGACTAAGGTCAATTAATTTTTGTTGATGATCGGCTAACTTCACCATTTCCACATAACGCTTGCGGATCTTCTTTGCCAGGTGCCAGATGGTCATTACAAAAAGAAGCAGAATGGCTATTACTACTGTTATCCACCCGCCATGCTTGAATTTACTGAGGTTAGCCGCGAAAAATGAAATTTCAATGATAAGAAAAAAAGTAATTATGAAATAAATAAAGTACTCATTATACCGTTTCATGTGCATGTAAAAATTAAGCAAAGTCGTTGTCATCAGCATAGTTAAAGCAATAGCAAGTCCGTATGCATGTTGCATGTTTTTCGATTCTTTAAAATACAGCACCACGCCTATACAACCAAACATTAAAATCCAATTAACAGATGGAATGTACAATTGCCCCTTTAAAAGCGATGGATGCTTAACTCGAACCTTTGGCCAAAGGTTCAAACGAATGGTTTCATTGATAATTGTAAAAGATCCGCTGATCAATGCCTGCGACGCTACCACAGTTGCAATAGTTGCCATCGCAATTCCAAAGGGTACAAAACCTTCGGGCATACTTAAATAAAAAGGATTGCCCCCTTTAAAACTCTGCAGAGTACGCCCTTCATGAGCAATCAACCAGGCAGCCTGTCCAAAATAATTCAGCAACAACATAGTTTTTACAAAAGCCCAGGAAGTGCGGATATTTTTTTTATTCGAATGCCCCATGTCAGAATATATAGTTTCAGCCCCGGTTGTGCATAAGAATACAGCGCCAAAAATCGTAAAACCATAAGGATGGGTTACCAGTAAATTATAGGCGTAATAGGGATTAAGACAAGTGAGCACCGACCAGTCATTTTTTAACTGATAGATTCCAATAGCACCAAGCATTAAAAACCAAATGCTCATAAACGGGCCAAAAGGTTTCCACATAAAACCACTGCCAAATTGTTGCAGGAAAAATAAAATAAATAATATTCCGATCACGAGGGGAATAGTATGAATCTCAGGATTATAAAATCGCAACCCTTCCAGCGCGGCAGAAATGGAGATCGAGGGTGTAATCACACCGTCCGCCAACAACGCACTCCCGCCGATCATCGCTGGAACCAATAACCACTTAAATTTTGTGCGTCTGACTAACGTGTATAAAGAAAAAATTCCGCCCTCTCCTTTATTATCGGCGCGCAAGGTGAGCACAATATATTTGATCGTAGCTTGTAAAGTAAGTGTCCAGAAAATAGCGGATATACTACCTCTTACAATATCAGCACGAATTTCTTCCGTTCCGAAAATAGCACTCATCACGTAAAGTGGCGAAGTGCCAATGGCTCCATAAATAATACCCAAAGAAATCAGTATGCCATTAAACGTTAGTTTTTTTCGGTCTTGATTCGGATTTGACATAACCTCGGTTATTTATATTATGTCCTAAAATTACTACAAAAACACGCATTTAGGTTATTAATTACAATTAAAAAGTAATATTAAAAAGGACGAAAAATCTTAGCGGACTTTACACCTTTACATTGTATATACGCGCTAATGCGGCAGATCTTCTCCCTAATGCTATAGCGTCTCTGCCCTTTTCTTTAGTTTCTGATTCATCTGACTAAAGCCATTCACTGTATTTATATCCAGCATTTTTGTAAAAAAAGGAATAAGTATTCCTCCAAACACTTCACGCTGAATAAAAGTAGTGCTGCCGTTACCGTTATCTGTTAGCTCAAAGATATGCTCGCCATCAAATAACCCAGGAATGAGTAATTTCCCTTTCCACCGAAATTCTTTGTTTTGTTTAACAACTAATATTTTCGGACGTAGTGCCATTCCTTTCTTTTCAGGTGGAGCAATAAATACCTCTATATTTTTACCCGTTTCTGCTTGTCCGGAAATAGTTTTAATAAAAGGATTCCAGTGTTTGTAATTTTTAAAATCCATAAGAATCGTCCAAACCTTTTCTGGTGAAGCCTGGATGAGAATTTCTGTTTTAATTTCTTTTGCCATGATGTATTTATTTTACACCACAAATGTCTGAAGCAAAACAAAAGAAGCTCTTGATCTAGATCAAGAAATACGAAGCATTCAGCAAATTCAAAAAACAGTTTTACCTTGAGCTAATTTAATGCAGCGTTTTTTTCCGAATGCGGCTAAAGGTTTCAGGCGTCATGCCTAACATCGAGGCGAGGTATTGCAAAGGAACCTGGTTAAATAACTCTTTATTCTTCTCATAAAAAAACAGGTACCGTTCTTCGGCGGTCATCGACAAGTGGCTGAAAATTCTGTCTTCAAGCATAGAAAAACATTTAGCTATAAATAATTTCTCCAGTTCGTGCCATCTTGCAATAAGCTTTCCGATTTGCTGATAATCTTGTTTGTTTATGGTATACAATTCCGAATCTGTCAAGGCCTGAATATTCCACCGGGCGGGTGCATTAAAAACAAGGCTCGACAAGTCCGTTACAAAATAACCTTTCGAAGAAATCCATTGTGTAATTTCCTTTTCTTCCTTATCGACATAAATACGCAACAGACCCGATTTAATAAAACTCAGTTTGTCACAGGATTTTCCCGTTTTTAAAAAGTAATCCCCTTTTTTTAGTAGTTCTTCTTTAAATAAAATGCTAATAGTTTGCAGATCCTTTTGTTGCACACCAAAATAAGAATTTATATACTGCTCAAGTTCCGTCATAACACTATATTTTGCTTTCTTCGCGTTCCCGCCTGCCTTAAACAAGCTAATGCGACCCGGGCAGGTTTACGAAAAATAATGTTCTAAAATACAAAACTATTTATTAGAAATTAAAGTGAATAGTGTGTATAAAAAATTTAATTTAGAGCGCACATGGAACTTGAAGAAAAAGCAATAAAAACGACCTACCTCAGTATTTTTGGGAATGCGGGACTAGCCATTATTAAAGGCATTACCGGCTATTTTGGTAATTCTTATGCCATGATTGCCGATGCCATTGAATCGGTATCAGATATATTTTCTTCCTTACTCGTGTTGTTTGGAATTAAATATTCGAGCAGGCCGGCAGATAAAAATCATCCTTACGGTCACGGCAGGGCCGAGCCTTTGGTTACTTTTTTAGTAGTAGGGTTTTTAGTCACCTCTGCTGCCATCATTGCTTATCAAAGCATTCAAAACATTCAAACTCCGCACGAGTTACCAAAAGCGTTTACTTTAATAGTATTGGGATTCATCATCGCAATTAAAGAATTATTTTACCGCATCGTAAAACGCAGAGGCGAGCAAACACATAGCTCCGCAATAAAAGCAGATGCCTGGCATCACCGCAGCGATGCAATCACATCCCTCGCCGCTTTTATTGGAATTTCCATCGCTTTAATTTTAGGTAAAGGATACGAGTCCGCTGATGACTGGGCAGCGCTATTCGCTTCAGGAATCATTTTATATAACAGTTATCTTATTTTCAGACCGGCTCTTGGCGAAATTATGGACGAGCAATTATATGACGCTCTCATCCTCGAAATACGTGAATTATCCAAACAGGTAAAGGGCGTTATTGATACGGAAAAATGTTTGATCCGAAAAACAGGAATGAAATACCATGTAGACCTTCACATTATCGTTGATGCAAATATTACCGTTAAAGAAGGCCATGTGATAGCACACAATTTAAAAGATTACCTTCAAAAGGAGCTCGCGCAACTGGCCGACGTTCTTATTCATGTTGAACCAAATGATTAAATATAAAAGGCAGTTCTTTGGGCGGAACTGCCTTTAACCCCTATTGGTTTAGGTAGATCTGGGGCGCTGGTTGGGTAAAATATTTCTCACTTTCTTATTATGGGATTTTTTTCTTTTTCTTCCTCAAGAACTATTTACAACAATAATGCCAAAGTCTGTTAAAGGAAAATGTCGCCCGGGCCACGTTATCCCCGTTAAATTAATTATGTCTGGATTGGCGAATCAATAAGCAGTAGCGGGTATACTATTTGTAGTATATGAGTAAGATCTTAAAATCACTTTAAATAAAATGAATTTCTGAAAGCCTGCTGAGGCCAAAGTAATTTACTAATTAAACATGGCGCTTTCAAAATTCAAAAAAGTAAGTTTAATAATAGCGGGTTCATTATTACTTTGTGTAGTAATTATCATTGCCTGTCTCTCACCAATCGCAAAATATCTTCTTGAAAAATACGATACCGAAATCATTGGCAGGGAAGTTACCGTAGAAAGTGCGTATGTAAACCCTTTTACAGGTTTTATTCGTTTTAACGGAATTAAAATCTTTGAAGATCATAGTGACAGTGTTTTTATAAAGGCCAAAAGTTTGAGCGGAGATTTTTCCCTTCACAGACTTCTTTCTAAAACATACCAACTCGACCAGCTAATCCTCAACGAACCTAAGATATATGTAATTCAAAACAAAGAACTCTTAAATTTCAGAGATGTGATTGAGTTTTACACACCTAAAAAACCAAGAAAAAAAAGAAAAGAACCAGTACACTTGAACCTTTTGAATATGGAAATAATTAAAGGCGAGTTTTTTTATTTCGAGCAAAGCATCCCAGTAAAATATTCGGTAAAAGAAGTTAATATTTCAAGCAGCGGGTTAAGATGGGACATAGATTCCATGAATATAAAATTTAATTTTTCATCCGGTAATGGTTTGGGTGACATAAAAGGAGACATGTCCATTAAATTAGACAGCGCTAAATATAAGCTAACAGCAAAAATTAATAAATACGATTTACGCTTTCTTGAACAATATTTGAAAGACCTTTCCAATTTCGGAAGGTTTAGAGCCAATATGGATGCAGACTTCACTGCTACTGGGAATTTCAGAGACGAACAAAACATAAATACAAAAGGGTTGTTTACTATCAACGACTTTCATGTTGGAAAAAAAGAAAATGAGGACTATGCCTCCTTTAAAAAATTTGTGATAAACATAGAGCAATTAAGTCCAAGAAATAAAAAATATCTTTTCGATTCTATTTCTTTAATAAAACCGTTTTTTAAATTCGAAAATTACGATTACCTCAACAACATTGAAATGATGTTTGGAAGAAAAGGCGACAAGGCAGCAAACCATTCAGAATTTAATATTATCGTTGAGATTGGAAAATACATTGAACAACTGGCTAAAAACTTTTTTAAGAGTGATTATAAAATTAACCGTCTTGGTATTTATAACGGTAGTTTTCAATACAACGATTATAAGCTCGGAGAAAAGTTTTCAGTTAGTGCCAATCCAATCTACCTCTCAGCCGATTCTATTACAAGGGCCGACAAGCCGGTGAAATTCCATTTTCAGACAGGCATAAAACCATACGGAAACGCAACAGTTTTTTTAAGTATTAATCCTAAGGATAGTTCCGACTTTGATGTCGATTATAATTTCGATCAAATTCCCGTAACCTTATTTAATCCTTACCTGCTCAGATACACTTCCTTTCCATTAGACAGAGGAACTCTTGAATTAAAAGGTAAGTGGCGGGTAAGAAACGGCTTGATAACAAGTAATAACCGTTTAACCATAATTGATCCCCGCATTTATAAGCGTGTGCGCAACGATGATAACAGATGGATTCCTCTTCGTTTAATTACTTATTTTATAAGAGAACGTGGTAATGTTATTGATTACGAAATTCCAATAACAGGCAATTTGAAAAATCCAAAGTTTCATTTTAAAGATGTTATTCTCGATATCACAGAAAATACGTTTATAAAACCACTCCGCGTCCCCTATATAGCTAAAGTAAGGTATGTTGAAAATGAAATTCAAAAATCATTGGCATTAAGATGGGAGATGCGCCAGAGCAGCCTTTCTTCCGATCAGAAAAAATTTCTAAGAAGATTAGCCGATTTTCTACTTGAAAATCCCAAAGTCTTTTTAACTATAAAGCAATCGGTTTATGTGGAAAAAGAAAAGGAGTACATTCTTTTGTATGAGGCTAAGAAGAGATATTATCTTCATAAAAATAAAAAGAAAACCGAAAATTTAACTGAAGATGACGAAGAAGAAATTGAAAGAATGTCGATTAAAGATTCTCTCTTTGTAAACTACTTAAATGAAAGAGCCGATCAGAAATTACTTTTTACTGTACAGGATAAATGCATGGTGCTAATAGGAGAGGACAACGTGAATTCTAAATTTTCGCGATTAATAAAGGACCGCGAAACAGTTTTTTTGAATTATTTTAAAGAAAAAGAACTTGCGGGAAGGATAAGGATAAATTCTTTAGAAGATAAAATCCCCTACAATGGCTTTTCATCTTATAGAATAGATTATAAAGGTGAAATGCCGGAAGATTTAAAAGAAGCTTTTGAAGAAATGAATGATTTGAATAATGAAAGGCCTAGAAGTAAATTTAAAAAAGACAGAGAAATACGAAAAAGTTTGATACACAAAAAAAAGAAACGTAAATAATAATCCTTAAAAAAGTCCTTTCTTTTCACTCAATATTTCGTAATAGCGAATACGCCTGGTCGTATGGTTGTTACATTGGATCAGTTGCAGAGACACCTTGAAGACATGCCTCTTGAGTGACACATTTAGCCACTATGAAAACAGGTTAAAAGTAAAAATTGCCGCACGTCAATAATACGGAATCCAAACATCTACCAGTTAGTTACCCCAGTAAAACTTTTTTGGTACTCACTAAAATCTCATTGGCAATTTCTTTTGTAGCTGCCTCTGCATACACGCGTAACACCGGCTCCGTGCCGCTTGCTCGGATCATCATCCAGGTATTTTCATCAAAGAAGAATTTGTAACCATCCAGATCATCAACACGACTTACTTTATATTTTCCAAACTCCTTGTATGAACCATTTTTACAATTTTGCAATACTTTGTTTTTAATCTCATCGGTGATGTGCAGATCATTTCTTTCAAAACAAAAAGTTCCGGTAATTGCGTAAACTTCTTCAATTAATTCATTTAAAG
>Ga0265327_10003097_pt1 | contig 16409 bp, 7 predicted proteins | sample 41621metaG_FD_202089 | JGI IMG/M metagenome (GOLD analysis project Ga0265327, IMG submission 202089) | Rhizosphere microbial communities from Carex aquatilis grown in University of Washington, Seatle, WA, United States - 4-16-21 metaG | ecosystem: Host-associated > Plants > Roots > Rhizosphere >... | reverse complement strand
GCCTCCTTGGGATTCGGATAGCGCCGCTCGAACGCCCGGTTCGCCGCCTGGAACCAGTCGGGGAACTGGATGCTCACTGTTTCGGCGGCGTCGTCAAATTGCAGATCCTTCATGAACAAGGAAACCGTGCCGTTTTGCGCCAGCTCGGACATCAACTCTTGGACAACCAGGCCGATGTCGCCGTCCATGCCGGGCCAGGGGCGGTTGATTTCCCTGATCGCGCCGTCCTCGTCGCCGAGCGCGACGCAGCGGTCGATCTTGTCGACGATCGCCTGGACATTGAATGGTTCTTCGGGTTTGCCGTTGCTCATGGTGGACTCTCGTTGCTGATGTGCGGGAAAGGAGGTGGCGGTTGCCGTGGCGGTCGTCGCCCGCGACCCCGGATTTTCCGGGCTGGCCGGGCGGAGGGCCGCGCAACGCCTATTTTCCAAGACGGAGGAGGAATCCCACAACATCGAAAAGACGCTATTTTTGCGCCTTTTCGATGATGTATGGACTTTTACCGGGCATGGACGGGCATCCGCCGCGTCTTCCACCCAGGGCCTCAAAGCCATTAACTTAAGGATTTTTCCGTTCGCCCTGAGCCCTTCGACTACGCTCAGGAGAGCCTTGTCGAAGGGTGAACGGAAAAATCCAACTTATTAAAATTTAAGCCGTTCGTGGTTCGACAAGCTCACCACGAACGGCTTAAGTTAATGGCTTTGACCCAGGGCCTGCCATCCGTGATGGTCGAAACCGGCAAAGAGGGTGGCCCGTTTCAATGAAAGTGCTAGAATCTTCCTGCACGTCTTTGGGCTGGGCCGATGAAATCAGCCAATGCGCCGAGACTGTCCGCGGGGCTGGTGTTCCTGCCCGGCATGATGGCCGGCCAAATCCTCGGGGGCGGCAAACCCTGGCTGGCGGCGAAATACCCGGTCGCCATCATGCGGCGCATCTTCGCCAGCACCCCTGGCCAGCATCCTCAACCCGAGGCTCAGCCTGGACATCGCTTTCGACGGGTTCCGACCCATTCCTGCCACCGGCACAATGTCTGCGAATGACTGGTATCTGACGGTTGCCAGCCAAAATAAGGGTGGCGCATGCTGTGCTGCGGAAGGCAGTGTTGCACTGCAATTCAGAACTCGCCCCCCCTGATTTGAACCAATTCTTATCTACGTTCGTTACAGTACAGACTGCGTACAGTTTTTCAGATATTGTCCTAAGCAAGCGATGTTGCAACCGTGAGCATCGCTAGCATCATGGTTTTATTCACGTTAGCCATGATTATCATGAACTGACAGGAGCACGAACATGTCACTAGGCACAATATTACTCATTGTTTTGGTACTTTTTTTAGTTGGAGCATTGCCCACGTGGCCTCATAGCCAGAGTTGGGGATATGCGCCCAGCGGCGGCATCGGGCTGGTATTGCTCATCCTACTTGTCCTTATGGTTTTGGGCAGGTTATGACCCCAACAGTAGCCTGAACATGAATCCGGCGCACAAGGTTTCATTCATCGTCTTTTTGGGCTCGTTCAAGAACAGCCGATTTCGGGTAACACCAGGAGAGATAAATGACTGCCCCAATTGTCTTGGGGGCAAAGGTTCAGCCGTCAAGCCAGCGTTTTTAGGCGGGGATGGGTGTGCGCCGGAACTGCTCGGAGTCGAGGTGTTCCGGCTAATGATGATAAACATGCGGGGGCGATACCTGCCACGAGGCTACGGCCCAAGGTGGCCATGAATCGCCTGTCTCCGCTCAGAAACTTGGAGTAGCGCTCCACAAAAGGCAACCATGTCCGATCTGTCCAAACCCATTGGGGTAGCGCGAAGCCCAACCGGCCTGTGGTTCGCCGTCAAGAAGTCCGCCAGTCGGCTGCAGGATTGGTTTGTCATCCAGTCACTGGCCGTGAGGCTGATTGTGATGACGATGGCGATCCTGATCCCTGCCACCGCTACCTATTCGATCACGCTCATGTACCAGCAGGCCATCTTGGCCAAGCAGGTCAAAGCCATGGGCATCGACGACAACTCAGGAGAGGCTGTGTGGTCGCTCAACGAACACACACCCGTGGTCTTTGGCACCGGCTCGGTGCTGAGCTTCCTAGACACACACGTGGTCGAGCGCGTCACCGTAATCTACAAGCCCCTGCTGTGGGACGTATCAGAGCGCATCGTCCTGATCGAATCGCAGGGCAAGCAATACGCCTATTACCCCAGCGACATGGAGACCCAGATATTCGCTGACAAGGCCGCTACCGCAGCTTGGGGCGGCAAGCTGGTCTTCATCCCACGTAGCGAACTCAGCGGCACCAACCTGGGATTGTTGGATCGTCTGGATCTACGCTTTGCCGGTGCCCGTCCGCAGTCCGAGAATGAACGTTGGAAAACGCTTGCCAGTGGCGTGTTGTCGGCTGTACTGACCCTCGGCCTGGCGGTCTTCCTGTTCATCCAACTCCGGGGCCAGTTCAAGTCGCTCAAGTTCATCGAGCCGATGCAAGTACACGGTTCCATTGACGACCTGGTGGGCATGGATGACATCAAGGCCGAGGTAGCGCAGCTCAAAGACCAGTACCAGCGACAGGCGGAGTATGCCGAGTACGGTATCAACAAGCCCTTCAATGTGATGTTTAGCGGCCCGGCGGGCACGGGCAAGACCAAGCTGGCCAGCTATCTGGCCAAGGAACTGAACCTCCCCATACTATTCCATTCCGCCGCCAACTTGGAAACGGGTTTCGTGGCCGGCGGAGCGGCTACGCTGAGCCGCATCGTGGCCATGGCCAAGCGGCGCAAGCGCTGCATCGTCTTCCTGGACGAGGCGCAGGACCTCTTCATGAAGCGCGGTGGCCGCCGCAAGTTCGACGACGACACGGCCAACACGTTCCTGTCCGTGCTGGATGGTGTGCGCAGCAGGAACGAATGCGAGATTATCTGGATCGTGGCCAGCAACTTCAACAGCGAAACCATGGCGATGGACGAAGCCATGTTGCGCCGCTTTCAGATGAAGGTGGACTTTCGCATGCCCAACCGGGAAGAGCGGTTGGCAATCATCCGCCACTACTTGGCCCAGCGCGCCGACAAGGTGCTGCCCGGGTTGGATATTCGTCATCTGGTCGCCGTAACCGAAGGCCGTAGCCCTGCGGACTTGGAGACCATCGTCAATCAGGCCGGCATCACGGCAGTGCAAGCAGGCGACATGATCGGGGCCGAAACCTTGATGCAGGCCGCCGAGCGGGTGCTCGTGGGTAACGTCAATACCCAAACCACCCAGGAACGCCAGCGCGACCGACGCATCATCGCCACGCACGAGTGGGGTCACTTCTTGATTGACCTCGACCGTGAACGCAAACTGACCCACGACAATTGGGAGCAGATCCTAGCTGACATGAAGACCATCAAGATTTCGCTCAAGGCCAACCCGCGCACCAACGCCTTGGGATTCGTCTTTCACAAGCAGGGTGCAAACTTGCTCATGACCAAGGGCGACATCGAACACGAGGTGAGGGTGTTGCTGGGCGGCATGGCCAACGAGGAACTGTTCTTTGGCGAGGAAGGCACCACCAACGGAGCGCACAATGACATTACTCGCGTGACAAAGTTGTTGCATCACGCAGCGGGTGAACTCGGCATGTATCGCAAGACCCGGCTTAATTTTGGCGCACTCGCCCGTGACGGCTCCGCCGGGGGCCACGCAGTGGACGAGGAAACGCGCAGTATCATGGAAGCTCAAAGCGAGCGGCTATACGGTGAAACCAAGGCCGTACTGGCCGGGCTCATGCCGCTAACCCGGCATTTGGCCGACAAGCTGCTGGATGCCCAAGAGATGAGCCTGGACGAAGCCCTGCTCGAGATCCGCAACTTCGAAGCAGCCTGATCCCGCTTCAATAGCAGTGTGGTATTACACAGCATCAAGCTGAAGCTTTGGCTGTGCGGACCGCAGCGCCGAAGGTCTCCTGCGTGGCTTACTCCGGCCATTCATTGGCGTATGGTCACTGGCTGGTTTTGGCCGCTCCTTGTCTGCTCAGGATGTTGCCGAAAGCAGCCATTGACATGGCCATAGGGCCAAAGACTTTGGCCAAGATCATGAAGCTTAGGATTTTGGAAGGATCCGCTCGTCCTGATGAAGGGGAACAAGCAACGAGCGGCTTCGGTTTAGTCGCGCACAACATCCTCAGCGCTGGACGCTTGGAAAATCCGCTCGCCCCAGCGCAGTAGGGTGTCGGCATCCGCCTCAGCAATGCGCAGTCGCACGGTCTCGTCCAAGGCTCCGAAACGGCGTTCCAGCAGCCTTTGCAGCAAGGTGGCTTCACCTTCTTGCCTCCTTCTCGCCACTCCCCTGGCTTCGCCTTGCCTGAGCCATTCCTCAGTCCACTCGTCGACACGATCCGCTAACATGCTTCTCACCTCGTACAAATCGTTCAATTGGGTAAATTCTAGACCGGGCAGCTTGCTTTGCAAACCCTGCCTGAGCCAAGCCACGAAGGCCCGCCGCAAAGAGGCCTGATCCGGCGCTTTCAGCCATTCCACCAAGGCGGCCAGCACCCCGTCCATTTCCCGCGCCGTCCGGCTGTTTTCCAGGCGGAACAGAGCGGCCACCAGGTTTTTCAAAGGCACCAGATCGCTGTCGGCGTAGCGGCCCTCGTCAATGAGGAAATAGCGCAGCCTCGGGGCGTAGCGTTCCAAGCCTTTCGGCGCCGGGGAGAGCAGGTCGGCGATGTCTTGCGCCGCCGTCCACCGTGGCCTGCCGTTGTAAAGGACGATCGGCAGCACCGGCGGCAGGCGGTCGCCTGCAAAAAGCGAGTGCCGGGCGGTCGAGTCTGAAACCTGTTCCCACAGGTTTCAGCTCCCGCCTAGGCACAACCATTGCCCTGCGGGCGGCCCGCGCCGTCCTGCGTCCGCCAAGGAACGATACTTCGCTGCGCTCGCATCGCCCCATGGCTACCACAATGACTCTACGCCGCTTCGTAGCACCTTGCAGGTTTCCTGCGGAAACCCGCCCGGTGCCTTGTAAACAATCCTAGAACGCCTGCCTGTCGGCACCCTTGACGGTGGACAGCAGGCCGACGGTCACCGCTCGCTCGGCCACAGCGCCGCCTGGCGGTGGTTCTGGACGTTTTTCATGCGGTCGTCTATCCGGCAGAACAGGTCGGTGATAAAGTCTGCGCTGCTGAGCAGCTAGCGCCAAAGGTTATGATGCCTGGCATGTTAAGAATCAACCTTATCCAACCCCTGATCTAACTGTGCCGGGAGAGCTAATGCTATGTGCCAAATATTCGGTTCACGTAAAGCCGCGACAATGGCGGCGGCAATTTCTGTGCTTGTGGCGGCAGCGCCTTCCGCCTCTTCCCAAACGCTGACAGCCGCATCCCGCGATCAACATGCGGAGCGGCTGTCATTTCCCCTCGTCATATCTAAATTTCCGGTGGCGGCAGGCGACACGTTCGCCGACCGCGTACTCGGCCAGATGGATTTCGCCCATGCCACGCAAAACTTTGCCACTGCCTCCACTTTGGATCTGCAAGGATCTTTGGCCGGGGTTGCCATCGACCAGAGCAGCGTCCCTAGTCGGGTGTATGTAGCGGACACCGCAAACAACCGCGTCCTAGGCTGGTCCAGCGCAGCGGCGCTGGTCAACGGCAAACCGGCGAGCCTTGTCATCGGCCAACCGGACTTTTTCTCGACCACCTGTAACAACGGCGGCGTCAGCGCGGCCAGTCTTTGCCGCCCAAGCAGCGTCGTCGTGGACAGCTCGGGCAATCTGTATGTCGCCGACGGCGACAACAGCCGTGTGCTGGCATACAACACGCCGTTTGCCAACACCGGAGAGCCGGGTTCGGGCGACAAAATGGCCGACCGGGTCTTCGGCCAAGGGGAAAATTTCACCGCCGCCCAGTGCAATCAAGGTGCGGGCACGGTGGCAAACGCGGGCACGCTGTGCCGGCCCGCCGGTCTTGTGGTTGACGCCACCGGCGTCCTGTACATCGCCGACCAGGGCAACAACCGGGTGTTGGAATATCTTTTCCCCCAAGTCGATTCCATCGCCCATGATGTGTTTGGACAGAACGGCCAGTTCAGCACGGGCGTGTGCAACAAAAACGGGCTCAGCGCCGATAGTTTATGCACCCCTAGCAGCCTGGCGACAGACAGTTTCAATAATCTCTATATTGCCGACAGCCGCAACAGCCGGGTACTTGAATATGACAACCCGCGCATCTATAACACGACCGCCGACAAGGTGATTGGCCAAGGGAATAGCTTTTTGACAGGCAAGTGCAACGGCGGCGCGCCGACGCCCGGTGCCGCGACGCTATGCGGCCCGACGGGCGTGGTGTTGGGTTCGGGCGGCCAGCTTTATGTCGCCGATCAGGGCAATGCGCGGATACTTGAATACACCGTCCCGGCGACAGGCGCCGCCGCCGCCAAGGTGTTCGGCCAAAGCGCCATGAGTGGGGGCAGTTGCAACTCCAGCGGCGCAGTCAATGCCGCCGGTTTGTGCGGCCCCAGTGGCGTGGCATTGGACGCCGCCGGCAATTTGTATGTGGCTGACGCTGAAAACAACCGCGTTTTGAAATATAACGCGGCGTTGGCCGGCGACACTATCGCCGATGTGGAACTCGGCCAACTCGACTTCGCCCATAACGACCACAACGCGGTTGACGCCAGCGGATATGGAGGCAGCGCCGCTGACGTGATTTTGGCCGGGACGCTGAATATCGGCGCTTTAGGCGCGGTGGCTGTTGATAACAGCGTAAGCCCACCTAGGCTTTATGTGGCGGACAATCACAACAACCGGGTGTTGGGCTACAACAACGCCGCCGCGTTCCTCAACGGCGCGCCGGCCGACATTGTCATCGGCCAGCCAAACTTCACCACTGGTTCCAGCCAGGCTTGCCGCCCTTTCGGTCTTGCCACCGCCTTCAACCTGTGTTCGCCCACCGGGGTGGCGGTGGACGCGCAGGGCAACCTCTACGTCGCGGATGAATTGGACAACCGGGTGCTGAAATTCCAAGCGCCGGTGACGACGGGCAAAGCCGCCAGTTTGGTGATCGGCCAGCCCGATTTTGCCTCGACAACATGCAACACCGGCTTGGCGGCACCCACCGCCAACACCTTGTGCGGCCCCTGGAACCTGGCAACGGATCCGGCGGGGAATCTCTACGTCGCGGATGCGGGGAACAGCCGGGTGCTGGAGTACCCCAAGCCGCAAAGTCCAAATCCCAGCGCTGCCAATGTGTTCGGACAGCCGGGTTTTACCAGCTCCGGTTGCAACCAGAAAGGCAATCCCAGCATCGCCACCCTGTGCCAGCCCACCGGCGTGGCCGTGGACGCCAACGGCAGGCTGTTCGTCGCCGATTACAACAACAACCGTGTGCTGAAATACTCGCCGCTCACCGCCCCGCTGGCCAGCCTGGTTTACGGCCAGGGCGGCAGCTTCACCGCCAATAATTGCAACGGCGGAGGCGTCGGCGCGGCCTCGCTGTGCAAGCCCGCCGGTGTGGCGGTTGATTTGAATGGCAACGTCTACGTGGCCGACGCAGGCAATAACCGCATCCTGCAATACGACCCAAACAGCGTTGATGCGTCCATGGTTTTCGGCCAGGGCGGATTCTTCACCACCGCCAAGCCCAACCTCGGCGGAACAGCGCCCAGCGCCGCCTCGCTCTCGCTGCCTTTGTGGCTGGCGGTTGACAGCCAGGGCAACCTCTATGCCGCAGACGCGGGCAACAACCGCGTCATCCAGTACCTTGCGCCGCTAGGCCCGCCTAACCCGCCACCCTCGCCGGGAACCGCCACTCTCTCGGCCAGCGGCTTGTTTTTCGGCAATGTCGCCAAAGGCAACACCAGCCTGGTCAAACCAGTGACTCTGACCAATAACGGCACGGCGGCCATCATCATTAACGCAATCAACCGGGTAGGCCCCAACCCGACGGATTTTCCGCAAAGCAACAATTGCATAGGCACGCTCGGCGGCGGGAAAAGCTGCACGATCAACGTCCGCTTTTCGCCTTCGACGCCAGTCGGCATGCCTGAATCCGCGCAATTCGTGATTTACGACAACGCTACAAACGCGCCGCAACTGTTTTCCACCTACGGGACATCGGCGGCGGCGGCGACGCTGACGCCTGCGAGCCTCAGTTTCGGCACTGTCGCGGTGGGCAGTACCAGCCCGGCGCAAAACCTCACCCTGGCCAATAACCGCAGCTCGGCTTTGACCATTAGCAGCATCGCTTTGGGCGGAACAAATCCCGGCGATTTTTTGAAAAGCACCGCTTGCGGGGCGAGTCTTGCGGCTTTTAGCAGTTGCACTGTTTCAATTCGAATGAAACCCACCGCGACCGGCCCAAGATCGGCCAAGCTGAGCGTCACCGACAACGCCAGCAGCCTGCCGCAAAGCGCGACGCTGGGAGGCAGCGGAAACTAAGACTGGGCGGTCTCTAGAATGAAGTGCAACACCGAAGCTGTGATAGGGTGTTGTCATTTTCAGAAGAACCGGGTTTTCTTTCAGGCACTAGATTAATGGGATGGTCGCCCCTCCCTAAACGGCACCGGATGTGCCAAAGTGGAGATGTGCGGACAACCGCGAACCGGAAGAGGCGACTACTATGAACATTACGACAATTGGCGTCGACCTGGCAAAAAGCGTGTTCCAGGTGCATGGCGTCGACGGGCACGGGAAGGCGGGCCTGAGGAAGCAGTTGAGGCGGGCGCAGGTGCTGCCGTTCTTCGCCAACCTGCCGCCGTGCCTGGTCGGGATGGAGGCCTGCGGCGGCGCGCACTACTGGGCGCGCGAGCTGGCCAAGCTGGGGCACACGGTCAGGCTGATGGCCCCGCAGTTCGTGAAGCCCTACGTGAAGACGAACAAGAACGACGCGGCGGACGCCGAGGCGATCTGCGAGGCGGCCGGGCGGCCCTCGATGCGCTTCGTGCCGGTCAAGAACGCCGGGCAGCAGGCGGTGCTGTCCCTGCACCGCGCCCGCGAGGGCTTCGTCAAGGCGCGCACCGCGCAGGCGAACCCGATCCGGGGGCTGCTGGCCGAGTACGGCATCGTCATGCCGCAGGGGATCGGCAACATCGCCAAGCGCCTGCCGGAAATCCTCGAAGACGGCGAGGGCGGGCTGCCGGGGGTGTTGCGCCAGTTGCTCCAGCGCCTGGGCGGCCACTTGAAAGAGCTGGACCGGCAGGTCGACGAGCTGGACGCGCAGATACAGCGGTGGCACCGGGACAATGCGGCGAGCCGCAGGCTGGCCGCGATCCCGGGCATCGGCCCGGTCACCGCCAGCGCCCTGGTGGCCTCCGTCGGCGACGCCAAGGATTTCGAGGACGGGCGGCAGTTGGCGGCCTGGCTCGGGCTGGTGCCCCGGCAACGCTCCAGCGGCGGCAAGCAGACCCTGCTGGGCATCAGCAAGCGCGGCGACTGCTACCTGAGGACGCTACTGATCCACGGCGCGCGGGCGGTGGTCCGGGTGGCGGAGCGCAAGGCCGAGAAAGCCGACGGCTGGCTCACACGGATCATGGCCAGGCGCAACAAGAACGTGGCCACCGTGGCGCTGGCCAACAAGAACGCCCGCGTCGCCTGGGCGCTGCTGGCCCACGACCGGGAGTTCCAGCCCGGCTACGCGGCGGCGGCCGCCGCCGGTGCTTAAACCTTAACCAATCGAGCCGCCGCAACACACAGAACAGAGAGGAACCACTCCACCGATTGCACAGGCAATCATGACGTGATGGCAAGACAGGTCAGACCGTGACGGGGACAACCTATCCAGGGCAAGGGGCATCAAAGCCCGCGCGATTGATCAGGAGCCCGTCAGCGAATTCCATCAGGGACTGGGGCTGCGGCCCCGATCAAGTCCGGATCTATGGCCGCAATCATCTCCTTCTTGCTAACATCGATTGAACGCTTGGCAAACCGGGGGCGACCATCTATGCCCTGTCAGCCGCCCCGTCTTTGATCTTGTTTGCAAACCCGCCATCCTCTACGTTTTTGCGGAGGGCCTATTTTCCAGCGCCGTTTGAAATCGGCTATTTTTGGCCGGGCCGATGGCCCCGCCTCAGCCACCGCAGCAGGCCCAGGCCCAGGCCAAACAGCGGCAAGGTTCCCGGCGCCGGCGTCGGCGAGGGGTCGCCAAACACAAAGTCAAAGCCGTAGCCGCCTGCGCTGGCCATCGACAGCGACAGGTTCACCTTCAGGTCGAGCAACTGGCCGACGGGGAGATTGCCTGCCCACGCCCCCAAATCCAGCAAATGGTCGGTGAAATAGGTGTTCGCGTCAGCCAGCGACGTGAACGATTGCGACAGCAAGCCGGTGCCGTTTTCGGTCACGCTCAAGACCAGTTGGGAGAAGTCCGCGCCCGAGTTGACACTATCGACCAGCCCCAGATAAAGATGCCCGTTGCCCGGCAAGTTGGCTGTGGCCGGATTGAGCGTCCATTCGATGCCGCTGGTGTACGTCTGCGAACCCGTCGCGCCGGCGGCGTAATGGGCGCCCAGCGCGCCGGAGCCGAACGTAACCATGTCCGGGGCGTTGAAATGCGCAGCGACGTTAGTGCCTAGGCTGGCGTAATTCACCAGGCCCGCCGCGTAGGCGTAGGACGAGGTGCTGGCCGGGGCGGTGTTGGCGGCTTGGGTCGGCCCGCCGATGTTGGCAAGGCTGTCGGCGGCCGACGTGGAATTGCTCACCGGCGCTTGGCTGGTGGCGGTGAGGCTGTTGAGGAAGCCGCCGCTGGTGGTCGCGGTGGCTTGCGCCGTGCCGCTGACGCCGGCGGCGGTGGCCGTGGCGTGGGCGACACCGGCCGCGCCGGCCCCCGCCCCGCCAGATCCTCCCTGGCGCCCCGTCGCGCTGGCGAAGGCTTGGGCCTGTCCGGTGGCGCTGGCGCCATTGGCCGTCGCGGTGGCGTTGCCGCTGGCGCCGCCCTTGCCGGTGCCGGCCGATCCGCCATAACCGCCCGTGGCGTAAGCGTTGACGGAGACATTGCCGACTGTCGAACTGATGCCGCCGGAGGCGCTCGCGCTGCCGCCATTGCCGCCGGCCAGTCCCGCGCCGCCAGAGCTGCCGCCATTGCCGCCATAGGCGGTAACACTCCCGTTGACAGTGTTGCTGGTGGTGTCAACCAGACTGAGGCTGGAGACGCCGTTGCCGCCCAGGCCGCCCTTGCCGTTCTGACTGCCGCCGCCGTTGCCGCCGGCTGTTTGTTGGGTCAAATTGAGGGTTCCGCCGACGGTCGATCCGCTGACCGCGTTCGCCAAGCTGCTGGCCGCGCCATTGCCGCCGTTGCCGCTGCCGCCACTGTTGCCGCCATAATACACGCTGCCGCCGCCCGAACCGCCGGTTTGGCTGGCGCTCGCGTAAACATAGCTAGCGCCGCTGCTCGTGGCGCTGGCAATGGCGCCACTGACCGCGCCACCATTGCCGCCATTGGCACCGTTGTCACCGCCGCCGCCAGAGCCCCCGGTCTGAGAAACAGTGGCGCTGACGGATTGCGTCCCCTGCGCCGAGGCTAGGCTATTCGTCGCGCGGCCGCCGGCCCCGCCGCTGCTGTTCAAGCCATAACCGAAACCGCCATCGCCGCCCGTCGCGCTGGCTTTGGCATTGACACTGTCAGTCCCCGTCGTCGTGCCCGCGGCCGTCGCCTTGGCCGAGCCGCCCGCCCCGCCCGACCCCCAGCCATTATTTTTGCTGTAGCCGCCAGAGCCGCCCGTGGCGCTTGATGCGATATCGACGGCATGGACACCGCCAAGGCTGCCGACGGCGGTCGCCGCGCCGCCTGCCGCGTTATTGCCGTTGACACTATAGCCCGCGTTGCCGCCTGCGGCATTGACCCGGGTTTGCACCGTGGCGCTCGCGGTGTCCGCCGTCGTCAGGCTGGACCAGGCGGCGCCCGCCGCGCCGCCCGCCGCCGTGAGGCTGTTCCCGCCATTCCCGCCTTGGGCGGTCTGGTTCAGGTAAAGCCTGCCGCCGTTGGTCGATCCCGTCGCCGCGTTGGCCAGGGTACTGGACGCGCCCGCCCCGCCGTTGGCGCCGTTAAGCCCGTCCCCGCCCGCCCCGCCCGTCTGGGTGACGCTGGCAATGGCCGTGCCCGCCTGCGCCTTCGCCGAGGCCGCGCTGCCGCCGACAGTCCCTCCCGCGCCGCCGTGGCCTGTGCCCGTGCCGATGCCTCCCTTGCCGCCTTGCGCGGTCGCCGTGGCGGTCGCGTTATCCGTCGCGCCCGTGGTCGAGCCGTTGGCAACCGCCCTGGCGGTTCCGCCAATGCCGCCGCCGGTGTTGCCGTAATTATAAAAGTTCTGGGAACCGTTTCCGCCCGCCGCGGCCGAGGCGATATCGACCCCATGGGCGCCAGTCAGATTGCCGATGGCCGTCGCCGCGCCGCCTGCGACGCTGTTGCTTGAGTTATAGGTGAGGCCGAGACCGCCGCCGATGGCGTTGACCCGCAATTGCACGAAAGCGCTAGTCGTGTCCGTGGTCGCCAAGCTGGAAGTGGCCGCCCCGCCCGCGCCGAGTGTCCCGCCATCGCCGCCGGCCCCGCCTTGCGCGGTTTGTGTCAGATAGAGGGCGCCGCCGTCGGTCGATCCGCCGACCGCGTTGACCAGGCTGCTTGCCGCGCCGGCTCCGCCAGTGGCGCCGGCCCCCCCCGCCCCGCCGATTTGCAGGACACTCGCCTGGGCTGTGCCGTAGTAGCCCGCGGCCGCCGTGGCCTTGCCGCCACTGGCCGCGCCGCCGGCGCCGCCATTGCTCCCATAGATGCCGTCGCCCCCCTTGCCGCCGGTTTGCACCACACTGGCCGAGGCTGCGCCGGTGCCGTTGGGGTTGGCCTGCGCCGTGGCCGTGCTGTTGCTGGCCGCCCCCCCGGCCCCGCCATTATTGCCCGTGCCGGCGTAGCTGGTGTTGCCATTCCCGCCGGTCGCTTTGGCGCTGGCGGTGGCGTCGTCCGCCGATCCGGTGCTGATTCCCTTGGCGACCGCTTTGGCATTCCCGCCCGCGCCGCCCGAGCCGTTGCCATAACCGGCTTGGCCGCCTGTGGCGGTCGCGGCGATGGACACGCGGTAGGCGCCGGCGAGGCTGCCGGTGGCCGTCGCCGCCCCGCCGGCGGAACCGCTGTTTCCGTCGCTGCTGTTGCCGCCATTGCCGCCAACCGCATTGACTTGCGACTGGACAAACGTGCTCGTGGTGTCCGTCGTGGCGAGCGTGGACGAAGCCGCGCCTCCCTTGCCTCCTTGGCCTGAGCTAGAGCCGCCATTGCCGCCTTGCGCGGTTTGCGTCAGGTAGAGCGATCCGGCGTTGGTCGAGCCGCTGACCGCGTTAAGCAAGGTGCTGGCCGCGCCGGCGCCGGCCGAGCTGCCAGGGCCATAGTAGCTGTCGCCGCCCGAGCCGCCGGTTTGCACGACAGTCGCCGAGGCGGTGCCGTAGTTGCCGGTGGCTTTGGCGACCGCCTTGGCACCGCTGACCAAGCCGCCGTCGCCGCCATGGTTGCTGTAGTAATTGCTGCCGCCAACCCCGCTGGTCTGGTTGACCGACGCAGTCGCCGATCGATAGCCGGTCGCCGTGGCCAGACTGTTCGTCGCGCTGCCGCCCGCGCCGCTGCCGCTAGTATTGTTCACACCTCCGCCCGCCCCGCCCAGCGCGAGGGCTATGGCCGTGGCGGCGGCGTCGGAATCCGTGGCTGCCGAGATAGCCGTGGCGGCGCCGCCAGCGCCGCCGGCGGCGTTGCCGACGCCGCCGCTGCCGCCATAAGCCGATGAAACGGATTTCGCCCCGCGCAGCGAGGTGGTCGTTGTGCCGGTGTTGGCCGTCGCGCCGCCGCCGGCCCCGCCGGTTCCGCTATAGCTGTAGCCGCCATTGCCGCCCGTGGCCGTGGCGGTGTTAGCAGCATCGGGGCCTGGGTTGTTGGTCGCGGTGACGGTCTGGCCGACGCTGCCGGGGTTGCCGCTGGCACCGTCGACACCGGTCACGACGACATCCGAAGCCCAAGCTGATGAGGCTAAAGCTAGGGAGACCAAGGACAAGGCGAAAGGAATCGAGGGAGAGTTTGAGGCTGACATGGTTCAAGCTCCTTAAGGAGTTCTTGCGATGAGTGGTATATGGGGTTGGACAATGGCCGGGGGCAGAGGAATGCCAATGCCGATGGCATAATAGCACCGCAGGACCACGGCAAACAAAAAATGAGTGCCAGGCTGCATGATTCTAAAACCTATTTTTCAAGCATTGCGTGTTAATAAACGCCTGAAGCTCGCCTGACGATTTGCAGCGCGTTCAAAAAAACCAACCCGGCTTGGTGGATTACAGCCTTTTCAAGGGTGAATCAATTTGCGTTATCTGAAAATATTTTATTTATCAGTAACTTGGCGTGTCTGCAGATAGGCCCGCATATTGCTTTCTAACTGCAAATTAGAAGCTGCGATTTCACCATAAAAGCCAAGGAATACGCCAGCGTGGCGTGGGGCGGTAAAAGCTTTGGGCTATTGCCTGCGGGAGATCGGGGGCAGCAGCGAAGCAATCCAGCAGCTCTTGAAACACCGCAAACATGACGGTTCAGACAGCGCGGAAACCCTCTAGCGGTTCTTCACGAAGAGATGGCCCAGCTATGGCAGAAAATAACCCTCTACCCACAGGCATTCGCCGCATCGACAACCCGTTGACCCGCACTCATAGCTGGCATGTGTCAGTCCAGCGCCGAGGAAAAATAATTACCCGGCATTTTTCTGACGGTGTGTACGGTGGCAAGCAAAAATCCTATCAAGAAGCGTTAGCCTTTTTGCAAGCGGCGGGTCAATCACAACAGCGGATGCTGCGGAGGGAATATGCCGACATCCTCCGCAAAAACAACGCCTCAGGCGTGCCTGGCGTGAGCAGGCACCAATCCGGCGGCAAGGAATATTGGAACGCCCGTTGGCCGACTGCTGCCGGCCAGCATAAAAGCGCCAAGTTTTCGGTCGCAAAGTACGGCGATCAAAAAGCTTTTGAACTTGCGCTTGCGGCCCGAAGGTCAGGATTGGAATGTCTGAATGAACCTTATAACAATATTAAGCATAGCAAGCGGTCACAAGGCTACATTAGCCTCCTGCCAGGCCTCGATGTGATGGTTCCAGTCGGTTCGTGCCGCCATTGCCTGCCCTCCGCAAAAACGTAGAGGATGGCGGGTTTGCAAACAAGATCAAAGACGGGGCGGCTGACTGCTTACCCTTGGGCGACTACTACCGCACCGTGGAGCTGGGTTTGGGCGTCTGTTTCCGAGGCACAGGCCCGGCGGCATGGACGGCTGGGGAGACCAGGCAAACGGATGCGGGCGCGGTTGGCGCGGTCGTGTTTGGCTCCGACCAGGGATTGGTGGGGCAGTTTAATGACGTGGTGGCCGATCATGCGGTCAAGGTGCTGGCGGGCCTGACGGACAAGCCGCGGGTCTGGGCGGTCGGCGAGCGCGTTCATGCGCGCCTGGCGGACGCGGGCCTGCCGCTGGCCGGGCTGTTCGCCGTGCCGAACTCCGTCCAGGCCATCACCCCGCTCGTCGGGCAGATTCTTGTCGAGAGCGAGACCAGCCAGCGCCCTTCGGCGATGCTCAGGCCAGGCCAGGGCGCAGCCACCGAACTCCACCTATTCTACAACCGCCCCACGTCCGGGGCGGTTTATGCGCCGGTCAGCCAGCGACTGCTGCCGCTGGATCAAAGCTGGTGCCGCTCGCTCGCCGAACGTCCCTGGCCGACGGGAAACTTGCCCGAAGTGATGGGCGGCGGCACCACGGCGTTGCGGGCGCTCATCCGCGAATATCTTTTCGTGTCGCTGTTCCGGGCCTGCGCCGAATCCCTCGCCAGCGAGAACGCCAGCCGCCTCGCCGCGATGCAACGGGCCGACAAAAACATCGACGAATTGCTGGAGGGCCTCAACGGGGCATTCCACCGGTTGCGCCAGAGCGGCATCGACGAGGAGCTGTTCGACGTGATCTCAGGCTATGAAGCGCTTTCAACGGGAAAAGCGCGTCGGAGCGAGGCATAGGATCTTCCCGGAGTACGATAGCGCACAGACGGCCGGGCAGAATGCCGGTATCGTTTTCAGCGCAGTGAGACCACCCGGAGGCCACGATGCGCCCGCCATGCAGCCCAAACCCAATACACCCTATCGAACTCAAAACCATCAGGCACCCAAGGATGCCGCTTGGCCGATTCCGGCGTTTGCTTAAGGACAGCATGCTCGCCGCGCTTCTGGGCGTCGCGGCTGCGGTGCCGGCCATGGCCGTACCGCTCTACCTGCCCGCGCTGGTTGAGCCAGCCAGCCAGGAGCGCCATGTCGGCAAAGTGATTTTTGTCGAACTGGTGACGCCGGATCTCGCCGCCGCCAAGCAGTTCTATGCGGGATTGTTCGGATGGACATTTCGCGATGTTCAGACCGGCGGGGAAGGGATCACCTACGCCGAGGCATCCCTGGACGGCCATGTGATTGCGGGATT
>Ga0265327_10003094_pt1 | contig 16421 bp, 16 predicted proteins | sample 41621metaG_FD_202089 | JGI IMG/M metagenome (GOLD analysis project Ga0265327, IMG submission 202089) | Rhizosphere microbial communities from Carex aquatilis grown in University of Washington, Seatle, WA, United States - 4-16-21 metaG | ecosystem: Host-associated > Plants > Roots > Rhizosphere... | reverse complement strand
CTTCGACCCGCCGAAGGACTTCCAGCCGATCGGACGCGTCAGCACCAGCGACTACTGCCTGACCACCGGGCCGCAGACGGGGTCCCGGGACATCGCCTCGTTCAAGCGGGCGGTGGCACAGGACGGCAAGCCGGCGAGCTTCGGCACGCCGGGCGCCGGTACCGTGCCGCACTTCCTGGGCATCCAGAGCGCGCATGCGATGGGCATCCCGATGACCCATGTGCCGTACCGCGGCTCGGTACCGGCGCTGATGGACCTGGCGGGCGGCGTGATCAGCGCCACCGTGACGCCGCTCACCGAGCCGATGGAAATGCACAAGGCGGGCAAGATCACGATCCTCGCGACCATGGGCGCGAGCCGGACCCCCTTCCTCGACGGCATCCCGACCTTCAAGGAACAGGGCATGGACATCGACATCTCGGCCTGGTTCGCCATGTATGCGCCCGCCGGCACGCCCGCGGCCCAGGTGCAATCGCTCAACGAGGCCTTGCAGGCCGCGCTGGCCGATGCAGACACGAAGGAGAAGATGTTCCGCATCGGCATGGTGCCGGCGCCCAGTTCCCCGGCCGAACTCGCGGCGCTGCAGGCGCGCGAGACGAAGGTCTGGGGACCGGTGGTCGCCAGCAGCGGCTTCGTGCCCGAGGACTGAGCGGCGGGCGCCCGCGAGCGCCGTGGCCTGAACCGGGCAAAGCGGGCACCGCACACACGCAAAGGCGCTGGCACGCCCTTTGCATCGCATCTTGTACACAAGACAGGATGCTTGATGATGGTGCACCCACCCTCGACCTCCGCCGGCAGCGCCGGCCGCCATCCTTCGGGACTGGCGCCCGAGGCCTGGATCACGCGGCTCGATCCGCCGCTGGCCGGCTCCGGCAGCGGGCCGCTGGCCGGCCTGCGCTTCGCGGCCAAGGACAACATCGACGCCGCCGGCGTGCTCACCACCGCCGCCTGCCCGGCCTACGGCCGCATCGCCGAGCGCCATGCCCATGTGGTGCAGCGGCTGCTCGATGCCGGTGCGGACCTGCTCGGCAAGACCAACCTCGACCAGTTCGCCTGCGGCCTCAACGGCACCCGATCGCCCTACGGCGCGGTGCCCAACAGCTTCGATGCGCGCTATGTGTCGGGCGGCTCGAGCTCGGGCTCGGCCTATGTGGTGGCGACCGGGCAGGCCGACTTCGCGCTGGGGACCGACACCGCCGGCTCCGGCCGGGTGCCGGCGGGGCTCAACAACATCGTCGGCATCAAGCCCTCGCGCGGGCTCGTCAGCGCGCGCGGCGTGGTGCCGGCGGCGCAGAGCGTGGATTGCGTGTCGATCTTTGCGCGCACCGTGCCGGTGGCGTTGCGGGTGCTGGCCGCCGCGATGGGCTTCGATGCGGAGGACCCCTATTCGCGCCGCCTGGCGCTGGAGTCGCGTCCCTTTCCGCCGCGCTTCCGCTTCGGCCTGCCTTCAGCGCCGCGCTTCTTCGGTGACGACCTGGCGGCCGAAGCCTTCGCGCGCTCGATCGAGCAACTGCGCGCGCTCGGCGGCACGCCGGTCGAGATCGACTACGAGCCGCTGGCACAGGCGGCATCGCTGCTCTACGACAGCGCCCTGGTCGCCGAACGCTATGCGGCGGTGCGCGAATTCTTCGACGCGCACGAGGACGAGGTGATCGAACCGGTGCGCGGCATCCTCGCGCAGGGGCGCGGCTACAGCGCAGCGGACTTCGTCGATGCGCGCTCGAAGCTGCAGGCGCTGGGCCAGCGCGCCCTGGCGATGTGGGATGCGATCGACCTGCTGGTGGTGCCGACCGCGCCGGCCAGCTACACCATCGAGGCGATGCAGGCCGACCCGGTGGCGCTCAACCGCAACCTGGGCGAATACACCAACTTCGTGAACCTGCTCGACTACGCGGCCATCTCGGTGCCCGCCTGCCTGCGCGCCGACGGCCTGCCCTTCGGCATCACGCTGATCGGCCGCTGTGGATCCGACTTCCAGCTGGCCGAGTTGGGCCAGCGCTTTCACCAGGGCAGCGGCCTGACCCAAGGCGCCACCGGCGAGCCGCTTCCGCCGCCTGAGCCGCTGATGCCACTGGCGCCGCCGGCCACGGACGCCGTCGCCACGGTGAAGGTCGCGGTCGTCGGCGCCCACCTGTCGGGCATGCCGCTCAATGGCCAGCTCACCGAGCGTGGCGCACGCCTCCTGGCCGGCACCGAGACCGCGCCGGACTACCGCCTCTATGCGCTGCCGGGCACCGTCCCGCCCAAACCGGGCCTGCTGCGCGTGGCGCCGGGCGAAGGCGCGCCGATCGCGCTCGAGATCTGGGAGATGCCGCTGGCGCACTACGGCAGCTTCGTCGCCCTGATACCGGCGCCGCTCGGCATCGGCAGCCTGCAGCTGGCCGATGGCAGCAGCGTGCAGGGCTTCGTCTGCGAGGCGCTGGCGGTACAGGGCGCCGACGACATCACGCACCTTGGCGGCTGGCGCGCCTATATCGCCTCGCGCAAGCCGGCCGGCTGAACCCGTCGCCCGCCACCTGATCGCCACGACCTCTAACCCTCACTCATCAATGGACGCCATGGCCAAACACCAACAGACCCTTCCCCCCGCCGCCCGCAGCTCGCGCCGCCAGCTGCTGCAGTTCGGTGCCGCCGGTATCGCGACGCTCGCCGCACCCGCGCTGGTGCGCGCCCAGGGCGCGCCGAAGATCCGCATGGGCTACTGGCCGATCGCGGCCGGCCTGCCCTTCTACGCGGCGGTCGAGCTGGGCTACTTCAAGGCCGCCGGCCTCGACGTCGAGGTGCAGCGCTATGCCGGCGCGCAGCAGGTGATGGAGGCGGTGCTGGCCGACCGCTGCGACGGCACCGCCAACGGCGTCGGCTCGGCCAACATCGCGATCGGCGAGATCGCGCAGCCGGGCAGCTTCAAGATCTTCTGCTCCAACCCGAGCAACGTGAAGAACGTGCTCGACGAGATGCTGGTGCCGGTGGGCAGCAGCGCCAAGGTGATGGCCGACCTGAAGGGCAAGCGCATCGGGTCGGGCCCCGGCATCCAGAACGTCACGTTGGCCAAGACCATCCTGGAGCGCGGTGGCGCCACCGGCGCGACGGTGATCGAGCTGCCGATCGGCCAGCACGTGGCCTCGCTCGCCGCCGGCCAGATCGACGGCTGCTACACGCTGGAGCCGACCGGCACCATCGGCCGGCTCAACGGCAGCACCCGCGTGCTGGAGGCCGGCGTGATCGCCAAGTACGTGCTGGGCGACCCGATGGCCCCGTGGTTCGGCGGCTCGGCCTCGCTCACCTCGGCGGTGATCAAGAAAGACCCAGAGGCCGCGAGGAAATTCATCGCCGCCTACGGCCAGGGCGTGAAGCTGGTGCGCGAGAAGCCGGACGAGGCGCGCAAGTTCCTCAAGGGCTACACCGCCATCGAGGGCCCGCTGACCGGCGAGGTGCCGCTGGCGGCCTACACCATGTACAGCGAGTTCACGCCGCAGGACGTCGCGTACTTCCAGAAGTTCTTCGACCTGTTCTCTGAAAAAGGCATCTTCTCCGCCCCTCTCAAGGTCGACACGATGCTCTACAAGGGCCAGGCATGAGCACGCCGGCCTCCTCCGTGCCCTGGTCGCCGCCCGCCGCCAGCGCGGCCGCCTCGGCAGCGCCGCGCGAGTCGCGCTGGGTCAGGTCGCTGCCGCTCGTCGGGCCGGTGGCTCTCTTCATCGTCTGGGACCTGGTGGTGCGCTTCGGCTTCATCAAGCCGATCCTGCTGCCATCGCCGGGCGTCACCGTCGTCGCGCTGGTTTCGGGCCTCGCGGGCGGCGCGCTGATGACCGACTTCGCGATGACCGTCTGGCGCACGCTGCAGGCTTTCGTCATCGCCGGCGTGGTCGGCGTGCCGCTGGGCGTGCTGCTCGGCAGCAACGAGCGGGCCTACCGCAGCGTCGAGTTCCTGATCGACTTCTTCCGCTCGACGCCCTCGTCCGCGCTGATCCCGCTGTTCCTGATGATCTTCGGCGTGTCGGACGTCAACAAGGTGGCGATCGCCGCCTTCGGCGCCATGCTGATCGTGATCTTCAACAGCGCCTACGGCGTCATCAACGCGCGCAAGCAGCGGGTGATGGCAGCCCGGGTGATGGGCGCCTCGCGCTGGCAGACCTTCCGCGACGTGCTCGTGTGGGAAAGCCTGCAGCCCAGCTTCGTCGGGCTGCGCTCGGCGGTGTCGATGGCGCTGGTGATCGTGATCGTGGCCGAGATGTTCATCGGCTCCGACAGCGGCCTGGGCCACCGCATCATCGATGCGCAGCAGGTGATGAACGTGAAGGACATGTATGCCGCGATCCTGGCGGCGGGCGCGCTGGGCTATGCGCTCAACATCCTGTTCCTCGTCGCCGAGCGCCGCATCGTGCACTGGAGCGGACGATGAGAGCGGCCGCCGACACCGTCGTCAACGGTCCGGTCTATGCCGACGTGCCGAAGCCGCCCTTCGTGCCCGGCCCGACCGGCACCCACATCACCATCCGCGGCCTGACCAAGTACTTCGCGGGCTGGCCGCTCTACGAGAACTTCGACCTCGACATACCGAAGCGGGCCATCGTCTCGGTGTTCGGCCCCAACGGCTGCGGCAAGTCGACGCTGATCAACATGATCGCCGGGCTGATCCCGATCGACGCCGGCGAGATCCTCTTCGACGGCAAGGAGCGCAAGGACACGAAGATCGGCTACGTGTTCCAGAACTACCGCGAGGCGATGTTCCCGTGGATGCGCACCATCGACAACATCGCCTACCCGCTGAAGCTCGAAGGCCGCAGCAAGGCCGAGGTCGACCGCCGCATGGCCGAGCTGGTGGCTTCCTTCGACGTCAAGTTCGACCTGAAGCGCTATCCCTACGAGCTGTCGGGCGGCCAGCAGCAGACCGCCTCGATCATGCGGGCGCTGGCGCCGAATCCCGAGGTGCTGTTCCTCGACGAGCCGTTCTCGGCGCTGGACTTCGAGATGACGCTCTTCATCCGCGAGAAGCTGCAGGAGGTGTTCATGCAGACCGGCACCACCATGCTGCTGGTCTCGCACGACCTGGAAGAAGCGGTGTACCTGGCCGACCAGGTGCTGCTCTTGACCAAGCGGCCGACCCGGGTCGCCGAGATCCTGCAATACGACGACGCGCGCCCGCGCACGCTGGAGACGCTCAGTTCGCCCGGCTTCGTCGCGATGAAGAAGCTGAGCCTGGAGATCTTCCAGCGCGAGGTGAGGAGGTGAGGCCATGCCGATGACACCTGCCCAGGTCGAAGCCTATGTCGATGCGGCCTCCGGCGCGCTCGGCCTGCGGCTGCGCCCCGACCATCGCCCCGGCGTGCTGCGCTTCTTCGCTCTGGCCGCGGAATTCGCCGCGCTGGTCGATGGAGTGCCGCTGAGCGAGCGCGACGAGCCTGCCACCAGCTTCGTGCCCGTCGCACTCGTCGCACCGAGGGAGGCGCAAGGATGAACGCCGCCGAGCTGCTGCAGCAGGACGGCGCGGCGATGGCCGAGGCGGTGCGCGCCAACGCGATCAGCGCGCAGGCGCTGGTGCAGGCCAGCCTGGAGCGCATCGCCGCCACCGACGGCCGGGTCAATGCCTTCACCGAGGTGCTCCGCGATCGCGCACTGCGCCGGGCGGCGCAGGTCGATGCCTCGCTGGCTGGAAGCCATGGCCCGCGCACCCGCGAGCTGCCGCTGCTGGGCGTGCCCTTCGCGGTGAAGAACCTGTTCGACATCGCCGGGCTGCCGACCCTCGCCGGCTCGAAGATCGAGCGCGAGCGCATGCCGGCGCACGGCGACGGCGCGCTGGTGCGGCGCCTGGAGAGTGCCGGCGCGGTGCTGGTCGGCGCGCTCAACATGGACGAATACGCCTACGGCTTCACCACCGAGAACACGCACGAAGGGCCCGTGCACAACCCGCACGACCTCACGCGCATCGCGGGCGGTTCCTCGGGCGGCTCGGGTGCGGCGATCGCGGCCGGGCAGGTGCCGCTGACCCTGGGCTCGGACACCAACGGATCGATCCGCGTGCCCTCGTCGCTGTGCGGCGTGTTCGGGTTGAAGCCCACCTTCGGGCGGCTGCCGCGCACCGGCAGCTATCCCTTCGTGTCCAGCCTCGACCACCTGGGGCCCTTCGGCCGTTCGGCGCGCGACCTGGCGCTGGCCTACGACGCGCTGCAGGGCCCCGAGAACCCGCTGCTGCCGCACGATCCGGGCTGCGCGCAGCGCGCCATCGAGCCGACCCTGCCGACGCTGGCGCGCGGCACCCAGGGCCTGCGCATCGGCGTGCTCGGCGGCTGGTTCCGCGAGCGGGCCCAGGCCGAGGCGCTGACTGCGGTCGATGCGGTGGCGCAGGCGCTGGGCGCCAGCAAGACGGTCGAGCTGCCGCTGGTGGAGGCCGGCCGGGCCGCCGCCTTCCTGATCACCAATTCGGAAGGCGCGGCGCTGCACCTGCCCGATCTGCGCGTGCGGGCGCACGACTTCGAGCCGCTCTCGCGCGATCGCTTCCTGGCCGGCGCGCTGCTGCCCGCGGCCTGGGTCGCGCGCGCCCAGCGCGTACGCCGGCTCTATGCCGAGCAGGTGGCGAAGCTGTTCCAGCGCTTCGACATCCTGCTCGCCGCGGCCACGCCCTGCGCGGCGACGCCGATCGGCACCGAGTTCATCGAGATCAACGGCCAGCGCCTGCCGCTGCGCCCCAACATGGGCGTGCTGACGCAGCCGATCTCCTGCATCGGCCTGCCGGTCTGCGCGGTGCCGGTGTGGGGCGCGCATCCGGCGCTGCCCATCGGCGTGCAGCTGATCGGTGCGCCCTGGCGCGAGGACCTGGTGCTGCGCGCTGCCGCTGCGCTCGAATCGGCCGGCGTGGTGCATGCGCCGGTGGCCACGCTCTGAAGGACCGCCCATGACGACGCCCGAGATCAACCTGCCCGATGTGCTGGCCGAAGTCACGGCGGCCTTCGCCCGCTACGAGGATGCGCTGGTGCACAACAAGGTCGAGGTGCTCGACGAGCTGTTCTGGGACAGCCCGCACACCCTGCGCTACGGCGCCACCGAGAACCTCTACGGCTACGACGAGATCAAGGCCTTCCGCGCCGGCCGTCCGGCCACCGGCCTGGCGCGCAGCCTGCTGCGCACCGTGATCACCAGCTATGGACGCGACTTCGCGACCGCCAACGTCGAGTTCCGGCGCGACGCAAGCACAAAGACGGGGCGCCAGAGCCAGACCTGGATGCGCACCGCACAAGGCTGGCGCGTCGTGGCGGCCCACGTGAGCCTGCTGGCCTGATTCCGGCGGATTCGCAAGCCAGCGGGGCTGGTACGGTTTATGCACACCATCTTGTATCCAAGTCAGGACACCCCTTCGACCCACAAGTCTTCACAACCTGGAGAAGCACCATGAGCCAGTTGAATCGCCGCCAAACCATCAAGTCGCTTGCCGCGTTGGCTTCGGCCAGCACGCTCGGCGGGTGGTCGGCCCTTGCCCAAGCGCAGAAGGCGCTCACGATCGGCGTGATCTACGTCGGCGCGCGCGACGACTACGGCTACAACCAGTCGCATGCGCAGGCGGCGGCGCAGATCAAGAAGATGCCGGGCATCAAGGTGGTCGAGGAAGAGAACGTGCCCGAGACCGCGGCCGTGCAGAAGACCATGACCGGCATGATCTCGCAGGACGGCGCCTCGCTGCTGTTCCCGACCTCCTTCGGCTACTTCGACCCGCACATCCTTGCCGAGGCGGCCAAGTTCCCGGACGTGCGCTTCTCGCACTGCGGCGGGCTCTGGACCGAAGGCAAGCACCCGAAGAACGTGGGCAGCTTCTTCGGCTACATCGACGAGTGCCAGTACCTGAACGGGGTGGTGGCCGGCCACATGACCAAGAGCAAGAAGATCGCCTTCGTCGCGGCCAAGCCGATCCCGCAGGTGCTGCGCAACATCAATGCCTTCACGCTCGGTGCGCGCTCGGTGCATCCGGACATCACCTGCAGCGTGATCTTCACCGGCGACTGGTCGATGCCGGTCAAGGAAGCCGAGGCCACCAACAGCATGGCCGACCAGGGCTGCGACGTGTTCACCATGCACGTCGACGGGCCGAAGGTGATCGTCGAGACCGCTGCCAAGCGCGGCAAGATGGTCTGCGGCTACCACGCGAGCCAGGCCGCGCTGGCACCGCAGGCCTACCTCACCGGCGCCGAGTGGAACTGGATCACGCCCTACAAGACCATCGTCGACGCGGCCCAGGCCGGCAAGCCGCATCCCAACTTCCTGCGCGGCGGCCTGAAGGAAAACTACGTGAAGATGTCGCCCTACGGCCCGGCGGTGACCGACGCGGCCAAGAAGAACGCCGACGAGGTCAAGGCCAAGATGCTGGCCGGCAGCTTCGACATCTTCGCGGGCGGGCTGAAGGACAACAAGGGCGCGGTCGTGATCCCGGCCGGCCCGGCGCTGAAGCAGACCGATCTCAAGCTCGAGCAGATGAACTACCTGGTCGAGGGCGTCGTCGGAAGTATTGGCTGACCCCCAGGCTGCGCGCACTTCGTGTCGCTGCGCCAACCCCCGTCCCGGGGGCGATGCCTGCGGCCCGGCGGAGCCGGTTCCGCGGCATCTCCCGAATAGGGCAGGGCGACGGTCGGGCTGTTCACTGAAACCCAAGAAGGATCGCCATGCGCAACATGCTTCGGGAGATCGGCTTGCCGGTGTTCGCCATCGCGGCGGCACTGCTGCTGTTCGGCGTCTTCGTCTGGTTCGCCGGCGTCAGTCCGGTGGACGTCTGGGTGATCCTCTTCAAGGGCGCCTTCGGCGACTGGTTCTCCTGGCAGAACACGCTGCAGCGCGCGGCGCCGCTGATGCTGACGGCGCTGTGCGTGGCGATTCCGGCGCGCGCCGGGCTGGTGATCATCGGCGGCGAGGGCGCGCTGGTGCTGGGCGGGCTGGCCGCCGCGGCGCTGCCGAGCGCGCTGCCGTTGCCGGCCAATGTGGCGGGCAGCTTCGCGCTGTGCATCGCGGGCGCCATCGCCGGCGGCCTCTGGATCATGCTGGCCGGCTGGCTGCGCCAGTACCGCGGCATCAACGAGACCATCAGCAGCCTGCTTTTGGCCTACATCGCGATCGGCGTCTTCAAGCACATCGTCGAGGGGCCGCTGCGCGATCCCGCCAGCCTCAACAAGCCGTCGACGCGCTCGCTGGTCGAGGGGCTGCAGATCGGCGGCATCGGCGGATCGGACGTGCACTGGGGCCTGGTCATCGGCGTGCTGGCCTGCCTGCTGTCGGGCATCTGGCTGCGGGTCACCGCCAGCGGCTTCTCGGTGCGGGTGGTGGGCGGCAATCCGCGCACCGCGCAACTGGTCGGACTGCCGGCCAACCGGCTGATCCTGGCTGCCTGCGGGCTCGGCGGCGGCTTCGCAGGCATCGCGGGCGCGGTCGAGGTGGCGGCGGTGCACACGAATGCCAATGCGTCGCTGATCGCGGGCTACGGCTACTCGGGCATCCTGGTTTCCTTCATCGCGCGGCACAACCCGCTGGCGATCATCCCGGTGGCGATCCTCTTCGGCGGCTTCGGTGCCGCCGGCAGCCTGCTGCAGCGCCGCCTGGGCCTGCCCGACGCGTCGGTGCTGGTGCTGCAGGGCATGGCCTTCGTGCTGATCCTGGCCAGCGAAGGCCTGCGCATGGTCGACTGGAAGACGCTGCTGAAGAACCGCATGCCCGAGGCGGCGCAGCCCCGGCTCATGAAGGAGTCCACATGAACGCGGACCGCACTGGCGGAATGCAGCAAATGGGAGATGCGGCATGACATCCGACCAATGGATCGCCCTCGTCTTCGGCATCGTCGGCGGCGCGCTGCGGGTGGGCGCGCCCTTTCTCTTCGTCAGCCTGGGCGAGTGCCTCACCGAGAAATCGGGGCGCATCAACCTCGGCCTCGAAGGCGTGCTGGTGCTCTCGGCCATGGCCTCCTTCGGCGGCGCGCTCTACACCGGATCGCCCTGGCTGGGCGTGCTGGTCGGGGCCGCGGCGGGCGCGCTGCTGGCGCTGCTGCACGGGCTCCTGTGTTCGCTCGACCGGGTGAACGACGTGGCCACCGGCATCGCGCTGATGCTCTTCGGCACCGGGCTCGCCTTCTACCTGGGCAAGCCGCTGATCCAGCCGCAGGCGCCGCAGCTGCCGGCGATCCCGCTCGGCTTCTGGACCGACAACCAGGTCATCCGCTCGGCGCTGCAGGTCAATGCGCTGGTGCCGATCGGCGTGCTGCTGGCCTTCCTGATGTACTGGGGCTTCGCCCGCACCCGGGCCGGGCTGCTGGTGCGCATGGCAGGCGATTCGGCCAACGCGACCCGGGCGCTGGGCTATTCGGTGTCGGGCCTGCGCATCGCCGCGACCACCGCCGGCGGCGCCATCGCGGGGCTGGGCGGCGCCTCGCTGACGCTCTTCTACCCGGGCAGCTGGAGCGAAGGCATCTCCAGCGGCCAGGGCCTGATCGCGGTGGCGCTGGTCATCTTCGCGCGCTGGAGCCCGCTGCGCTGCATCGGCGCGGCGCTGCTCTTCGGCGGCGCCGGCGCGATCGGCCCGGCCCTGCAATCGATCGGCATCGGCTGGGGCTACCAGCTGTTCAACACCGTGCCCTACGTGCTGACGCTGGTGATCCTGGTGCTGACCTGCAAGCCCGGCAAGGTGGCGATCGGCAGCCCGGGCGAGCTGTCGTCGACGCGTTGAGTTCACTTTCATCACGACCACCGAGATCACCATGACCCAGCAATGCCACGTCGAGGCCGAGCCCTACCGCTGGCCCTACAACGGCGCGCTGCGCCCGGACAACACGGCGCTGATCGTGATCGACATGCAGACCGACTTCTGCGGCAAGGGCGGCTACGTCGACGTGATGGGCTACGACCTGGCCCTGGTGCAGAAGCCGATCGAGCCGATCGCGCGCGTGCTGGCCCGGCTGCGGCCGCTGGGCTTCACCGTCATCCATACGCGCGAGGGCCATCGCCCCGACCTGGCCGACCTGCCGCCCAACAAGCGCTGGCGCTCGCGGCAGATCGGCACTGGCGGCATCGGCATCGGCGACGACGGGCCCTGCGGACGGATCCTGGTGCGCGGCGAACCGGGCTGGGAGATCATCCCGGCGCTGGCGCCGATCGAGGGCGAGGCGGTGATCGACAAGCCCGGCAAGGGCTCGTTCTACGCGACCGATCTCGAACTGGTGCTGCGCACGCGCGGCATCGAGAACCTGATCCTGGCCGGCATTACCACCGACGTCTGTGTCCACACCACGATGCGCGACGCCAACGACCGCGGATTCGAATGCCTGCTGCTGTCGGACTGCACCGCCGCGACCGACCACGGCAACCACCTGGCGGCGCTGAAGATGATCACGATGCAGGGCGGCGTCTTCGGCGCCCATGCCACCTCCGGCGCGCTGCTTGAGGCGCTGCCGGCCCACACCGCAGGAGCCGCCCGATGATCGCCCCCGTCCATCCGCCCGCGCCGGCCACCGGCGCGCTGGCGCTCGATACCTACGACCTGACCAAGCGCTTCGGCGCCTTCACCGCGATGGACCGGGTCACGATGCACGTCGAGGCCGGCACCGTGCATGCGCTGCTCGGCGAGAACGGCGCCGGCAAGAGCACGCTGGTGAAATGCGTGGCCGGCTTCCAGCGCGCGGAAGAGGGCTCGATCCTGATCGACGGCCGCGAGCAGGACATCGCCAACCCGGTGGTCGCCCGCCATCTCGGCATCGGCATGGTCTACCAGCACTTCACGCTGGCGCCCGGCATGACCGTCGCCGAGAACCTGTTGCTGGCCGGCGGCAAGACCCCGGCAGTCATCGACTGGAAGGCGAAGCGCGCCGAGCTCAAGGCATTCCTCGCGACCACGCCCTTCAGCCTCGACCTGGACGTGCGTCCGTCCGAGCTGGCGGCCGGCGAGAAGCAGAAGCTCGAACTGCTCAAGCAGCTCTACCTGAAGCCGCGCCTCCTGATCCTCGACGAGCCGACCTCGGTGCTGACCCCGCAGGAGGCCGACGAGGTGCTGGGCCATGTGCGCGACTTCGCCAGGAGCGGCCTTTGCACCGTGCTGATCATCACCCACAAGTTCCGCGAGGTGATGGCCTATGCCGACAGCGTCACGGTGCTGCGGCGCGGCAAGGCGGTGCACCACTGCAAGGTGTCGGAGACCGATCCGGCCCGGCTCGCCGCCGCGATGATGGGCGAGGGCGAAGCCGCGCCGCCGGTCGAGGGCGACACGCCGCCGCCGAGCGGGCGCGCCCTGCATTCGCTCCAGGCGGTGGCGGCCGATGCACCTGTCGCGCTCCAGGTCGAGAAGCTCCGCGCGATGGGCGACCGTGGCACGCTGGCCTTGCACGACCTGAGCCTCAGCGTGCGCTCGGGAGAGATCCTCGGCGTGGCCGGCGTCTCCGGCAACGGCCAGCGCGAGCTGGTCGAGGCGCTGGTCGGCCAGCGCCCGCGCATCTCGGGCCGGGTCACGGTCATGGGCCAGCCCTATGCGGCGCGGCGCGGCGAGAACCGCGCGCTAAGGGTGCGCAGCCTGCCCGAGGAGCCGCTGCGCAATGCCTGCGTGGGCGACCTGAGCGTGGCCGAGAACATGGCCCTGCGCGACTTCGACCAGCCGCCGCTGGCCTGGCCGGCGGCCGGCGCCGACGTGCTGAACTTTCCGCTGTGGCGCAGCCGGGCGCGCGAGTGGATCACCGAATACGGCGTCAAGACCCAGGGCGAAGGCGCGCCGATCCGCAGCCTGTCCGGCGGCAACGTGCAGCGCGCGGTGCTGGCGCGCGAACTGGCCGGCGACATCAATGTGCTGATCGCGGCCAACCCGGTGTTCGGCCTGGACTTCGCCGCGGTGGCCGAGATCCACAGCCGCATCGTCGGCGTGCGCGCGCGCGGCGGCGCGGTGCTGCTCGTCAGCGAGGACCTCGACGAGCTGCTCGAGATGGCCGACCGCATCGTGGTGATGAGCGAGGGCCGCATCGTCTTCGAGACCGACGCGGCGACCGCCGAGCGGCATGTGCTGGGCGCGCACATGGGCGGCGGCGATCATCACCATGCCCATGAGCCGATGGCGGCATGAATCCGCCGCATGCCAGCTTTTCCTGAACCCACCCAAGGACAGCGCCCCATGCGCATCGCAGCCCAGCCCTTCGACTACGACTTCGACCTGGCCCGCACCGCGCTGGTCCTGATCGACATGCAACGCGACTTCATCGAGCCCGGCGGCTTCGGCGAGACCCTGGGCAACGACGTCGCCCTGCTGGAGGCCATCGTGCCGGCGACGAAGAAGACGCTCGAAGCCTGGCGCCGCGCCGGCGGCCTGGTGGTGCATACCCGCGAGGCGCACAAGGCCGACCTCTCGGATTGCCCACCGGCCAAGCGCGGCCGCGGCAACCCGACGCTGCGCATCGGCGATCCCGGCCCGATGGGACGCATCCTGGTGGCCGGCGAACCCGGCAACCAGATCATCGAGGCGCTGGCGCCCATCGAGGGCGAACTGGTCATCGACAAGCCCGGCAAGGGCGCCTTCTACGCCACCGGCCTGCACGAGACCCTGCAGGGCCTGGGCATCACACACCTGCTATTCGGCGGCGTGACCACCGAGGTCTGCGTCCAGACCAGCATGCGCGAGGCCAACGACCGCGGCTACGACTGCCTGCTGCTGGAGGATTGCACCGAGAGCTATTTCCCGGCCTTCAAGGCGGCGGCGGTCGAGATGATCCGCGCCCAGGGCGCGATCGTCGGCTGGACCGCGCCGAGCAGCGCGCTGCTGGATGCCCTCGACAAGCACTAACATCCCCTTCGTGTCGTCCTCCTCCGTTCGAACGCCTCCTGCCGCCGCCGCGGTCGCCGATCCCGTCTTCCGCACGCTGGCGGACGAGGTCTACGCCCAGCTCAAGCGCGACGTCGCCAATTTCAGCCTGGTGCCGGGCGACCGCTTCACCGAGAACGAGATCAGCGAGCGCCTCGGCGTCTCGCGCACGCCGGTGCGCCAGGCGCTGTTCAGGCTGCAGCAGGAGGGCTATGTCGAAGTGCTGTTCCGCAGCGGCTGGCGGGTGCTGCCCTTCGACTTCGACCAGTTCGAGCAGCTCTACGACCTGCGCATGATCATCGAGACCACCGCGGTGCACCGCATCTGCGAGAGCGGCCAGCGGGTGGACCGCAGCCTGCTCGACGAGCTCGCCGGCATCTGGCTGCTGCCGGCGGCTCAGCGCAGCGCCGACACCATGCTGGTCGCCCAGTGGGACGAGGCCTTCCATTGCTCGCTGGTGTCGGCCGCGGGCAACGGCGAGATGGCGCGCGTGCATCGCGACGTGACCGACCGCATCCGCATCATCCGCCGGCTCGACTTCACCAAGCAGCCGCGCATCGACGCCACCTACGACGAGCACGCCAAGATCCTGAAGGCGATCCGCGCCAACCGCGGCGACCAGGCGGCGATGCTGCTGCGCGCCCACATCGAGACCAGCCAGTCGGAGGTGCGCAAGATCACGCTGCACCAGGTGCACATGGCGCGCCACTCGGGGCGCTCGCCGGCTCGTTGATGCGCTGCGGCGCGCAGCGCTGCAACACGGCCGGCAGTGATGGCGCCAAGCGCGCCGGCCTCAGGCCAGCATGCGCTCGACGATCAGCTGCCAGTGCTTCGGCTCGACCGGCGTGATCGACAGCCGGTTGCCGCGCCGAAGCACCAGCATGTCGGCCAGCGCCGGCGTCTCGCGCAGCTCGGGCAGCGACAGCAGCCGGGTCTTGCGCAGCGCCTGCACGTCGAGCAGCAGCCAGCGCGGTTCCTCGGCCTTCGACTTGGGGTCGAAGTAGGGCGACTTCGGATCGAACTGGGTCGGGTCGGCCCGCGTGCCCGAGGCCACCCGCGCGATGCCGACGATGCCCGGCTCCGGGCAGCTGGAGTGATAGAAGAGCACGCCGTCGCCCGGCTGCATCGCGTCGCGCATGAAGTTGCGCGCCTGGTAGCTGCGAACGCCGGTCCAGGGCACGGTGGATCTCGGCGCGGCGAGCGCATCGTCGATCGAGCATTCGTCGGGCTCGGATTTCATCAGCCAGTAAGCGGTCATGGCGGTCGTCTCGGGTGCGTGGCAATGGCCGCATTCTGCTCGTGGGTGTCGATTCGGACCATCATCGCCCTTCGGCTCCAGGAGACGCGCCATGTCCGACTTCGACCGGCATCCCGCCGGCCAGCCCATCCCACCGATCCCCGGCCGGGCCGGCCGATTGAGCCGGCGCGAGTTCGCGATGGCGACGGTCGCTGCAGGCTGCCTGCCGGCGGTCGCGCGGGGCCAGGCCCAGGCCCAGCCGGGCGCCGCCGCGCCGGCCACTCGCCCCATCCCTCATTCCGGCGAGCGCCTGCCGATGGTCGGGCTGGGCACGGCCAGCATCTTCAGCGACGACGACGACCAGACCCGGCTCATCGCGGCCCAGGTGGTGCAGGTGCTGGTCGATTCCGGCGGCCGCCTGATCGACACCGCCTCCACCTACGGCGATGCCGAATCGGTGATCGGCGCCATCGTCGCCGCCGGCGGATGGCGCGATCGGCTCTTCATCGCCACCAAGCTCGAGTCGCCCGATGCGGCGGAACTGCAGCGCTCGCTGGAGCGGCTGAAGACGCCCCGGGTCGACCTGCTGCAACTGCACAACGTGCGCGAGCCGCGCCAGTCGCTGGCCCAGTTCCGTGCCTGGAAGGCGCAGGGCCTGTGCCGCTACGTCGGCATCACCTCGACCTACCGGCGCCAGTTCGATGCGCTCGAGGCGGTGCTCGGCCGCGAGAAGCCGGACTTCGTCCAGATCAGCTATTCGATCGACGACCGCGAGGCGCAGGCGCGCATCCTGCCGCTCGCGGCCGACACTGGCGCGGCCGTGCTGACCGCGCTGCCCTTCGGCCGCGGGCGCCTGTTCCGCGCGGTGCGCGGCAAGCCGGTGCCCGACTGGGCGGGCGAGTTTGCCGGCAGCTGGGCCCAGTTCTTCCTCAAGTATTTGCTCGGCGACGAGAGGGTGACGGCGGTGATCCCCGGCACCTCGGACCCGACCCACATGGCCGACAACCTCGGCGCGATGCGCGGCCGGCTGCCCGACGCGGCCGAGCGCCAGCGCATGGTGGCCTTCGTCGAGAGCCTCTAGCTCAGGGCAGGGCGGCCTTCAACCCGCGCCCGGCAGCCGCCCCATCACCGCATTCGGCAGTGCCGTCGAGATGCCGGGCAGCAGGCAGATCAGCACCACCGCGAGCAGCATCAGCAGCACGAAGGGCAGCACGCCGCGCACGATGTCCGACAGCGCGATGTCCGGCGCGATGTTCTTGATCACGAACAGGTTGAGCCCGACCGGCGGGTGGATCAACCCGGTCTCCATCACGATCGTCATCAGGATGCCGAACCAGATCAGGTCGAAGCCGGCGGCCTTCAGCGGCGGCAGGAAGATCGGCGCGGT
>Ga0265327_10003092_pt1 | contig 16423 bp, 11 predicted proteins | sample 41621metaG_FD_202089 | JGI IMG/M metagenome (GOLD analysis project Ga0265327, IMG submission 202089) | Rhizosphere microbial communities from Carex aquatilis grown in University of Washington, Seatle, WA, United States - 4-16-21 metaG | ecosystem: Host-associated > Plants > Roots > Rhizosphere... | reverse complement strand
TATTTTCTGTTTATTACGCTTGGTATGCGGGTTGCGACACTGGTGGACGCTCACAAGGCACAAAAAATATATACGGAGCAAAAACCCCACGACGACACCACTACTATGAGAAACTGGTATTCAGGTCAGATACGGTTCCGCGCAGCCCTGCTGGGGCTGACGCTTTTCTGTAGCGCCGGTGCGCTACGCTTGCTGGCAGATGATCCCAAGCCCGATCCCGCGGGCATCAACACCGGCGTCGCTGCCGACGTCCCTGGCTTCGTGGTTTCGGCGCCGGCCGACCTGAGTGCCGATGACAAAAAGGACAAGGACAAGGCCAAGGCGTACGACGACGCCAAGAAGGCCTTCGACGACTACACCAAGCAGGCTTCGGTCGAGCCGCTGGCGGTGAAGCTCGCCGATGGCGTGGGCCACAACCGCGTCGCCATCAACTTCATGTGGACGCTGATCACGGGCTTCCTCGTGATGTTCATGCAGGCGGGCTTCGCGCTGGTCGAGACGGGCCTCTGCCGGGCGAAAAACTCCAGCCACACCATGGCGATGAACTTCATGATCTATCCCATGGGCATGCTTGGGTTCTACCTGTGCGGATTCGCCTTCATGTTCGGCGGCATCGGTGCCATCGGCACGATGGGCGGATACGGCGGCCTGAACCACGAGATCACCTGGACGATCTTCGGCAAACCATTCGGCATTCTCGGCTGGAAGGGCTTCCTGCTGCAGGGCGCTGGCTACGATACCGCGGCTTTTGCCCTCTTCCTATTTCAAATGGTGTTCATGGACACGACCGCGACGATCCCGACCGGAGCGGCGGCCGAACGGTGGAAGTTCTCCGCGTTCATGCTCTATGGCTGCGCCATCGGCACCATCATGTATCCGCTCTTTGGCAACTGGGTGTGGGGCGGCGGCTGGCTCTCCCAGCTCGGCGTCAACTTCGGCCTGGGCCACGGGCACTGCGATTTCGCCGGCTCCTCGGTGGTGCACATGCAGGGCGGCGTGATCGCGCTCATCTTCGCCTGGCTCATCGGCCCCCGCCACGGCAAGTACAAGGATGGCAAGGTCGTGAATCCCATCGTGCCACACAACATCCCGATGGTCATGCTCGGCACCTTCATCCTCGCGTTCGGCTGGTTCGGCTTCAATCCGGGCTCGACCCTGGCCGGCACTGATCTGCGGATCGCGACCATCGCGGTCAACACGATGCTCGCCGGCTCGACGGCCGCACTCGCCTCCACGCTTTACATGTGGTGGTTCAAGACCAAGAAGCCCGACCCGTCGATGATGTGCAACGGCATGCTCGCCGGCCTGGTGGCGATCACCGCCCCCTGCGCGTTCGTCAGCGCCGGTGGCGCCTCGATCATCGGCATCATCGCCGGCATCCTGGTCGTGGAAGCGGTCTTCTTCTTCGACAATCGTGGAATTGACGACGCGGTCGGAGCCATCTCGGTCCACGGCGTGAACGGCGCCTGGGGTTGTCTCTCGATCGGTTTCTTTGCGGACGGCACCTACGGCGACGGCTTCAACGGCGTGGCCGGCAATGTGACCGGTCTGTTCTACGGCGGCGGCCTGAGCCAGTTCTGGGCGGAGTTGATCGGCGTGACGACCTGCTTTGTCACCCTGTCCGCGCTCTCGCTCTTCGTCTACTTCCTCGTTGAAAAGACCGTGGGCAACCGGGTCTCGAAGGAAGTCGAAATCCAGGGTCTCGACCTGCCTGAAATGGGCGCGCCGGGTTATTCCGGCATGGTCATGGATCACAAGGCGGAAACGCCGGTTACCTGACACCGGTCAATTCCGAATTCTCTCCGCTGCGCGCGAGTCCGATCCTCCCGCGCAGCTCTTATCCCCAAGAAGAACGTTCAACCCCATTCTCCCATGTTTTTGGAAACTCTCTCAAACTTTGCCGGCCTTTCCGCCGGCGCCGTCCTCGGTTATGCCTTCGGCCTGCTCCAGCAGGCGGCCTTGCGCCGCAACGAAAAACGCCAGCAGGAGGGCAAGCTCAACAGTGGCTGGTCGCTCATGCCCGGCGCCGGCGCCCGGGTCGTTTACTTTCTGCTCACGCTGATTCTCGTTCAGGTGGTGTGCCCGCTGCTCTTCCGTGATGGCACCCAGTGGTGGGTCTCGGGTGGCGTGGTGGCCGGTTACGGCTGGACGCTGTTCCAGCAGCTCCAGCGCCTGCGCAAGGCCCGGGCGTGATGCTCAGGCTTCTCGCGGCCGGCGTGCCGCTTCCGGAACTGGCGCTGCCGCGCCCTTTGGACACCTACCCGGCACCGTCGCCGGAGGGGCTCTGGCAGACGCTGGTCGACCGGGTTCACGCCGATCCTTTCAATCTGTGGGCAAGCGTCATCTTTTTCGCCGCCATCATTCATACGTTTGCGACGCCGAAATTCCGCAAATGGGCGGTGGCGGTCGAAGCCCGCCATGGCGAGGGCGGGCAGCGCAGCGTCACCCAGGATAACGGCGAGGTGGTGCCGGAGGTCAGCTTCGCGGGCCAGATGCTCCATTTCCTGGGCGAGGTCGAGGCCGTGTTCGGCCTGTGGGCGGTCGTCCTCCTGCTGGTCGGCGCATTCTTCAAGGGCTGGCACGTCCTCGTCGACTATATCGGCAAGGGCGTCGACTACACCGAACCGATCTTTGTCGCCATCATCATGGCGCTGGCGTCGACGCGTCCGATCACGCGTCTCGCCGAACGGACCATCCACCTGCTCGCAGCCCTGGGGGGCGAGACGATTGCGGCCTCCTGGCTGGCCATCCTGATCTTCGGCCCGTTGCTGGGTTCGCTCATCACCGAGCCGGGCGCCATGACCATTTCCGCGATCCTGCTCGCCCGGCAGTTCTACCATTACCAGCCGTCGTTGCGGCTGAAATATGCGACGATCGGATTGCTTTTTGTGAATGTCTCGGTTGGCGGGACGCTGACCCACTTCGCCGCCCCGCCAATGATCATGGTCACGGGCCAGTGGCATTGGGACACGGCGTACGTCTTCATCCATTTCGGCTGGCGGGCCATGACCGGGATCACCGTGGCGACACTGCTGTATTTCGTCTTCTTTCGCAGCGAGTTTGCCGCCCTGGAAAAGGCGCGCCTCCAGCAGGCCCGGTTCGAGACCATTGGCGGTGGCTCCCACATCCCGCTATGGATCATTCTCGCGCAGACTGGCTTTATCACCTTTGCCGTCGCGTTCTCGAACTACACGCCCCTCGTTCTGGGCGGCTTCCTGTTCTTCCTGGCCTTCGCCCAGGCCACCGCCCACCACCAGAAGCGCCTGGACATGCGGTCGCCGCTGATGGTCGGGTTCTTCCTCGCCGCGCTGGTCGTGCACGGCGGCCTGCAGGGCTGGTGGCTGCAGCCGGTTCTGACCAGCCTCGGTCGCGGGGGACTTTTCTGGGGCGCCACATTCCTGACGTCTTTCAACGACAACGCCGCGATCACCTATCTGGCCAGCCTGGTGCCGAACCTGAGCGATGCCCTGAAGCACGCGGTGGTGGCGGGCGCGGTGACCGGCGGCGGGCTCACCGTCATCGCCAACGCCCCAAATCCCGCCGGCCAAAGCATCCTGCAGCATTTCTTTCCCAATGGCGTCTCCCCGCTTGGCCTCGCGGCCGCGGCCGTCGTGCCCACGCTCGTCATGGCCGGGGCCTTCATGCTTTTCTGAACGGTCCGCGCGGCGCCGGTGGAGCATGGAGTTAAGGGTTGAGCGTTGAGAAAAAACAATCCGGGCCGTTTACGCTCTTGTCCGGTGGCGAGACGATATTCGGCGGGCCAAGGGTGAAAGGGCGCGGCGTGTCTCGCCACATCGATTGTCGTCCCTAAGCCGTTCAACCGCGCACCCGTCGAGAATTCTCGGTTCCCTCATTTCTCGGCTTTCAACCTTCAACTGCATCCTTTCGCCTCAGGGTTGTCCGCGGTGTGAGAAATACCAGAAGACCAGGGCGATGATTGCGCCCTGGATCAGGACAAAGGCGATGATCATCGGCACCAACCGGCTGCGGCGCCGCCAGGCGGCGACCGGCTCGAGCCGCTCGTGCCGGCCGGTCAGGGTGACCCGATCGTAGTGCTCGAGCTCGTCCTTCATCCGGGCGGCGCTGCTGTAGCGCTGGTTGGGCTGGCGCGCGAGGGCGTGCAGGATGATTTCCTCAATCTGCGGTGTGAGCTCCGGGTTTATCTTGCGCGGGGCAACCGGGTCACCGGTGGCGCGGAGGTTCATCGTAACGTACGGGCTTTCGCCCTCGAAGGGCACCTTGCCGGTCGTCATCTCGTAAAGGATCGCGCCGAGGCTGTAGATGTCCGTGCGCAGGTCCCCGCGGCGGCCGTCAACCTGTTCGGGGGACATGTAGTCCGGCGTTCCCATCGCCGGCGTGAATCCGACAAATGTCAGCCGCCGCAGGCGTGACGCCCGCGCGATGCCGAAGTCGAGGATGCGAATGGTCCCGTCGTCGCACACCATGATGTTCTGCGGCTTGAGGTCGCGGTGGACGATCCCGCGTTCGTGGAGGTAGCCGAGCGCCTCGCAGATCTGCGCGGCGATCCGGGCGGCCTGCGCTTCGGGGAGGGGCCGGGTGGCGGCGAGGAGGCCGTCGAGCGTCCGGCCCTCGAGATACTCCATGACCATGTACGGCCGGCTCTTGGTGTGCGCCACCGGGATGACCTTGAGCAGAAAGGGGTGGTCGAGCTGGCGGCTGATCTCCTCTTCGCGATGAAAACGGCTCGAGCTGCCGTCATCGGTGGCGGTGGGCAGCAGGGGAGCCTTGATGGCGACCAGCCGGCCTTCGTGGACGTCGCGGGCCTTGAAAACCGAGGCCATGGCGCTGCGGTGAATCAACTCGAGCAGTTCAAACCGGTCGTCGAGCTGCTGCCCCGGGGCCAGTTCCTCCGTGGTCGGCGCCGCGCCGTCCTCCCGCCGGTAGACCGGGACTCCCTGCCGGTAGGCGATGGGGTCGAGTTCCAGCACCTTGATGACCTGCACCGAAAGGTTGTCGTCGAGCTGGCGTTTCTCCGCAGCCGCCACGAGTTGCTGGCAGGCCGCCTCGGGCTCGAGGTGGGTCACGACGTTGGCGATCTCGTCGGCGGTCACGAAACCGTACAAACCGTCGGTGCACTGGACAATGATGTCGCCCCGCGCCAGCAGGGTGCGGGAGGCGTCGAATTTCACGGTGGGATGATGCCCCACGCTGCGGGTGAGCACCGACCGGCGGGGGTCGATCATCGCCCGGTGCTCCTGGGTCAGGCGCAGCTTTACCGACGGGGCGACGTAGCAGTGGTCGGTGGTGAGCTGGCGGATCTTGCCCTGGCGCACCAGGTAGACCCGCGAGTCGCCGACATGGCCGACGTGCAGCGCGTTCTCCCGAAAGATGGAAACCACCAAGGTCGTCGACATCCGGCCCTGGTCGCGGGTGACCTGGGCGGTGTCGTAAACCGCCCGGTTGGCGTTTTCAAAGACGCTGCGCTGCAACTCGGGAATCAGCGGGTGGGCCGGGGCGTTCTCAAGGGTTTCGAGCACGGCGGCAACGGCGAGCTCGCTGGCCACCTCGCCCCGGCTTTCGCCGCCGACGCCGTCGGCGAGAATCCAGACTTGGCCGACGGTCTGGGACCGTTGGTCGCCGTCCGGCGGCCAGCGCGCGATGAAATCCTCATTGGTTTCCCGCACCGGCCCGGCGCTGGTGCTTTGCGCATGCGTCAGGAGCATGCCACTAACTACGGATGCCGGTGGAGGTTTGGCAATCACCGGGACCGTCGCCTCGCGGCGGAAACCTGCGCCGACGCCGCCCGATTCCGGCCATCCCGACAAGTTTCGCGACTTCCCGGCCGGTCCCGGGTTAGGGAAGTGGCGCCACCCCATTCGGGCGGCGTCGATGGGTCCTACTTATGAGCTTGGCGTAACGATATTTAGGTGGCAGGAGATTTCCGCAACTTCGCGGGTCGCCGCGGTGTTTTGGATGTGAATGACGGAACTCCAGTGCAAACCAGCAACCAGGGGATGACGGCCCCTCCCGACTTCACAACGTTCATGCGCAACTACCAAGACATGGTCTACTCCACGGCGGTGCGGCTCATCGGCAATGAGACGCAGGCGGAGGACATTGCCCAAGACGTGTTTATCAAGGCCTACGAACACTTTGACAACCTTCGCGCCAGTCCCTCGGCCGGCGGATGGCTGAAGACCGTGGCCACCAATCTTTCGATCAACCACATCCAGCGTTACAAGAAGCGCTGGCGGTTCTTCTCCGACATCGTCCACACCGACGACGAAGGAGCAGAAAAGGAAGTCGAGTTTGCCGCCCCGGACACTTTTTTCGCCGGCGTGGATTCATCCGAGCGGCGGGAGTGGGTGGAGCGCGCCCTGGAGAAGCTCCCCGAACACCAGCGGGTGCCGCTGGTGCTGTTCCATTTTGAAGACATGCCGTACGAGACGATCGCCAAGAAGATGGGATCGTCCCTCAGCAAGGTGAAGACCGACATCCTCCGCGGTCGCGAGGCCCTCGCCAAGATCCTCGCGCGCAGCGGCACCCCGCATGAACAATTTCCCGCCTGAGGACCAATTCCAAGGAGCCGCCATGAAAAACCTGAACGAAAAAGAGCTCGAGCAACTCATCCACGCCACCCTCCGCTCACTTCCCGACCGCAAGGCTCCCGGCACGCTCGAGGCCCGCGTCCTCGCCGCCCTCGAACACCGCGGCACCATCGCGTGGTACCACCGGAGCTGGAGCTACTGGCCCGCCACAGTCCGCACACTCTTCATGGGCGTCGTCGGTGGCCTGTCCGCCGGCGGAGCCCTCGCGCTGTATTTCATGAGCCGCGGCCTGAGCGCCGCCAGCCTCGCGCAAGAGGTCGGCCACCGGTTCCCCGTCGCCGCCCAGCTCTGCGCCGCTGGCACGTGGGTTGTCGATTTTGCCAACCGGCTCGTGACGAACATCCCCGCACTCTGGGTTTACGGCGGCCTCGCCTTGGTCGCCGCCCTGTACGCCACTTTCTTCGGCCTCGGAGCCGCCGCCTATCGCGTCCTTTACCGCAACAATTGAGTAACTACCCCATGAAACACCAACGCAGCTCGATCCTTTTTGCCCTGCTGCTTGCCGTCGCCCTCGGGCTCGGCTCCGTCTTGCGCGCCCAGGAGACGTCGCCCGCCAGCCCGCCGCCGGCCGCCCCGTCCACTGAGAAGAAGGCCGACGATACCGCGGTCGCTCCGCCCGAAAAGAAGGCTGAACCAGCCGTCGCGCCCGCCGAGGCTACGAAATCGACCGAACCCGCGGCTACCGCGAAGCCGGAGGAGTCCGGGGCCAAGACCGACGAGGACAAGGAATCTGCCGCCGACGAAGAGAAGCCGGCTGCGACCGCGGAAGCGACGAGCCCGAAGACCGACGATCAGGCCGCGAAGACCGCCGAACCCGCGAGCCAGCCGGAGAAAAAGAGCCACTCGAAGAAAGACCGGGGCTTGGTCTCGATTGGCGGCGGCACCCACGATCGCGACCGCGTCCGCATCATGGACGATGTTGAAGTCCCCGCCGGAGAGACCGTCAAGGGTGACGCCGTCGCCGTGATGGGCAGCGTGACGGTCGACGGCGAAGTCATGCACGACGCCGTCGCGGTGATGGGCGACAATACCATCAATGGAACGGTGCATCACGATGTCGTGGCCGTGATGGGTGACATGACCCTCGGCCCGAAAGCGAAGGTCGATGGCAGTGTCGTTTGCGTGGGCGGCGAAATTCACCGCGACCCGGGAGCCGTGGTCGGCGGTGAAGTCCGCGTACAGCCCATCGGCGGCCATGCTTTTGAAGGCATCAGCAACTGGTGGGGCCAGGGGCTGAAGCACGGGCGCCCGCTCGCCATCGGCGCGCACCTCGGCTGGCTGTGGATCGTCACGGCGTTCTCGATCGCCTTCTATGCGCTGCTCGCTTTGATTTTCCCCGAGAAGATTCGCAACTGTGGCGACAAGCTCATCCTGGAGCCGGGTCTCGCGATCCTCGCGGGTGTCCTCGGCATCCTGGCCCTTCCGGTGCTCTTCGTTTTGCTCTGCATCACGATCATCGGCATCCCCGTGGCCCTGTTGGTGCTGCCGGCGGGCACGCTGCTGGTCGCCATGTTCGGCAAGGGCGCAATTTATGGGTTGGTCGGGCGGCGGCTGACCGGCGACCGGTACCACCTCGCCGTGGCGGTGATGCTCGGCGCTGGGTTGTTTGTGGTCCTTTATCTGGTGCCCATCCTGGGTCTGGTGCTTTCGCTGCTGGTCTGGTTCTGCGGATTCGGGTGCGCCGTGCTGAGCATCTTCGGCCGGGCACCCAAGCCGGCGGCGGTCGTGGCCGCGGCTCCGACCGTTCCTCCGGCAATGCCCGCCGCCTCCTCGGCGGCCATGGTCGCCGCGGTTCCTCCCGTCATCGCCGGCGAACCGCCGATCGTGGGCGCCGCCCCGGCCGAGGCGATGCCGACGGCAGCGTCTCCCGTTGTGCCCAACCCGATCCCGGTGGCCATTCCGACGCCCGTTTCAATGCCGGTTTCCCCGGCCGGCGTGGCGTTTTCGACCGACGTCTCCCTGCGCGCCGGCTTCTGGATCCGCCTCGGTGCCGCGTTTCTCGACTTTCTCCTGATCGGAATCGGCTCCGTGATCCTCAGCAACGTGATCTTGAATCACGAGCCAAACGGGCCGGGCCTGATGTTCGTGTCCGTGGTCGCCTACCATGCCATCATGTGGAAGCTCAAGGGCGCGACCATCGGCGGCGTCATTTGCGGCCTGCGAGTCGTCCGGCTAGACAACCGGCCAATCGACTGGGGCGTTTCCATCGTGCGCGCCCTGACGGCTTTTCTCTCCTTCATGGTGGCCGGGCTCGGGTTCATCTGGGTGGCCTTCGACACCGAAAAGCAATCCTGGCACGACAAGGTCGCCGGCACCGTCATTGTCAAGGTGCCGAAGGGCACGGCGTTGCTGTGATGGCGATGGGCGAGAAGCGGCAAGCGATAAGAGATAAGCTTTAGGCTGAAAGCTCCATTCCTGCCGGCGGCAGGACGATGACAATTCCGGGCGGGATTCCGCGGGAAAGCCGCGGTCCAGCGGTTTAACGGTCACTGCTTACTGCGTTAGCCTTATTGCCTAAAGCTTACCGCTTTTCGCTTACAGCTTATCGCTAATCTTTGCCTGCCTTTTCGTTTGCGGGACGGGGTTGGCGCCGCTTACTGCTTAAAGCCTACCGCTTATGGCTTCACCTCTGGTCGGAATCATCATGGGCAGCTCGTCCGACTGGGAGACGATGCAGCATACCGCCGCGGCCCTCGCCGCGCTCGGCGTGCCGTTCGAAAGACGGGTCGTCAGCGCCCACCGCACCCCGAAGCTCATGTATGCGTACGCGGCTTCGGCCGAGCGGCGCGGCCTGAAGGTGATCATCGCCGGCGCCGGCGGCGCCGCGCACCTGCCGGGCATGACCGCCTCGCTGACGACGCTGCCCGTTCTCGGCGTGCCGGTCGAATCGAAGGCCCTGAAGGGGCTCGATTCGCTGCTGTCGATCGCGCAGATGCCGGGCGGCGTGCCGGTGGCGACGTTTGCGGTGGGCAAAGCCGGAGCGATCAACGCTGCGCTCTTCGCCGCCTCGATCCTGGCCCAGGGCGACGCCAGGACCCGGCGGGCCTGGAAGCGATTTCGCACCGACCAGACGGCAAAGGTGCTGAAGGCGAAACTGCCCTGAGGGCAGTTGAAGGTTGAGGGTTGAAAGTTGAAAGTCCCGATCTGCCGGCTTTCAGACTTTCAACTTTCACCATTCAACTTTCAACTGACGCAATGATTGCCCCTGGAAAGACCATCGGCGTGCTGGGTGGCGGCCAGCTCGGCCGGATGCTGGCGCTGGCGGCAGCCCGCCTCGGCTACCGGGTGCACGTCTATGAGCCTCAGCCCGGCGGACCGGCATCGCAGGTGGCGGACAAGGAGGTCAACGCGCCCTACGAGGCTCTCGCAGCGCTGACCACTTTCGCGCGGGAGTGCGACGTGGTGACCTACGAGTTCGAAAACGTGCCGGCCGCGCCGTTGAAGGCAATCGAGGGCCTCACGGTGCTGCACCCGCACTGGAGCGTGCTGGAGACGGCGCAGAACCGCGTTCGCGAGAAGCGCTGGCTGCGCGACAACAATTTTCCGCACGCCGCCTTCGCCGAGGTGCCGGCCGGCGCGGACCTGGCCGCGGCGATCGCGGGCATCGGGCTGCCGGTGGTGGTGAAGACCGCGGATTTCGGCTACGACGGCAAGGGCCAGCTCAAGGTGCGGTCGGCGGACGAGGTGCCCGCCGCCGTGCGGCAATTTGCCGGCCGACCGGCGGTGGTCGAGCAGTTCGTCGACTTCGCGTGCGAGATCTCGGCGGTGGTGGCGCGCTCGGCCAACGCGGCGGTGCGGGTTTTCCCGATCGCGGAGAACATCCACAAGAACCACATTCTCGATTTCTCGATCGTCCCCGCGCGGGTCGAGCCCGCGGTGGCGGCCCAGGCCGAGAAGCTGGCGCGGTTGATCGCGGAGCGGATCAACCTCGTCGGCGTGATGGGGGTCGAGATGTTTGTCACGCGGGCGGGCGGCGTGCTGGTCAACGAGCTCGCGCCGCGCACGCACAACAGCGGCCACTACACGATTGACGCCTGCACAACCTCGCAGTTCGAGCAGCAGGTCCGGGCGATCTGCGGGCTGCCGCTGGGCGCGGTGACGCTGCTATCGCCGGTCGTGATGGTGAACATCCTCGGCGAGGCCTGGGCGCGGGGCGAGCCGCCGTGGAGCGATCTGCTGGCGCAGCCCAACGTGCGGCTGCATCTTTACGGGAAGGCGGAGCCGCGGCCGGGCCGCAAGATGGGGCATTTCACGGTGACGGCGCGCGACGCCGGCATGGCGTTCGAACTCGCGCAGAAATACCAGGCGCGGCTGGAGGGGTGAGGACGCGGCCCACCGGAAGTCGCAACTGAACACACAGGGTAGGGGCGAGTCGTCCCCGACGAGCCGCTCGTCCGGACGGCTCATCCGGAGGATTCGCCCTACCCCCGAAAACTGTCAGCCCATCCCGAAAAACGCGTGGGGCTGGTCGAAGTCCGGCACGCGGTGGCTGCCGAGCGGCTGGGCCCCTTCGGCCAGCTTGAGCGTGGTGGCGGCCGGCTCGCTGAGGACGCAGAGCGAACCGAGCGCCTTGGTGGATTTTTCGATGCGGAAAAGGAAAATGACGTCGCTGCCGCTCAGGGATTCGCCCTGCAGGCCGCCGCTGATCCGGACATGGCCCTGGTGGACGAGCATCCGGAAGGGCAGCGGGCTGGACGACTGGAGCGCGACGAGTTCGCGGACCGCGGTGGCTACTTTGTCCGCGGCATGGCGGTCCTGGCGCCAGTAGGCGAAAATGGCGTCGCCCAGGTAGGCGTTGATCGTGGCGTCTTGGCGGGCGAGGACGGGCCGGACGCACTCGAGCCATTTCTTGAAATCCTCGGCCGCGGCGTGGTTGCCGACCTTCTGCGTGTGGCCGGTGAAGCCAATGACGTCGACCAGCAGCAGCCAGCACGCGCCCGAATGGATCTGGACCGACGTGGTCTGGCTCGCGTCGGGTCCCCCGGCGGACTCCTGCCGGCAGCGGTAGGTGAGGGTGGCCTCGCCGACCAGGATCACGTCGCCGTCGCGGAGCGGCCGCGCCTGCTCGAGGCGCAGGCCGTTCACGTAGGTGCCGTTGGTGCTGCGGAGATCGGCGAGGAGGTGGCCCCCGCCCGGACCCGGCTGCAGCATGGCGTGACTGCGGGAGACGCCGGCCTGGTCCAACACCAGCGTGCTCGTGGGACTGCGACCGATGGTAAACGGTCCGTCGAGAAAGAGCATCCGGCCGTCCGAGAGCTCGATCCATGCCTTGGGCAGGGCGGCGTCCATGGGCGGGGGAGAATCACTCACCGCAGTCGGAGACGCCAGAGATTGTAGGCGCCGCCACGATTGGAGAGGAAATAGATCACGTTGGGATCGGTGGGCGACCAGGAGGGCAGGATGTCGTCGGACCCGTTGGCCGTCAGTTGCTGGATCTGGGTGCCGTCGGCGTTCATCACGTAGATGTTGTTGTTGTGCCGGTTCTGGTCGTCGACATCGCGATCGGACACGAAGAGGATGCGCACCGGGTTGGTGAAGCTCGCGACGGGGTTGATGCAGTTGGCGGCCAGGAACGACTCGTCGGAGATGAGGTTGGTCTCGAGGCGGCCGTCGGGCTCGACGGAGAGGATCTGGCGTTTGCCCGACGACTCGTCGACACGCGTGAAATAGATCTTCGAGTGCTCGCGATGGCTGACCTCCTCGGTGACAATCTGGAACTGCGTGGGGAGCGCGCCGTCGAACTTCACGGTGCTGAGCTGCGGCTTGGCCAGCGGGTAGTTGGGCTCGACCGACAGGTAGACCACCTCGCGGTTGCTGTCGGTGTAGGTGGGGCCGTAGTTGAAGCGCTGGTCGTTGGTGATCCGCGACACGCCGCCGGCCGTCCGGTTGTCCGCGAAGTTGACCCGGAAGATGTCGGGCTTCTGCAGGTCGCCGCGATTGGACTGGAACACGAGGATGTTGTTCGAATCGGGGGCGATGACGGGGTTTGCGTCGTAGTAACGCTTGTTATTGTCGACCAGCCTCGCGATGCCGCCGCTGTCGTCCTCGACCTTTTTCAGGAAGAGCCCGGAGAAGAACTTGCCCGAGTCGTCCTGCGAGGTGATCGCGAGGATGGCGGATTCGCCATCGGGCGTGATGGCGTAGGAATTGATCGCCTGCAGCGGGGCCTTGGCGTTCTGGTCATGGCGGAGGAAGCGGGTGACGCGCGTCAGGCTGGCGATCGCGGCATTGCGCTCGCCCGATTCCAGCAGCGCCAGCTTGGTGCTTTGGTCGACGCCGATGCGCGCACCGGTGGCGGTAACCTCAACCACCGGGCTGTAGAGTGCGACGGGCAGCTCCGTCACTGGTTTCAGGAGGAGCGAAACGTTTTCGGCAAGATCCTGCGTGAGCGTCACCTGGGCGGGCTGGTAGATGGTCGGGATCTCGGCGCGCAGGGTGGAGGTCGGCCACGGCTTGGTCTTGTCCGAGCGGCTGAAAACGACCGACACTTTTTGCGGCGCAATCCCGAGCTCGCGATTGTCGAGGGTCAGCACCGCCTGGATGGCGGCGCCGTCGGCGGCCTTGGTCTCGACGCCGAAGACGCGTTCCTTGCGCAACTGGCTCAAGGTCACGGGCGGGGGCGTCGGCGCCTCGTAGGAAATCTTGAGGGACTCGCTCTGGTAGTCGGTCCGGGCCACCGTGACTGCCTGGGGTTTCCAGGGCGCGCTCTTGTTGTCGCGGGAGAACGTCACCTTCTTCGTCAGCGGAGTCAGGCCGGCAGCCTGTCCGTCGATCGTCACCGCGGCGCCGTCGGGAGCGGACTTGATCGTCACCTCCCGGTCGACCTGCAGCGGCTCCAGGGTCACCGCGAGCTCCTTGAGCTTCTGCTTGGTGTAATAGGTGACCGACTCGGACTGGTAACCCGGCCGCTCGACAATGAACGTGTAGGGTTCGTCGCGCGTCTTGAGCTTGAGCTCGGCCGGCGCCGGCAGGCGCACGCCGTCCTCGGCCGTGACAGTCGCGCCGGCGGGGGTTACGTTGACCTTGAGCGTCACGGTCCAAGCGGCTGCGCGGGGTGCCAGGAGCAGTGCGAATACCATCAAAGCGCAGCAAAACTTAGGCAGCATAATGCCTTCGACTAAGCGACAGTCGGGGAATTCGGTCAACCCGGCATTTTTGTTTCAGACTGGCCTCACGACGGGGCGCCTGTATGGGTAGCGGTCGATTTTACGATGGATCCCAGCCCTGAAAAGACGGTTTTTGTTCCGCGCGCGAACACCCCGACCGACCTGTTCCAGTCCGGCGAGATCGTCGGGCAATACAAGATCGAGCGGGTCTTGGGCGCCGGCGGCATGGGCGTGGTTTACCTGGTGAAACACACCGCGTTGGGGAAGAAATTCGCGCTCAAGGCCCTGCCGGCGAAGCTGGGGCAGGAGGCGTCGTTCGTGCGGCGGTTTAAGGCCGAGGCCCTGACCCTGGGGCGCCTGAAGCACCACCATGTGGTCAACGTGACCGATTTCGGCGAGAATCAGGGGCGGTTGTATCTTGTCCTGGAGTTTGTCGACGGCGGTTCGCTCGAGGAGTGGTTCGAGAAGAATCGCAAGCCGGGCGGCGGCGCGCCCGCGGCGGACGTCCAGCGCTTCATGACGCAGATCCTGGAGGGCTTGGCGCATGCGCACCAGGCGGGCATCATCCACCGCGATCTCAAGCTCGCCAACGTCATGCTGGAGAAGACCGGCGAGGCCAAGATTTCGGACTTTGGCCTGGCGCGGTTGGTGGATGAGGAGCAATACCGGCGCGAGGGCGGGACCGCGTCGCCGTTCATGGGCGACAGCGTCACCACGACCGGGGCGATCGTCGGCACCATCGATTACATGTCGCCGGAAGCCCGCAGCGGCCAGGTCTCGGATGCGCGCTCCGACATTTATACGATCGGCGTGATGGCCTATCTCCTTCTGACCGGGAAGAAGCCGGACCTGAAATACAAGGAGCCCTCCAGCGTGGTCGCCGGTCTCGATCCGCGTTGGGACAAATTCATCGACAAGTGCCTCGAGACCGATCCGCAGAACCGTTACCAGAATGGCGAGGCGGCGCTGGAGGCGTTTCGCCAGTTACTGCAACCGGTGGCGTCGAAACGCTGGGTGCTTCCGGCCGCGATTGGCGTCGCGCTGGTCGCCGCAATCGGGGTCTTGCTTTGGCAGAGGTCCGCGGCGCCGGTTCCCGCGCCGGTGTCGACGGTGAAACCGGCGGCGAGCACCGTGGTCGCGCTGGCGCCCGAGGGAGGAAAGACCGAGGCGGCGGCGACCGGCCTCCAGGCCCCACCGCCGGCACCGGCGGCGCGGAAGTTCGTCATCGCCGGACTCCCGGCCGGCGCAGTCGTGACCTTCCGCGAGCGCAACCACCCGGCCGGTCCCGCCGGCAAGGCCCGGTTGGAACTGCCGCCCGGCCCGCAGACCGTCCACATCAAGGCGCCCGGTTACCTCGATTGGGAGGGCGATGTCGGCGCCGGCGAAAATGAGCTGCAGGCGAGCGTGACGATGGAGCTCGTGCCTCCGCATCCGGTGAAATTCACCGGGCTGCCGGCGCAGGCCCAACTCAAGGCGGGCGACCAGTCCGCCGCCGCCGATGCGAGCGGCACGGCCACCCTGCAACTACGCCCGGGGCATTTGGCGGTCGAGGCCACCGCGCCCAAGTACGAGGCCCTGGCGCTCCAGCTCGATGTCCTGCAGACCACGGAGAGCGTCCCGGTGGAAATGAAAAAGCTGCCGCCACCGGCCGAGGTGCTGGTGAAATTGTCGGACAGCGTGACGTTGAAATTCAAATTTGTGCCCGCGGGATCCGCCTACGTTGGCTCCCTGCCGGACGATCGCGGCCACCAACGGTCCGACCTGGAGCGCAGCAAGATCGACCTTTCGAAGGGGCTGTATTTCGCGGAGACCGAGATGACGCAGCGGCAGCACCGCGCGCTGACCGGAAAGAATCCGAGCGACAGCCGGGCGCTCGGAGACGACACGCGGCCTGTCGAGCAGATCGCCTGGCGCGACATCGTCGGGGCGGGCGGGGTGTTGGACAAGGCCAACGAGCTGCTGCACCGGCTGGCCTTGCCGTACAAGGTGGACCTGCCGACGGAGGTGGAATGGGAGTACGCCTGCCGCGCAGGCACCGACACGAGTTTCAACGACGGCAGCAACGTGACGAACGAGCGCGACGATCCCGCGCTCGACAAGCTGGCCTACTACGCGCGCGGCGGCGGCAGTTCGCATGACTCCCCTTCGCCGGTCGCGAAGCTGAAGCCGAATGCCTGGGGTATCTTTGACATGCTCGGCAATGTCTCGGAATGGACTTACGGCATTCGCGGCCCGCGCGAGCCCGTGTTGCGCGGTGGCAACTGGAGCGTGGGGGTCGTGCATTGCCGCTCCGCCTCGCGGGTCGAGGTGACGGCCGAGACGCGGCCCACGTCGACGATGGGCTACCGGCTGGTTTTGCGCATGCTGGAGGAGTAGGGCGAGGCCCGGCAGTTGAAGGTTGAGGGTTGAGGGCTGAGAGACCGAGCAAGGTAATGCTTGGCCTCAAGATCGCGACGGCTGGAAACGTCCAAGGTCCGTGAGGACGATGCGTCTTTTCTGGCGAGGCGGGCAAAGCTGCGTCACAGGAGCTTTCCCGTGCGAACCCCCGCACCGATTGGTGGAACCCGGCCTCCGGACGCGTTTGCTTGACGGTCACGATAGGGAAGCCCGTCCGGAGGCCGGGCGCCACCTGCCTCGCGCCGCCTCAACTCCCCGCGGGCTTCGGCCGATCGGGAGTGCCGTTGTCCATCACATAACGCCACGTCCCGTCTGGCTGGCGCTTCCAGATGGTCAGAAACCAGCCCGTAT
>Ga0265327_10003091_pt1 | contig 16431 bp, 12 predicted proteins | sample 41621metaG_FD_202089 | JGI IMG/M metagenome (GOLD analysis project Ga0265327, IMG submission 202089) | Rhizosphere microbial communities from Carex aquatilis grown in University of Washington, Seatle, WA, United States - 4-16-21 metaG | ecosystem: Host-associated > Plants > Roots > Rhizosphere... | reverse complement strand
GCGTGAGAACAGCAGGATCCCGGCTCCGAGCAGCACCTCCCCCGCAAAGACCCATCTCCAGGATGCGTATGTGGTTGCCAGCCCGCCGATCAGCGGGCCTACCGCGATCGCGATTGCGCCCGCGGCGCCGACCAGGCCATAGGCGCGTGGTCGCCCCTGCGGCGCGAAGTTCCCCGCAACCAGCGCGACGATCGCCGGCATGATGAGCGCCGCGCCCACGCCTTCCAGAAATGACCAGCCAAACAGGAGCACCGCGAGGTTCGGTGCCAGCGCAGTGGTCAAGGAGCCCGAGCAATAGACGACCAACCCGATCGCGAATGCTCGCCGCCGGCCGATCATCGAGCCCACTTTCCCGCCGGTCACCATCAGCATCGCCATGATCAGCGTGTAGAGGACGATGGCGCTCTGAACTCCGGTTACCGTCGTCCCCAGATCCTTGGCCACCGTCGCGATCGAGACGTTCATCACCGAGCTGTCCAGCGCCATCAGGAACTGGCCCGCGCAGAGCGCGAGCAGCACGACCCCACCTGCCGCGGCGGCGGCATCGCCTCCCTCAGGTGTCTCCCTGCCCTCGAGTGTCTCGCTCACAAACCGTCCCCGTTGTGTGCTTGCCGCGGCAGAGCTTATCGAGCCGGCGGTCGGCGTCCCGGCCCAAGGCTTCGGCGCTCTTAGTCGATCTGGCGGCGCGGGCGGGCTGCCTCGACGCCGTAGCGGACGAACCGGAACGCCAGCAGCAGCCCGCCGACCATCGCCGTCGCGGTGGTCAGGGCGAAGAACGCCACGCCCAGGGCGAACGCCTGGCTCGGCGTCGTGTAGTCGCGGAGGAAGTAGACGAACACCGCCTCGCGGACGCCGATGCCGTTGATCGAGACCGGGAGGATGAGAGCCACGAAGAGCACGGGGCCGGTGATGAAGATCGACGAGATGGGGACGTCGAGGTTGAGCGCCTGCACCAGCATCCAGATGGTGCCGATGCGGGCGACCTGCACCGCCAGGGCGAGCACGCCGACCACCACCAGCACGACCCGGTGGTTGCGGTAGGCATGTAGCGCGTCGTAGAACCGCTCGCCCTTGATCAGCGGGTGGCCGTCGGAGCGCGGCTCCAGCACCCGCGCTGCGAGGCCGCGGACGCGCGACGAGAAGAGCAGCCCCAGCACCGCCAGCGCGGCGACGCCGAACATGACCTCCACCACCAGCACCTCGGGGCCGGCCGCGCTGTGGCCCCCGGCGGCGATGGCGACCGCTGCCAGTGCCACCAGCGAGATCACACCGACCACCCGGTCGATCAGCACCGACGCAACCGCCTCGGGCGCGTCGTGGGTGCGGCGGCCGAGCTCGACGGCCCGCACGGCGTCGCCGCCGATTGCCGCGGGCAGGAACTGCCCGGCGAACAGCGCGATGTAGTAGGTCCGCGTCAGCCAGCCCATCCGCTGGTGGATGCCCTTGGCGTCCAGCAGGAGCTGCCAGCGGTAGGCCATCACCGGGATGGTCGCGATCTGGATGACCAGCGCCAGCGCCAGCCAGCCGGGCTGGGCGTGGGACAGGGTCTGCCAGATCTGCTCCGGGTTGGAGATCCAGAGCACGACGACCAGGATGACCCCCGAGACGAGGGACTCGATCGCCAGCCGTGTGCGGCGGCTCATGCCGTGAACGCGGTGTGCAGCTTGTGGACGGCCGCCAGCGCGTCGTCGACGTCGTCCGGCGTGTGAGCGCCGGAGAGGGGGAGCGAGAGCACCTGGGCACCGGCGAGCTCGGTTGCCGGCAGGGCCGGCGATGCGACGTTGTCCCGGTACCAGGAGAGCTGGTGCACGGGCAGGAAGTGCAGGCCGGTGGAGATGTTCTCAGCCCGCAGGGCGGCTGCGTAGGCGTCGCGGTCGGCGCCGGCCAGGGCCGGGTCGATCCGCACGACGTAGAGGTGGTACGCGTGGCGGCCGAAGTCAGGGCGGAGAAGCGGCGTGATCCCAGGCAGCGAGGCCAGCCCGGCGTCGTAGCGCTCGGCCAGCGCCGAGCGGATCTCGCGGAACGGCTCGATCCGTTCGAGCTTGGGCATCGCCACCGCCGCCTGCAGGTCGGCGAGGTTGGCCTTGAACCCCGGCTGGAGCACGTCGTACTGGCCCGGAGCGCCCGTCGCGCGGCGGATCCACGGGTCGCGCGTCACGCCCTGTGACCGCAGCAGGCGCAGCATCGCGGCCTGTTCCGGGTCGGCAGTGGTGACCATGCCGCCTTCGCCGCCGGCAAGGCTCTTGGTCGCGTACAGCGAGAAGCAGGTGAAGTCGCCGATCGAGCCGACCTTGCGGCCGCGGACGGTCGTCTCGACCGCATGAGCGGCGTCCTCGACGATCGTCAGTCCGTGCGGCCGGGCGATCGCCTCGATCGCATCCATGTCGCAGGGAGCGCCGGCGAAATGCACCGGGAGCACCGCCCTGGTCCGGGCCGTGAGGGCTGCCTCGATGGCCGCCGGGTCGATGTTCAGTGAGCCGGGGTCGACGTCGGCGAACACCGGCGTCGCGCCGGTGTGGATGATCGCGTTGGTCGTGGCCGGCCAGGTGAAGGAGGTGGTCACCACCTCGTCGCCGGCGCCGATGCCCGCTACGACCAGCGAGAGGTGCAGGGCTGCGGTGCAGGACGAGGTCGCCACCGCGTGCGCAGCCGTCGTGTACCCGGCGAAGCGCTCCTCGAGCTCGACGACCCGTGGGCCGGAGGTCAGCCACCCGGTCTGCAGCGTTGCCACAACCGAGTCGATCTCCTCCTGACCGATCACCGGGGGAGCGAACTCGAGCAGCGTCGACCGCACCGGGGAACCCCCGTCGATGGCGAGCTTGGATGCGGCTGTTCGACTCATGTGACCTCGAAGACCACTGAACGGATTGCCTCGGCCGCCTGCTCGAGCGCCTCGGCCCGGCTGTGGCCGCCGGCGATAACGTATCCGGCTCGATCGGTGGCGATCGCCAGCGGCCCGTATCGGTGCCCGGGCGCATGGTAGAACGTGACCCCGGGCGGGCCCGCCGCTTTGCGCAGTACGCCCGCAGGTGCCTGCAGGAACTCGACCACACACGCCTGATTCCGCGTCGGCGTCAGATCGCCTTCGTCGACCGGGATTCCCAGCGCCGCGCGGACGGCCGCGGCGGCCAGGTCGACCCCGGTTGCCTGCAGCACCAGCTCCGAGTCGTGACCGCCCCCCAGCCGGGCGGCGACCTCCATCACCGCCGGGCCGTCCTCGCCCATGATCAGCTGGGTGTAGGTGGGACCGGACTCGATGCCAAGCGCCTTGACGGCCGCCGTCGCCGCCTCGGCCGCAGCATGGGCGTCGGCGGTTGACGGGTGGACGTGGCGGCGGGCGACGCCGGGCGCGTCGTCGAAGTGCACGCGGTCGGTCACCGCCACCGGATGGTGCCGGCCGTCCACCGCGAACCCGTTCACGGTCACCTCCGGCCCGGGCACGAATCGCTCGTACAGCACCTGCCCCCCGCGGGAGGCCTCCCGCGCACGCGCGCGGGCAGCGGGCAGGCCGTCGGCGGACTGCAGCACCGTCATCGCCCGCTGGCCCTGCCGGTCGCCGACCTTGACCACGCACGGGTAGCCGGGCGGCTCGGTGAGCGACCAGTCGGGCTGGCCGACGCCGGCCGCCTCGAGCGCGCTGCGCTGGGCGACCTTGTCGGTGCACAGCTCGGCCACCTCGGGGCTGATCGGGTGGGGCAGGCCGAGCTCTGCGGCGACGGCCGCCGCCACCCGCACCGGCCAGTCCGTTCCAGGGGCGATCAGTCCGTCGGCGCTGCGCTCCCGGGCGACGACCAGCACGCCGTCGGCGTCCTCAGAGGATACGGCGACGTCCCCGCGCGAGGGGTCGCTGTCGCAGATCACCGTCGTGGCGCCCAGCCGGTGCGCCGCCTCGATCGCGTGGCGCTGTGCAGGCCCCCCGCCGAGGACGACGAGGGTCAGACCGTCTGCACGGCCGACTCGGCCAGGATCGGCTGCCACCACTGGGGGTTGTCGCGGTACCACTCGACGGTCCGCTCGAGCCCCTCCGTGAAGCCGATGGTCGAGCGCCAGCCCAGCAGCTCTGCTGCCTTGTCGGTCGAACCGATGTGCCGGTCGACCTGCCCGGGGCGGTCGTCGACGTGGTGCTTGAGGCTGGCGGGTTTGCCCAGGATGTCCAGGATGGCGTCGGCGATCATCTCCACCGACTCGTCTTCGCCGGTGGCGACGTTGATCGTCTCGCCGGCGATCTGCTCCATCGGCACCTCGCACGCGCGCACGATCGCCTCGGCGGTGTCCGAGACGTGCAGCCAGTCGCGGCTGGCGCCGCCGCGGCCGTGGATGGTCAGCGGCTGGTCGCTCAGCGCCTGGATGATGAACCGCGGGACGACCTTCTCGGGATGCTGGTAGGGCCCGTAGTTGTTGAACGGCCGGATGATGGTGATCGGCAGGTCGTAGGTGCACCAGTACGAGTAGGCGAGCCGATCGCCGCCGGCCTTGGTGCCCGCGTACGGCGAGCGCGGGTTGAGCGGGTGCTCCTCGGTCATCGGGTCGCTGACGGCGGTGCCGTAGACCTCGGACGAGGAGATCAGGATGAACCGCTCGACCGGGTATTCGCGGATCGCGTCCAGCAGCACCTGCGTGCCGACGACGTTCGTGGTCACGAACTCGCGGCCACCATCCTCGATCGACTTCGAGACGTGCGACTCGGCCGCGGCGTTCACGATCACGTCCACCCCTTGCAGAGCCCGCGTCACGTCGACCACGTCGCGGATGTCGCCCTCCATGAACCGGAGCCGCTCGTGCAGGTGGATGTCCTCGAGGTTCGCCATGTTGCCGGCGTAGGTGAGGGCGTCCATCGTGACCACCTCGTGCCCCGTGTGGTGCAGGAGGTAGCGGATCATGTTCGAGGAGATGAACCCGGCGCCGCCGGTGACCAAGATGCGCTTCACAGTTACCCCAGCTCGCGGTCGATGTAGTAGATCGGTCGATGCTCGATATCGCGCTGGATCCGCTGGAGATACTCGCCGAGCACCGCCATCAGGAACCCCTGTAGCCCGAGAACGAACAGCACCAGCCCACCGAGGAACAGCGGGCCGGGGAAGTTGTGATGCCGAATCCAGTACGTAAGGCCCCAGATCCCCACCACCACTGATGTCAGGATACCCAGAATTGCGAGAACTGCCCCCACCCACTGCACCATCTGGGCCCAGAAACCGGTCAGTACGTGGAGGGCGAGCTTGATCAGCTTGATCAGGCTGTAGCGGCTGCTGTCGGCGCGCGCCTCGTTCTGCAGATCGACCTCGGTCACCCGCGCCCCGGTCGAGCAGACCAGGGCCTTGGTGAACTTCTGGCGGCCGACCCGGTGCATGACAGGCTCGATGGCGTCTCGCCGGTAGGCGTTGAACGCGCAGCCGAAGTCGGAGATGGGGGCGCCGGTGAGCCGCGCCAGCATCCGGTTGATCAGGTTCGAGGGCACCCGCCGCAGCATGAACCCGTCGTGGCGCTCCACGCGGCGGCCGCTGGCCACGTCGGCGCCGCCCTCGATGGCCGCCACCAGCTTGGGAATGTCGCTGGGCTGGTTCTGGAGGTCGCCGTCCATCGTCACGACGATGCGGCCGCGGGCGCGGGCGATGCCGGCGTGCATCGCCGGGTGCTGACCGAAGTTCCGCTTGAACGAGACGACCCGCACCCGCGGATCGCGGTCGTGCAGTGCGGTCAGCAGCTCCATCGTCCGGTCGGTCGACCCGTCGTCGATGAAGATCATCTCCGCGCGCAGCCCGCTGGAGGCAAGCGTGGCGGCGATCCCGTCGTAGAGCGGCTCGATCGTCCGCTCCTCGTTCAGCAGCGGGATCACGATGCTGACATCTGGTATCCCCAGGTCGGGTGCGACCGTGCTCGGGGCGGCTTCGGTGGCCACGTCGATAGGGTACCCGGTTCGCACCTGGGCCAATGCGGGAGGCGATTGGGTGGATCCGGGGCCGTTGCCGGACGGCGGCGGTCATAATCACCGCCGATGCGCGCCTTCCTGACCGCCCGCTGGGCGCCTGTAGTCGGCGCGCTGGCCACGGTGTTCTACGCCGGGTCGGTGCTTGCGTTCGGGCTCGACTACCGGCCGTTGCACAACGACGAGGGCGTGACGCTGCACGTCGCCTCGGAGCCGTCGGTGCGCGACGTCCTGCACACGGCGATCGACTACCGCCACGGGCCGCCGCTCCACTACCTGCTGGTGCACGTGTCGCTGCTCTGGCACGACGACGTGCTGGGGCTGCGCCTGCCCTCCGCCCTGCTGGGGATTCTGGCCGTGGCGCTCGCCTACTGGCTGGGCCGGGAGCTGCTCGGGCCGCCCGGCGGGGCGCTGGTCTCGGTGATCACGGCGATCTCGCCGGCGGTCGTCAACCTCGCGCAGTTCGCCCGCGGCTACACGGCCATGCTGGCCGCCTGCTACGGCAGCCTCTGGATCCTGCTGGTGATGCTGCGGACGCGCTCGGCGAAGCTTGTCGTGCCCTACGCGATCACTGCGCTGCTGCTGGCGGCCGCGCACCCGTTCGGGCTGTTCGCGCTGTTCTCCGAGCTGGCGCTGCTGGTCTGCCTGGGACTGGGCCCGATGCTGCGCCGGCGCAGCATCGGGGAGCGGCGGCCGCTGATCGTGCTGGGCGCGGCGCTGCTGCTCGGCGCGGGTGCGCTGGTCGGCCTGCGCGAGGTCTACGCGCCGCTGCAGCACAAGTACGGCGTGGGCAGCGGGTCTCAGGTGGTCGATGTCGCCTCGACCCGGTTCTGGACGGAGCTGGGATCGGCGTGGAGCGGCTCGAGCTACGCCGTCTTCGGCCTGCTGCTGGGGTTGGCGTGCGTGCTCGGCGTGCTCGCGCTGTGGGCGACCAACCGGCGGGCCGCCCTGGTGTGCACGGTCTGGCTTCTGCTGCCACTGGTGCTGCTCTCGATTCTGACCGCAAACTCGAGTGACTTCGCCCCGCAGCGGCACCTCTCGTTCCTGGTCCCGGGCTATGCCGTCGCCACCGCCGGCTGTCTGCTCGAGCTGGCCCGCCGGGTCGGGAAGCGCGGGCCGATCGCCGTCGTCGCGGTGATGGTGCTGCTGTATGCGCCCAGCGCCGTCGCCGTCCACAACAACGTCGGCACGTTCACGCCCGACCTTCGCGACTCCAGCCTCTACCTGGAGCAGAACTTCCACCCCGGCGACGTGCTGCTGACATCGGCGGGCGAGTCCGAGCTGGGCGCTGCGTCCCGGCTGTACGGCGCGTATGCCGTGCTCGAGGCGCGCGGCAATACCGGGCTCGGGCGATGGAGGCAGCTGGGCGACGCGACCGGCTGCGACCTGATCACGCGCCTGCACGACCAGCAGCGAACGCCGACGGACGCATGGCTGCTCCTTCGCCCGCCGAATCCGCCGGCCGCCGCCACGGCGCTGCAGTCGGCGGGCGCCGACCAGGTGCAGCAGTTCGGCAACTATGTGGTCGCCCGGTTCCCGGTCACGCCGCAGACGGTCGGCGGCGCGCTCCAGGCCGGGATCAGGGGATACAGCTCGCTGATTCCGGTCAGCAAGCCGATCCACGACTTCGGGATCGTCGGCCACTACTACCGCACCGCCCTGCGGATGTGGCGCCAGAACCAGTGCACGTACGGTCGCTCTACAGGCTGAGTGCCTGGCGCGCCTCGTCGGCGAGCACGGCCAGGTCGATCTGCTCGCCGCAGACCTCGTCGAGCAGCTTGTCGGCGCGCAGCGACTGGCCCAGGTTCCACAGCTCGCGCACCAGGCTGCCGGCCTTGCGGTCGGCGAACCAGCCGACGCCGTAGCGGCGCTTGAGGTAGCCGGTCAGCTGCGCCTCGAAGGCCCAGGCCCGCAGGTAGCACGTGCAGTAGAAGCCGCCGTCGACGTCCTCCAGGTAGTCGCTGGCGGGGTAGGGGACGCCCACGCCGAGGGTCAGCAGCTCCGCGTAGCGCTCGGGCAGATCGGCCAGCGGCACGCCCCGGTGGAGCTCGATCTCGTACAGCAGCTTGGCGCAGTACCGGCGCAGGTAGCAGAGCTTGGAGAGGGCGATGAAATGGAGGTACTCGTCGGCCCGTGGGAACGACAGCCGGGCCGCGAGCCAGGCGGGGTTGGCGATCAGGTGCTCGAGCAGGAAGGCGAAGCCCTCCGTGACGCCGTTGTCTCCCAGGACGCGCGCCTCGGCCGGCAGGTCGGCTGCCGTGTGCGCAAAGTGCTCGGCGTGGCCCGCCTCGTGGAACAGCGCGTGGTAGTCGTCCTGCCCACCCTGCGGCAGCACGACCAGGATCACCCGCTGTGGCACGCGCACCGGCGCGCAGAAGGCGCGCGGATGCTTTCCGGCCCGTGCATCCATGTCCACGATGACGTTGCGCTGGCCGGCGAGGTCGATCCCCATTCCGGCCAGCGTTGCGCGGAGGGCCGGCAGCGCCTCGTTGGCCGGGAACCCCCGGTCGAACTCCGGGGCCCGCCACAGGCGTGACACGTCCTGGGGCCCCGCCCGTTCGAGCTCGACGCCGACCCGGTCGCGGAGGGCCTTTCCGAGCTCGCGGCGGTACAGCTCCTCGGTCTCGTCCAGGAACGACTCCGCCTGGCGGGCCAGGCCGACGGGGTCGTAGTCGAGTCCCTCGTACAGCTCCAGCATCGATCCGGCGCCCAGCTCCGACACCAGCTCCCGGTCGAGCTCGGCAGCCTCGCCGAGGAGCGGGTTGAGGGCGCGGTTCGGTCGCCTCGCAGCGCAGCCGCTGGAGGTCGCGGCGGACGTCGGGGTCGGGCTCGTTGAGGATCCGCGGGCGCATCGCGCGGTAGGCGATCTGCTCCTCGCCGCGGGTGATCACCAGCGACGACTCGGTGTTCGCGACCTGGTCGGAGAGCTGCTTGGTGCCGTTGCCGATGTAGGTCTCGGCCGCGAACCGCACCAGCTCGACCGGCGCGCTCGCGGCGCGCAGGGCGGCGATCTGGTCGAGGGTCGCCAGATCGGCATAGCGGTCGTAGATCGGCGTCAGCTCGAGGGTCGGCTTGAGTCCCGCGCTGTGCCGGTAGTACTCCTCCAGCGCCTCCGCGGTCATCTCCTCGACCCGGTCGCGGTACTCGGCGATGGAGAGCGACATCGGCTCCTACACTACCCGCCGTGCCAGCCGTCCAGCGAAACCAGGTGCTCGACCTGCACATCGACAGCCTCGCCTACGGCGGGCGGGGGGTTGCCCGCCATGGCGATCTGGTGGTGTTCGTCGCCCGCGGTCTGCCCGGTGACCACGTCCGCGCCCGGGTCACGAGGTTCAAGAAGACCTACGCCGAGGCCCGCATCGAGGAGACGCTGGAGGCCGGGCCGGGCCGCGTTCAGGCCCGCTGCTCGCACTTCGGCACCTGCGGCGGCTGTGCGTGGCAGAACCTGGAGTACACCGAGCAGCTCCACCACAAGCAGGCGCAGGTCGCGGATGCGCTGAGGCGCCTGGGCGGCTTCGGCGACGTGGAGCTGCGGGAGATCGAGCCTGCCGTGGAGCAGTACGGCTATCGCAACAAGCTGGAGTTTTCGTGGCTGCAAACGCCGTCCGGCGCGGACCTCGGGTTTCACGTGGCCGGCCGCTGGGACCAGCTGATGGCCGTCGAGACGTGCCACATCGCGTCTGCCCGGAGCAACGAGCTGCGACGGACCGTCGCCGCCTGGGCGCTGGGACAAGGCCTCCAGGCCTACGACCAGCGCTCCGGGCGGGGCTACCTCCGACATCTGGTGGTGCGGGAGGGCCGGCGGACGGGCGACCTGCTCGGCGTGCTGGTGACCGCTCCCGGCGACGTACCCGGCGTCGAGGAGCTGGCCCGTGCGGTGCCCGACGGGACGACGGGGATGCTGCACGCGGTGAACGACGGCGTGGCCGAGGTGACCGCGGGCCTCCCGGTGCGGAGGCTGTTCGGCCATGAGACGTTCACCGAGCGGATCCTCGACCTCGAGCTCGAGCTCTCCTCCGGCGCGTTCCTGCAGACCAACACCGAGATGTGCGACCTGCTGTACGGGCACGCGCTGGAGGCCGCCCGCCTGCAGCCGCAGGACATCGTCTGGGATCTTTACTGCGGCGCCGGGGCGATCGGGCTGTTGGCGGCGCGAGACGCCGGCGCCCTGGTCGGCGTCGAGGTCAGCGAGGAGTCAGTCCGGAGCGCGCGCCACAACGCCGAGCGCAACGGGATCGCGAACGCCACGTTCGTCACCGGCGACGTCGCCCGCGAGCTGCGGCGCCTGAACGCGGAGCTGCCGGCGCCGACGGTGGTCTTCGTCGACCCACCCCGCGCCGGGCTGACCGGCCGCGCGGTGCGCCGAGTGCTCGAGCTGGAGCCCGACCGGATCTCCTACGTGTCCTGCAATCCGACAACGCTCGCGCCAAACGCGCGCCAACTCGTCGATGCCGGCTATGAGATGGGGCCGGTGCAGCCGGTGGACATGTTCCCGCACACGCACCACATCGAGTGCGTCGTCGGGTTCACGCGGGCGTAACCACCACCGCGGGATAGCCCGGGTCGGCCGCGGCTTCCGGGTGGAACAGGTAGGCCAGCTGCGCCACGCCCTCGGCCACCCGCGGAGCAGGGCGGCTGAAGCGGGCGTTGGCGTCGACTGCCACGGCCGGCACGTCGAGCGGCAGCTCGCCAGCCTCGTCCGCCGTGCGGTGGGCGTCGAAGCCGCAGGCGGCGAGCACCAGCAGCTCGGGGTCGGCCGCGCGAACGTCGTCCCAGGTGACCTGGCGGGACGGCTCGCCCTCGCGGCCGAGCAGCTCAACCCCACCGGCCATGTCGACCATCTCGGGCAGCCAGTGGCCGCAGGCAAACGGCGGGTCGACCCACTCCAGCACGACCACGCGCCGGGGCGGGTGCCCGTGTACCGAACGCTCGGCTTCGAGGATCGTCCGTCGCATCTCGTGCACGACTCCGCTGCCGCGCTCACAGACCCCGAGCCGGTCGGCGATCGTATCCACCGTCCCCTCGATCTGGCCCACCGTCCGCGGATCGAGCGACAGCACGTCGGCCCCCAGGCCGCGGATCGAGCGCACCTCGCCGGACGAGACGGCGCACACCTCGCACAGGTCCTGTGTGATCACCAGGTCGGGCTGCAGCTCACGGATTAGCCGCTCGTCGACCGCGTACAGCGATGCGCCCTCAGCGATCGCTTCGTGGACGCCCGCGTCGATGGCGCGGCTGCCCAGCCCCTCGGTGGGGACGCGCGCGGCGGTGACGACCGGGAGGTTGAGCACGCGTGGCGGCCAGTCGCACTCGGCTGAGCGCCCGACCAGCGCAGACTGCATGCCGATCGAGGCGACGATCTCGGTCGCGCTGGGCAGCAGGGAGACGACCCTCACGGGTCTCAACCTAGCGCAGGGCGAGCACGAACTGCACGGCCCGGGGCGTTCCCATGCCTGTGACGGGGTCCCAGCCGAACGCCGTCTTCAGCGAGCTGTCGTGGTCGAGGCCGCGCAGGTGGGTCGTGAACCCGCCGTCGCTGGTCGGGCTGTTGCGCAGCACGGCCAGGCTGCCGCTGCTGGGCAGGATGTCGTTCAGGGCGGAGCCGCCCGCCATCTTGTAGAGGCGGGGGTTGAGGAACCCGACCGGATGCCGCCGGAACTGGTCGGCGAGCACCGCCAGGCCTGCCACCATCGGCGTGGCTACGCTGGTGCCGCCGATCCAGGAGTCGACCTCCTGGGTGCGGCCGCTGGGCAGGCTGTAGCTCTGCGAGAAGATGACGCCCGTGTCGGGATCGGCGTCCATCGCGATGTCGGGCTCGGCCCGGCGCGCCGATCCGTGCCAGATCGCATCCTGGCTCGGCACCACACCAGCCTGGTAGTCCGGCTGCGCGAACAGGTGGCTGACGCCGCCGCCGGCACCGCCGATGAACTCACCGGGAGCGGGGCCGTTCCAGATCGTCTTGTTTGGCTTCCAGACCAGGTCGGTCGAGCCCCAGCCGGTCTCGAACTCCCGCTGCCCGAAGCGTCCCACTCCAAGGCTGGTACCGCCCACCGACGTGACCAGCGGGCTGTCGTCGGGGAAGCCGGCCGACAGGGTGCCGGTGGCATCCAGGTTGTCGCCGTAGTCGCCGGAGGCGAAGTAGACGCCGATGCCCTCGGCGTCGGCTTGCTCGAAGACCTGCGTCAGCGCGTTCACCTCGCCGGGCGCCGCGAACGACTCGGGCATACCCCAGCTGTTGGAGATCACGTTGGCGACGTGGTTGTCGACCGCGTAGTTGAGCGCCTGGTCGAGCCCCCGGGAGTCGTTGGCGGCGCCGACGTAGACGACGCGTGCCTCGGGAGCGACGGCGTGCGCCCACTCGACGTCCAGGGACTGCTCGATGTACCAGCTTTGGGTCTCGGACGGGTCCTTCGGATACCGGGTGGTGCCCGGGGCGACGACCTCGCGCAGCCAGCCGTGGTTGCGCGGCAGGCCGTAGTGCCGGGAGAAGGCGTCGACGTCCGTGCGGATGGTGGGGGAGAAGAAGGCGCCGGTGATCGCGATCGTCTGTCCGCGGCCGGTCAGCCCGAAGCGGTGCAGCGTGCTGACGCCATAGGCGGAGTCGACCTGCTGCGGCGTGTAGCCGCACGTGATCCACGGCAGCGCCTGCCCCGGCTCGAACGGGTTCGTGAAGGCGTGAGTCGTCAGCTGCGCCCAGTACCGCGAACAGGGGCCGACCGAGCGGCCGATCGGTGGCGGTGGAGGCGCGCTCGAGTGCTGCGGGGTCGCCAGCGCCATCGCCCCGTCGAGGCCGGTGATTGCCGACACGTTGGCCGCGATACCGTCAGGCAGCTCCGGATCGGCGTTCGGCCCGATGATGTCGTGTCCGTCGACCGAGTAGACCATCTCGTCCACCCCGAAGGTCTTCTCGACCTGCGCGACTGTCCCGCTGGCGGTCACGAAGAGGCGGTTCTGGGGCACGTCGACGATCGAGAAGCCCTGGCTGTGGAGCCAGGACTGGACGGTGGAGACATCGGCAGGCGACGGCGCGAACCGCGATCGGAAGTCCTGCGGCGTCAGCCACTGCCCGTACTGTGGGCTGGCCGGATTCTGCTGCGCCGCCAGCAGGGCGTCCAGGTCGCTCTGATGGCTCCAGTCCAGCCATACCGAGAACACGAGCTGGTTGGCGTCGCCCGCGTTGCCAACGTGGTTGTGGGCGTTCGCCCACTGGGGCGCCGTGTCAGCCAGGCGCGTCCAGCCGCTGGCCTGAGCGCTGGTCCCGCCGGCGCACAGCACAGCCGTCGCGAGCAGCGCGAGCAGGGCAGGACCGAGGGCACGACGCGGAGCCATCGCTCCCAGGATGCCCGGAGGGCGTCATGCCGGTCACTCCCGTTCGGGTGAATCGCTCCTACCCCGGGATGCGAGGAGCAGGTCCGCGTTTGCCAGCAGGAACGCCAGCGACAGCAGCGGCAGCGCCGGCAGCGCGGTGTCGAAGCCGACCGAAAGGCCGAGGGTGACGCCGAACGACGTGGTCATCGCCAGCCAGCTCAGGCGCCGGCGGAGGTGCAACCTGATCGCGGCTCCGGTGAAGACCGCGAAGAAGACGAAGTCGCTGGCGCCGATCTGGGCGGCTCCGTAGGAGCCGGGCGGGTGGAACGCGAGCGTGAACGCGTCCAGCACCGCCTGGTGGTGCTCGACGATCACGTGGGTCGGCCCCGCGGCCACGCTGTAGGTGTCCACCGCGGCGATGACCAGAGCGATCATCACCACCTCCAGGGGCCGCACCAGCAGGCTGGCCAGCGCGAGGCCGAGGCAGGCCGATGCGACCAGCTTCGCCAGTGTCGCAGGGGTGCCGGAAAGGCCGACCTGGATCAGGATCGCTGCGATGACCGCGGCGCCGACCGCGGTGGCCAGCAGCGCCTGGGTCGGCAGCGACACGCCCGCCAGGAAGTACACGGTCGCGGTCGCCAGCGGGATGCTGACTACGGCGATGAATGCGATCCCGCCGTTGGTCGACGTCTCCGGGAGGTGCGGCGCGGCCAGGTTGACTGCCACCAGCCCCAGAGGGGCCAGCACCAGCCCCAGATACGGCCAGCTCAGTACGGGGGGAGGTTCTCGTACCACTCGCCGAGTTGCTTGAACGCCTGCCAGAACGCCCGCTTGGCGTCCGCGCCGTTCAGCGACTGGTCGATGTCCGGGCACACCAGCAGCTGGATCGTGGGTGTCCACTGCGCCACGGTGCCAACCTCGTTTGGAAGTTGCACCGACAGCGGAAACCGAATCGAGTTGAGGAACTGGAGAGCGTCCTCGCCCATCACCACGACGATGCCCGGCTGGGTCATCTGCAGCTCGCGCCCCAGCCACTCCCGGGCCTGCTCCAGATCCTCGGGCGTGGGGTCGGCGTCGACCTTCAGGCAGACGCTGCCGTAGAGCTTGAGCGGATCGATGCGCAGGCGTTCGAGGCTCTTCAGGATCGCCTGGCCGGCGCGGCCGAAGAAGGCGACGCCCTCCTGGGTCTCCGCGGCCGTCGGCCGGTACTTGAGCATGAAGATGTCGGCCAGCGGGTGGCCGGTGCCGATCACCGGGGCACGCGCGGGATGGTGCTCGCCGACCCACGCCTGGATGTCATGGCCGAGGCTGTTCGATTCGGCGATGGCGCGCGCCTGGTACTTCTCGTAGATCTGGTCGTCGGCCGGCATCACTGTCAGAAAGTATTAGCCGACGGGCGCCGTAAACCTCTCCGCGCATTGCCCGGGGGTGGGTTCAGCCGGTGCGCGAGACCTGGTGCATCCACTTCAGGCCCTGCAGGTAGAGCAGGCTCTTGGGGCGCCGGAGGATCTCGTTCTGGCGCATCGCCAGCAGGAACTCCTCAGGCCCGTCGAACGCCGGGATGCGGTTGATCGCGGTGCCGATCCCCTGCAGGACGTGAGCGTCGGAGCCGGCCGACTGGACGAGGTTGTACTTGGTCGCGAACCGCAGCGCGTCGTCGTTGAACGACTCGAACAGGAGCCGCGAGTTGTAGACCTCGAAGATGTCGATGCGGTCGAGCTCGCGCAGCAGCGTGGCGGTGTCCGGAATGGTGTGCATGCGGTCGAAGGGGTGGGGCATGAGGACGAGCCCTCCCTGCCGCTGGATCTCGTCGATGGTCTCGGCCATCGACAGCCGCGGCGGGATTCGCTCGGTCAGGAACAGCCCGATCACCTCGCCCTGGGAGGTCTTCACCTCCTCACCCACGATGATCGTGATCGGCTTGCCCAGCGCCGCTGCCTCCAGCGCGCCCGAGATCTCGTTGTGGTCCGTGATCGCGATCGCGCCCAGCCCCTGCGCGATGCAGTGGTCGACCAGCGCCTCCGGCTCCGTGGCGCAGTCGTGGGAGTGCGACGTGTGCATGTGCAGGTCGACGTCGATCAGCGACCGGTCGGCCGGGCGCGAGCGGCGCTCGGCAGCGCGTCGCCTGCTCAGCAACCCCTGGTAGAGCTCCTCGAGCTCGCCGCCCACGCGCTCCGGCGAACGTTCCCCCGCCGCCGCCAGGCTGTCGGCGGACAGGCGTCCGAGCAGGTCGGGGTCGTCGAGCAGGCGGGCAGTCGCCGCAGCCGCCAGCGCCGGCTGGTCGACGGCGAACGGCAGGCCCGCCATGCCGTCCGGCGACACGACCGCGCACCCGCACGCTCGCGCCTCCCAGGCCGTCGAGCTGTCGCCGCCGGCGAGGCTGACAGCCACCGCAGCCCGGCCCAGCAGCTCGGCGCGCTCCGCCACGCTGCTGGTGCTGACGGTGTGCACCCTGCCCCGCGCCTCGACCGGGACGTACGGCCGCAGCGGACGCCGGCCGCGACGGTCGCGGAGCAGCGTCAGCCGCATCTGGGGCCGCGACGCGGCGAGGCGGACGAGGGCACGGACAACGCCGCGCGACTCGGTGCTCCACTCGCACACCACGAGCTCAGGCTCTCGCTTCGAGCCGGGCACGAAGCTGGGGTCGATTGCGGCCGGGATCACGCGGTACTCGCCGGGGTAGACCTCGGCTGCCCGCTTGGCCGCCGCCCGGCTGGTCGCGATCAGGGCGTCGATGCGACCGCCCAACCGCTTCCGCTTGCCGCCTCGCAGCGGGTAGTTGATCGCCCGCTCGAACTCGGCGTGGAACGTGGCCACCGTCAGGCCGCGGCTGTGCTTGAGCGCGGCGGGGGAGACTCCCGGCAGGAGCGGCTCGTGGACGTGGACGATGTCGAAGCGGGTGCTGCCGACCGCCAGCGCCACGTTTGCCGATGTAGCCACGGGGAGCCCCGCGCCGCTGTGCCGGCCGCGGCTGCCGTGGGGAATCGCTGGGCCGACGGCAACCGCCAGCGGCTCCCCCGGGAGCGCCCGGAGCACGTCGCCGTTGCCCTCCGCAAGCTCCCGCAGCCGGCGGCGCCCGCTGCGCAGCGCCTCCGAAGACGCGCTGGGCGCGAGCACCGTCACTCGGTGCCCGCGCCCGGCAAGCTCACGGGATACGGCGCGTACGTGCTCGGCGACCGGGTGGCCGGCGGCCAGCGCGT
>Ga0265327_10003090_pt1 | contig 16431 bp, 18 predicted proteins | sample 41621metaG_FD_202089 | JGI IMG/M metagenome (GOLD analysis project Ga0265327, IMG submission 202089) | Rhizosphere microbial communities from Carex aquatilis grown in University of Washington, Seatle, WA, United States - 4-16-21 metaG | ecosystem: Host-associated > Plants > Roots > Rhizosphere... | reverse complement strand
GTATCGGTGGAGATGTCCTCGTCGACGCTGAAGAAGATCGGCGCGGTGTCCGGCCCACCGGCTGCGGCGTGCAGGCTCAGCGCGGTGCGGGCGTCGGCCACGCCGCCGTCGAAGCCGCGGGTGTAATCCGACGGGCTGTTCACCCAGCCGGGCTTGCCGTACTGGTAGACGCTGACCACGTGCAGGCCCGCGGCCCGCAAGGCGTCGGCGTAGCTGCGGGCGACCGGTTTGAAGTCGAAGGTGGCGCCGGGCCGTAGTTCGGAGACGTAGACGATGACGCCGGCATAGCCGGCTGCGACGACCTGGTCGACGGGCACTTGCAGATGCGTGAAGTCGATCAGTTTGCCGTTGTCGGCCTTGGCCGCCGGCGCCGCGAGCCCCGCGGCCAATGTGGCGGCTGATACCGCGAGGAAGCCGCGGCGCGATACCTGCATCGGGCTATCGTACGAACTCGTGACGGTTCCCGACGAGCACTGGCAAGACAAGGAATTCACCGGAGTCGTCTTTCGCGACGAGTACGACGGCGACCTGAGCCGGCTGCGCACCGAGCGGGTCGTCTTTACCGATTGCGACTTCAGCGGCGTCAACCTGACCGAGTCCGAGCATTCCGGCTCGGCGTTCCGCAACTGCACCTTCCGGCGGACCTCGCTGGCGCACAGCACCTTCCGGCACTGCACCATGCTGGGATCGACGTTCACCGAGTGCACCCTGCGCCCCATCACCATGGTCGAGGTCGACCTGCGGCTCGCGGTGCTGGCCGGCTGCGATCTGCGAGCGGTGGATCTGACAGACTGCCGGCTGTCCGAGGCGTCGCTGGTCGGCACGGACCTGCGCAAGGCCGTCCTGCGTGCCGCCGATCTACGCGGCGCGCGGGTGCAGAACGCCAAGTTCGAACAGGCGGACCTGCGTGCGGCACGGACCGACGCGACGTTCTGGACCACCGCCGCGGTGCGGGGCGCGCGCATCGATGTCGACCAGGCCATCGCCTACGCGGTCGCCCACGGCCTGGATTTGTCGTCCTGACGCGTCAGTCGGCTTTGAGGCGGATGCGCCAGCGCACGAAGCCGAGATAGCACGCCGAGAGCAGCAGCAGGGCGCCGATGTCGGTCCACCAAGCGCCGGTGGTGTGGTGCCAGAACTTGTCATTGGGCAGCACCGGCTCGGGGACCAATCTGGTCAGATCGATCGTCGAGGCCGACGACGCGAAACCCCATCGTGCCGGGGTGAGCCAGGACAACTGATCGAGCACCACCCGGCCGGTCACCGGGATCAAGCCGCCGGAGAACACCAGCTGGCTCATCACCGCCACGACGAGCAACGGCATGATCTGCTCGGCGGATTTGGCCAAACCGGACAACGCCAGACCGGTCATGGCCGCGGCCACACACGTCATGGAGATGTCGACAAACATCTCGAGGCTGCGTCCGGGTATCACCGCACCGTTGGTGACCGAGCCGGGGCCCCAGCCTTTACCGATGATCGTGATGGCCACCACGATCGAGGACTGGACGATCGCGAATGCGGTGAACACCGCAACCTTGGCCCCCAGGTACGCGGTGGTCGAGAGGCCGACGGCCTGTTCCCTGCGGAAGATCGCCCGCTCACCGATCAGCGCGCGAATGGTCAGCGCGGTGCCCATGAAGATGGCGCCGACGTTCATCATCACCAGGATCTGGCCCGGTTCGCTCGGCGCCGCGCCGAAATCAGGTGGGCCGGCCGCGAGCGGTTTGCCGAAGCCCACACCGGACTTGTTCGCGCCGCCACCGGGCACCGAAAGTGACAGCACGCCCATGATGAACGGCAAGAACAGCAGGAACGCGGTGTAGGCGCGGTCGGCCACGACCAGCCGCACCTGTCGCCGCGCGATGGTGGAGAACTGTCGCAGCAGCGACGTCTTCGCCGGCGCGCCCAGATCGGCCGGTGTCGCCGCGGGTGGCTGCGGTGGGGGTGGCCCGGAACGTTGCAGGAATTGCTGGTGGGCCGCCTCAGGATCGCCGGCCACCGACGAGAAGATGTCGGCCCAGTTCGTGGTGCCGAGTTCGGGACCGATCTGGCTCGGCGGGCCGCAGAATGCCGTCATGCCGCCAGGCGCCAACAGCAGCACCTGATCGCAGACGTCCAGGTAGGTCAGCGAGTGTGTGACCACCAGAACCACCCGGCCGGCATCGGCCAGCTGGCGCAGCATCGTCATCACCTGGCGGTCGAGCGCCGGGTCCAGGCCTGACGTCGGCTCATCGAGGATCAGCAACGACGGCCCGGTCAGCAGCTCGAGGGCCACCGACGCACGCTTGCGCTGACCGCCGGAAAGCTTCGCCACCCGGGTATCCAGGTGCTTCGTCATCTCGAGCTCTTCGAGCACCTGCATGACGACCTGCTCGCGGTCTTCCTTCGTGGTGTCCGGTGGCAGCCGCAGCTCGGCGGCGTACATCAGGGCTTGCCGGACCGTCAGATCACCGTGCACCACGTCGTCCTGCGGCACCATGCCGATTCGGGATCGCAGCGAGGCGTACTCGGCGTGGATGTCGTGGCCCTCGAAAGTGACGGTGCCACTGGTCGGGTGCGTCAGGCCGGCGACCTGCTTGGAGAACGTCGACTTGCCGGCGCCCGACGGGCCGATCACCGCGGTCAGCGTGCCGGGACGCGCGTCCAGCGAGATGTTGTTCAGCAGGGTCTTGTTGCCCTCGATGGTCCAGGTCAGGCCGTGGACCTCGAGACCGCCGGTGCGGGTATCGGCTGTGGTGACCGTGCGGCGGGCGAGAGTGCCGCCGCTGTAGACGAGGTCGACGTTACCGATGGTGACGGTGTCGCCGTCCCGCAGCATCGCCTCCTCGACCCGCTGGCCGTTGACGAAGGTGCCGTTGATGCTCCGGTTGTCGATGATTTGCGCGCCGCCGGCGGCAGACGGAATCAACGTCGCGTGGTGCCGGGACGCCAGGACGTCCGGGATGACGATGTCGTTGTCGGTGCCGCGGCCGATCTTGATGGCGCCCGCCGGCACCTCGGCGTTGCGGCCGGGCCGCAGGATCTTGAGCATCGTCGTGCCGAGGTTGTTCTCGCTCGGCCGTGCCATGGCAGTCGGCCCGAACTGCGTGGCCGGCGCGCTCGATTCGTCGTGGGTCGGCGCGACCTGTGCCGGCGCGGGTCGGGACATCGGCGCCGACGGCGGCGCGTACTGCTGGGGCGCGGACGGGTAACGGGGCTGTTGAGGCTGGCCGTACTGAGGCTGCGGCCCGCTCGGGTACTGCGGCTGCGGACCCGACGGGCTGAAGGTCTGGGGGCCGCTCGGGTAGCGCTGCTGCGCCGCGGACGGCGGGGTGTACGGCTGCTGGCTCGGCCAGGTGGCGCTGGGCCGGTGGTTGGTCGACGGCGCCGGGGTGACGGGCATGGACGTCGTCGGCGGCGTGCCGGCCGGTCCGAGGTGCTGGCCGACCTCGAAGGTCAGCAGCGGACCGTCGGGGTTACCGATGTTCACCACCGAGCCGTTGTGCAGGTCGGCGGCCGGGACGCGCTGCCCGTTGACGTACATGCCGTTGAGGCTGCCGTTGTCGACCGCGACCCAGCGGCCGTGGTCGAAGCGCAGCATCAGGTGCGCGCGCGAGATCAGCGGGTGTGCGACACGGAAGTCGGCGCGCAGATCGCGGCCGACGACGACGTCGTTTCCCGGAGCGAACGTACGCGTGGTGGCGTCGTGGCGAACGGTGAGCGCTGGCAATGCGGCTGGTCCAGTCATCGAAGGCAACTCTATCTGTTGCCGACGACTTTCCTGGGGACCCGCTGGGTCAGGAGTCCGGCTTGCCGGTGACCACGCAGTGCCTGACACAATGTTCGTTGTGGGTGCAATCACGCTGGACGGCAAGGCCACACGCGACGAGATCTTCACCGACCTGACCAAGCGGGTGGCGGCGCTGACCGCTGCCGGCCGGACGCCGGGTCTGGGCACCGTGCTGGTCGGTGACGACCCGGGCTCGCACGCCTACGTGCGGGGCAAGCACGCCGACTGCGCGAAGGTCGGTATCAACTCGATTCGCCGGGACCTGCCCGCCGACATCAGCCAGGACGAGCTCAACGCAGTCATCGACGAGCTGAACGCCAACCCGGAATGCACCGGCTACATCGTGCAGTTACCGCTGCCCAAGCACCTCGACGAGAACGCCGCGCTGGAGCGCATCGATCCCGACAAGGATGCCGACGGACTGCACCCGACCAACTTGGGCCGGCTCGTCCTGAACGAGCCCGCGCCGCTGCCGTGCACGCCGCGCGGCATCGTGCACTTGCTTCGCCGCTTCGACGTACCGATCGCCGGCGCGCACGTCGTGGTGATCGGCCGCGGCGTCACCGTGGGCCGGCCGATGGGCCTGCTGCTCACCCGGCGTTCGGAGAACGCGACAGTGACGTTGTGCCACACCGGAACTCGCGACCTAGCCGCGCTGACGCGGCAGGCCGACATCATCATCGCCGCCGTGGGCGTGCCGCACATGCTGACCGCTGAGATGGTCAAGCCGGGCGCGGCCGTCGTCGACGTGGGCGTCAGCCGGGTCGACGGCAAGCTCGCGGGCGACGTGCACCCCGATGTGTGGGAGGTGGCCGGTGCCATCTCGCCGAACCCCGGCGGCGTCGGTCCGCTTACCCGAGCCTTCCTGCTGGCCAATGTGGTCGAGGCGGAAGAGGCGAAACTGTCTTGACCGCAAAAGAATTCGCCCGCAAGGTGGTCGAGGCGAGCGGAGCGACGGGAAAGGTGCTCCGCGGCCAGTGGCCGATCCTGTCGGTGGGCGTGTTCTTTGTGGTGGCCTTCGCGTTGGTGATCGGCGGCTACTGGCGCCGCGGCGCGCTGGTGATGGCGATCGGTGTCGGGATCGCCGCGGCCATGCGGCTGCTGCTGACCGATGACCGCGCGGGTCTCCTCGTGGTGCGCAGCCGGATCATCGACATCGCGACGACAGCCTCGGTGAGCGCCGTGATGCTGTACGTCGCGTGGACCATCAACCCACTGGGTACTGCCTAGGTTGCCACCGGGCCGTCCTTGCGCAGCTGTGCCGGGGTGACACCGAACCATCGCTTGACCGACCTCGTCATGGACGAATGTTCGGAGTAGCCGAGGACGGCGGCGACCTGGCTCAAGGGAAGCTCGGTTTCGAGCAGAAGCCGGCGCGTCGCCGACCGGTAGACATCGGCTCGGATGTCCTCGAAAGTGGCGTGCTCGTCCGACAGTCGTCGCTGCAACGTCCGCGGATGCATGTTGAGAAGATCCGCGATCTCTGCTTTCGTGCCCCGATTGGCGCCTATGGTGCTCTTCAACGTGCGCTGTACGCATTCCGAAAGGCTTTGTCCGGGTGCGGGATGACGCGTGGCGATGTACGCGATCGCCTGGCTGCGCAGGTGCGGCTTGATGGACTGGATCCGGGCCTGTAGCAGATCGCGATCCAAATGTATTGCCGCGTAGGGCTGTTCGAAAGCGACGGGTGCGTCGAAATGCGCGCGGTAGGCACTGCGTTCTCCTACCGGCGAGTGCGGGAGGGATACGCCTCGCAGGCGCAGTGGAATCGGCGAAAGAGTCTGTGCCATCCGGTATGTCGACGACAGGTAAGCATCGATCAGCTGTCGCTGCGGGACCGCGCGCTCGAGTTGGACGTCGAAACGCACCGTGATGCAGCCGGGCAGATGGGGACTGGGGTCCTCGATGACCAACTCGTAGCAGGGGCTGTGAAAGAACAGGTACCGGGACGCGTTGGCTGTCGCCTCGTACACCGTGTCGCTGTTCTGCACGACCACGGCGAGCAGGCCCAGTATCGACAAGTCCTGGCGACTTCCCAGCCGGAGGCCGAGCGTGGGCAGTCGGTGTTGCCGGGCGGCATTCTCGAGCAGGAGCGCGACCGCGGCGAGGGGCACCATGGATTCGGCATCATGCAATGCGTCCGGGTCCAGTCCGCTTTGCGTGTACAACCGGTCGGGATCGCCGCCAAGGTCCCGGATGAACGGGGCGAAACCCCGCAACACACCGGCTCTTATCGACTCGTCCACGTTCGTCAGTGTCGAAATCAGTGTCTCGATATGTCAAGAGCGAGTTCCCGGCCGGACCGAAGATCAGTCCGTGAACTTCGATGAGTACCGCAGATACGACGCCACCGGGCTGGCGAAGCTGGTCGCCGACAAAGAAGTATCGGCGGCGGAACTGTTGACGCTGGCCCGGGAACGGGCCGCGGCGGTGAACCCCAAGATCAATGCCATCGTCCGCGATGTGCCCGCCGGGAAACCGTCGGAGGAGCTCAGTGGTCCATTCGCGGGTGTGCCCTTCCTGATCAAGGACCTGGCGCAGGACTATGCGGGCACGCCGAGCTCACACGGATCCCGCTCGTTGAAGTCGCTGCCGGCCAAGGAACACGCGACAATCGTGCAGCGCTGGATCGACGCGGGATTGGTGATATTCGGCAAGACCAACCTGCCCGAGTTCGGCGCGAAGGCGATTTCCGAACCGGAGGTCTGGGGTCCTGCCCGCAATCCATGGGACCTGACGCGAACGCCGGGCGGGTCGTCGGGCGGTTCGGCTGCTGCGGTTGCCGCGGGAATCGTGCCCTGCGCCGGCGCGAATGACGGTGGCGGATCCACGCGTATCCCGGCGGCGTGCTGCGGACTGGTCGGGCTGAAGCCCGGACGCGGGCTGACACCGTTTGGTCCCGCAGGAGGCGAGTTGATGCACGGTGCCGCGGTGCAGGGCGTCGTATCGCGGACCGTGCGTGACACCGCCGCGATGCTCGACGTGATCACCGGCGGCGAGCCCTGGGGGCCCTACGTTCCAGGTTTGCCGCCGTCGTCGTTCGCGTCGGCTGTGGGCGAGAACCCTCCGAAACTGCGAATCGGCGTACGGGTGCCGTCGGCGATCACGCCGACGCCGCACCCTGAGGCGTTCGCGGCGGTGGCGGCAACGGTGCGAACCCTGACCGAGCTCGGCCACCACGTCGAGGAACTGCCACAGGCGCCGTTCGACGACAGCGAGTTGGCGCGAGACTTCCTGCTCACCTGGTTCGTCTTCCTGGCCTGGGAGGTCGCCGATGCCAAACGACTGACGGGTGCGGGCGACGATTCGTTCGAGCGCGACACGCTGATCATGGCCGCGCTCGGTCGCGCGACGAGCAGCGTCGACTACGTGGCCGCCGTCCAGAGGCGTCACGACCACGCCCGCCGGCTCACCACGTTCTTCGGGTCCTACGACCTGCTACTGACGCCGACGTTGGCGACCCCGCCCCCGAAGATCGGCGAGTTCGATCTGCCGGCCGCACTGCGGACCGCGGCCGACGTGTCGCTCAAGACCCGCACCGCATCCCTACTGCGATACACGAAGATCGTCGACGACATGGTGGAAAAGAACCTCGGCTGGGTGCCGTATACGCAACTGGCGAATCTGACCGGCCGCCCGGCCATCTCGTTGCCGCTGCACTGGACCGCGGACGGACTGCCACTCGGTGTCCAGTTCGTGGCTCCACTCGGGGGCGAATCGCTCCTCATCCAACTGGCCGCTCAACTCGAGCAGGCGGTGCCGTGGGCCGACCGGGTGGCGCCGCTTTAGCGGCGACGCGTTCACGCCGCGCTCGCACAGGGAATGAAATCGGACTAAAGTCCGTTTAAATCGGTCGGGTCATTCCGACCGTGAAACTTCAGCCCTGAGGAGCTCGTCATGAACACAGCACTGTGGATCGTCGCCGGCGTACTTGCGTTCGTCTTCGCCGGAAGCGGCGTCATGAAGCTGGTCGTCCCCAAGGAAAAGCTGGTGGCACAGGGCCTGGGCGGACTTGCCGGCGTGGATCCGAACGCCATCCGCGGGATCGGCGTGGCCGAGGTTCTCGGTGCGATCGGTCTGATCGTGCCGCCGCTGGTGCACGTTCTTCCGGTGCTGGCCCCACTGGCCGCGGTCGGGCTGGCGCTGGTGATGGTCGGTGCGATCGTCACGCACGGTCGGCGCAAGGAGTACCCGAACGTCGCGGTCAACGTGGTGTTGCTCGGCCTGGCGCTGTTCGTGGCCTGGGGCCGGTTCGGCGCTTACGCCTTCTGATCCACCGGGGTTTGTGCACGATTTTCCGCGGTTGCCGCGGAAAATCGTGCACAAATCGCTGTCAGTGGCCGCCGGTGCGAGCGAGTCGGTCTTCGTGAATCTTCACGAGCTCGCGGAAGCCCAGTCGGTGATAGTGCGGCACCGGCTGCACGCCCCAGGTGTCCTGCGCGGTTTTCTGCCCGGTCGCTTCTGCGGGTCCGCCGAACGGCGCACCCGAAAAGTCATACGGGAACTTGCATTCCACCGTGTCGTCGGAATAGCGCACCTTCATCAGCTCGCTGCAGATCTGACTGAACGACAGCGTCGGCCAGCCGTACCAGACGGCCAGCGCCGGCATGGTGAACGACCCCTCGATGACGAGTCCGAACAGGCATACGAAAAGCCCGCGCTTGAGCCACTTGTGCATGTTGGCGTAGACCGGTGTGGTGCCCAGGGGGAGGGCATCCGTCGATTCTGCTTCGGTAGTGGTCATGGAATTCCTTTAGTCGCTGAAGATTTCGCGATTGACGGTGTGCAGATACGGGATGGCCAGGAACGGGGTGATGTAGAAGATGTCGTACAGCCACCAGCCGACGACCGGGAAAACCACACCGGCGTAGCGGATGTCGGCGAACATCGTCATGTTGAACGTGTAGCCGATCCAGATGACGATGCCGAACCAGCAGGTGATGATGAGCCATTGATGGCCCCACCGCTTCATCTGCAGGAACGCGATACCGGCGGCGATGCGCATGGTGAACACCGTCAGGATCAGCGCCACCTCCCAGGCCTTTTCGCCCGGCGCGCCGGCCCCGCCGATCCACAGTTCGTTGTAGTGCCAGAAGTAGCCGGCGTCGAACATGTTGCCCCATGCCGTGATGATGGTGCGGTTCAGCAGCGTGTGGTTGGCCAGTAGATCCAGTGACCACCCGATGCTGTTGAGCGCGGCGTCGAGAATGACCAGATAGCCGATGAGCGTCACGATGATGGGCCGCACCGACAGCCCGGCCTGCTGCGCGCGCCGTTGCAGCCACACGCCGCGCAGGAAGAACGGCAGCCCGACGAAGCCGATGAACATCGACCCCATCAACAGCGTGCCGGTGATCAGCCAGCGGTCCGCCTGCCGTTGCGCTTGCCGGGATTCGTCGTGGTGCTGGTCGTAACTGACCGACGGGACCGCCGTCGTACTCACAGCGACCACCAGCCCCGGACGATCGACATGTGCAGCTGGATCAGGAACATCGCCAGCAGCCAGCCGTAGGCGAACAGCTGGAAGACGATCAATGCCCGTTTGCGTTTGCGATCCTGCTCGTTCATGGCCGTGAAACTCCTTTTCTGACGGGGATATTCGTGGTCAGCGGATGCCCGCTGGTTGCAGGCAGGCCGCGGCGACCTCGCGCAGGCCGTCGCCGATCGCCCCGTCGCTGCTCAGTGGGGCCAGCACCGCGGTTTCGACGGCCGACATCTCGTCGGCGCCGGCGGCGATCAGATGCGCCGCCGTGACCAACACCCGGGTGGACGGCGGCTCGAAATGGAAGGCGTCGTCGGCCTGGCGAATGCTGTTGGCGCACTGCACAAGCCGCTGTGCGGTTCCGATATCGACACCGGTTTCGCCCACCAGCACCTCGGCCTCGCGATCGGGCGCCAGGTACGTCATCGCGATGGTGACGAACCGCTGCCGGAACGACGGCTTGAGGTCCTTGAGCGAATGCCGGTAAGCCGGGTTGTACGAGCAGACCAGAAGGAAAGACTCGGGTGCGGGCACCACCTCACCGGCGCGATCCAGATACAGGGTGCGTCGGTGATCGGTGAGCGAGTGCAGGATCGCCAGTGAGTCGTGGCGCGCTTCGACCACCTCGTCGAGGTAGCAGATGGCGCCGTCTTTGACGGCGCGGGTCAATGGCCCGTCGGTCCAGCGGACGTCGCCACCGGCGACGACGAACCGGCCGACCAGGTCCGAACTTGTGAGGTCGTCATGACAGCTGATGGTGACCACGGGGCGTCGCAGCAGAGTGCCCATGTGCTCGACGAAGCGGGTCTTGCCGCAGCCCGTCGGCCCGGTGAGCATGACCGGCAGCCGCCGTTGATACGCCTGGCTGAAGGTGGTCACTTCGTTGCCTGCGGGCAGGTACGGCGAATCGGTTGCGGCCCAATCCTTCATGCGGATACCAACTCTCGGTGGACGTGCGCCAGGACGCGGGGGAGTTCCTCGATGTGGCGAATCCGCCGGGACCGCCGCGGCCCGAAGACCTCGGGCAACGGATCGACCCGCACGGGTCCCAGACCGAGGTAGTAGACGCCGACGCCGGCGTCGGCGGCCTCATCGACAGCGTGTGCGACGTCGGCCCACGCATATCGGCCTTCGTACCCCTCGTCGGAGATCAGGCCGTCGCCGATCACGATGAGAAGCCGACGCCCGGCGGGCTGGCTCAGCAGGCGGCTGGTCAGGTGGCGGATGGGTGCGCCGAGGCGCGTGTACCCGCCTGTGGTCAGGCCGGACCGGCTGGGTAACGCAAAGTGGTTGTCGGTGAAGTCTTTCAGGCACCGAACCTCGACGCGGTGCCGGGTGTTGCCGCTGAAGACGAAGATTCCGTGGCGCTCGCGCGCGACCGTCATGGCCCGCGAAAGCGCGTCGGCGCAGGCCAATTCGAGGTCGAAAACCCGGCCCTGATGGACGCCCAACGAGGAGCTGCCGTCCATGAGCACCGCGGTGACGGTGTCGCGTGTGCTCGGCAGCAGGGCGCGGAACACCTTCGGGTCCTGCTGCGACCCGGCCCGTCCGTCCGCGTAGGCCGCGACGTAGGCGTCGACATCGAGGTCGCTGCCGTCCTCCAATCGGTTGACCATCGTGCGATGGGTCGGTTCGTCGAACCAGCGCCGGATGTCGGGCGACGCGCCGCCGCGCCGGTCGTGCCGGGTCTGCCGGCGCTCCAGGACCGCGACGTGGTCGGGCAAGAACGCCCCGCGCCACGAATTCCATTCGGGGTAGGGGATTCCGGCGCGTTGCCCGGGCCGGACGTCGAGGTCGTCGTCCTCGGGCCGGCTGGCCGGGGGCAGGTTGGCGTTGCGCACTCCGCCTTCGCCGCCGACGGGGATCGACATGAGGCGCTGGGTGTCCGAGCGGGACGAGGACCACGGCATGCGCCCGAGCGTCCGTCGCATCGCGCTCGCCAGCGTGCGGCCCGCCGCCGCGCTCAGGGGCGGTGCCCCGAGTAGGGGGTAGTCCGCCAGGCGCGCACCAGATCGCGCCAATGTGTCTGTTCGGCTGAGGATTTCGCTCACGTCGAGTTCAGGAGCGGCCGGCTCCAGTCCGGGCAGTACCCGACGTGCCTCGGGGAGCAGGCCGGGCCAGCGCGCGGCCACCCAGCCCAGCGCGACCCCACCCTCGACCTGGCGGAGCGCACCGAGTTCGCGCTGCGACAACCGGTGCAGCGGGTACCGCGCGATCCGGTCCTTCGACGGTGCGCACTGTAGGGCGACACCACAGGTGTAGGTCCGCAGTGACCAGTCGGGAACGAGCGCCGGGTACGGGACGTGGACGACAGCGCGGCTCGCGCTCAGCCCGAAGCGCCGCTGCTCGCCGGAGATCAGCCGCACGCCGGCCCGCCGCCGCTCCGACAGCGCCACCGCGGTCAGCGCGCAGGCGTGTTCGAGCTCTGCGGCAGTAATCGACTGGGACACTTGTGGACCGGCCGGCTCAGAAGGTGCCGATGTTCGAGAACATCCAGTACCAGAACGCGATGAGGGCGGCCATGGCGCCCCATGCGATGGCGAGCCGGGCGATCTCCTGCCACATGCTGTCTCCTCCGGTTATCGGGCTGCGATACCTCGCAGCGCAGTGTTGACGAAGTTGTCGAGCAGCGCGGTGCGGATCTGGTCCGCGCCACGGCTCGTGGTCAGCAGGGCATAGAGGCTGAGCAGGAAGTACACCGCGCTGTGGAACGGGTCGACATCCGCGTCTGCCTCACCGGCCTGGCGCGCCCGCTCGATCTCCTGGACGACCAGCACGATCACCCGGTGGTCGGTCCATTCATCGTCGAGCGGACGGTTCGAGGAGAAGTGCAGGGCCAGTACGTCTTTGAAGAGCAGCCGGCCGAGCCGTTGTTCGACGGCCACGATGACCCGGACCACCTCGTTCAGTGCCTCTTCGAGGGTGTGCGGCGTCTGCAGGAACGCGGCGAGCTCGCGGCCGGCGGATTCCTCGGCTTGACGTTCGAGCTCGAAGAGCACGTGCTCCTTCGTCGGGAAGTGGAAGTAGAACGTGCCGTGTGCGACGCCCGCCGATCTGATGATGGCTCCGACGTCGGCATCTGCCATTCCCGCGCGCTTGAACTCGGTGATCGCCGCATCGAGGACGCGCTGGCGGGTTTCGAGCCGTTTGGCTTCTCGCAGCGACGGTTTGGCGGTGGCGCGGGTCATGGTGGCTCAAGTTGTACCCGCTTTACTGACCTGAGTCAATGACTTGAGTCAGTCATATTCACAGGAAATTGCCTGCTGGGCAAAGTTGCCCGGTGTGCAAAATTATCGGTACGGTGGCGGCATGCCCGAATCAGCTGAAACTGGTCTGCGCGAACGAAAGAAGCTCGACACCCGTCGGGCGCTCAGTGATGCGGCGCTGCAACTGGCGTTCGACCGCGGCGGGTTGGACGCCGTCACGCGCGAGGAGATCGCGGCGCTGGCGGGAGTGTCGTTGCGGACGTTCAACAACTACTTCGCCGGTAAGTACGAGGCGCTGGCCTACCGTATCGCCGAGCGGATGCGGCGCAGTGTCGCGGTGTTTCGGTCGCGGCCGGTCGATGAGCCGCTGTGGACATCGATCATCGAGGCGGTGACGGGCACCCTCGAGCAGGAGATGGTCGACATCACCGGTGCCGATCTCATCCCAGACCGCCGCGAGCTCGTCGAAGTGCGAAAACTCATGATGCGAACCGAAGTTCGTAACGCGGTGCCGCAGATCCTCTACCAGGACTGGGTGGCGGCCATCGCCGAGCGAACGGGTCTCGGCCCCGACGACATGTACCCGCGCCTCGTGGTGGCCGTGGTGCGCGCCATCGGGGACACCGCGATGGAGGCGTACGCGAACGCCGATCCGCCGGTGGCCATCACCCAGCTGATGCGTGCGGGTTTCGACGCCGTCATCGCGGGACTGCCTGAACCGACCAGAACGAAGGAGTGACCATGCCCGCTGACGTCGTGATTTCCGGCGCCGGTCCCAACGGCCTGATGCTGGCCTGCGAACTCGCACTCGCCGGCATCAAACCCGTGATTCTCGATGCGCTGCCTGGACCCGGGGACGAACCCAAGGCCAACGGCCTTGTGGGACAGGTGATCAGACAGCTCGATATGCGGGGCCTCTACCAGGCGTTCATGGGCGATCCCAACCCGCCGCAGCCGGCTTACGGCTGGATGTTCGCCGGGTTGCCACTGAATTTCGTTGGTGTCGAGGATAATCCGATGCGTGCGGTGCTGATGAAGCAACCGCGCCTGGTGCAGTTGCTGTATGAGCGGGCGCAAGCTCTCGGGATCGAGGTCCGATGGGGGCACGCTGTGACCGCTTTGTCGGCAGGGTCCGACGGCGTCACGGTCGAGGTGGCCGGGCCTGACGGCGCCTATGTGCTGGAATCGGATTGGCTGGTCGGAGCCGACGGGGGCCGCAGCACTGTCCGCAAGCAGTCGGGTATCGGCTTCCCCGGCCACACGTCACCGACAGTCGCGCGGTTGGCGCACGTGCGGGTTCCTGATGAATTCCGCACCGCGGACGGCGCGTTCGACGTTCCGGGTTTCGGGCCGATTCCTTTCGGGCACAACCGTTACGACACCGGCATGGTGATGTTCTTCGAGGCCCACGGCGATCCGCCGATGTTGGGCACCATGGAGTTCCGTCCCGAGCCGGACGGCGCGGCAGGGGAGTTGACGCACGACGAGCTGAGGCAGAGTCTGCGTCGGGTACTCGGCGTCGACGTGCCGTTCGAACCGCCGGTTGGGCCGGGTCCTTTTGCGATGCGCCGCATCGACGGCCAGAACACCCGACAGGCGGACGCGTACCGCGCCGGCCGCGTCCTGCTCATCGGTGATGCCGCACATGTGCATTCGGCGATGGGCGGTCCGGGACTCAACCTCGGTCTGCAGGACACGTTGAATCTGGGCTGGAAGTTGGGTGCCGTCGTCAATGGCTGGGCCCCTGCGGAATTGCTCGATACCTATGAGTCCGAGCGCTATCCGGTCGGCGAGCGCGTCATGATGCACTCACTGGCCCAGATCGCGCTCACCGCGCCCGGGCCCGAGGTACGTGCCTTGCGCACGCTTCTCGGCGAACTCTTCCAGCTGCCCGATGCGACCGCCCATATGGCCGGACTGCTGGCCGGTGCGGACGTTCGCTACGACATGGGTGGCGTCCCGCACCGATTGACCGGATACATGGTGCCGGAGGCCGAACTGGACGACGGACGTCGTCTCACGGATCTGCTGCACAGCGGAAGGGGTGTGTTGCTCGACCTCTCGGGCGGCGCGGTGGCCGCGATCGCCACACCGTGGGATCGCCGCGTGGACACGGTGGTCGCCGTCATGGCCGACGGACCCGCCGCCGTGCTGATCCGGCCGGACGGCTACGTCGCCTGGGCCGCAGACGATTTCGCCGCGACGGATGCCGACAACCTGCGCGCGGCGCTGGAGCGCTGGTTCGGTCCGGCCGAGATCAGCGCCTGAGCGCGCGGCGCGCGACGCCGGGGTGGGCGGCGAGTTTGGGCCCGAGAAGCAGGGCGAAGATTGTCACCGCAAGCCAGGGCCGCAGGTGCGGGCGCAGCCGCCGGATCAACCCGGCGTCGTCGAGCTCGAACACCAGGGCATCGGTGATGGTGAGGCCCGCGATACGCCCCCGGCTCACCGCGACGCGCGTCGTTCCGTCGCCGATGGCGTTCTCCCACTCCAGGTCTCGCATACCGGAGTAGACCGCGGTCAGCAGGACGCGGAGGTCGTCCCGGCCGCGGAACACCATGCGTCCCGACAGAGGAGAAGTCAACTCGGCGTCGGGAGCCAGTGCGGCCAGGTACCTGTCGACATCCCCGTTGCGGGTGGCGGCGCAGAACGCCGCGACCGAATCCGTGCTTGTCGTCATCAGAACCCCCTGCGGGTCGCTTGCGATTTGCAACCCACTTAAACAGAGTCCATGGTGAAAAGCAATGGACTACGCTTGTCCGGTGTCCAAACAGTCCTTCGGCGACATTTCCTGCTCGATCGCGCGCGCGCTCGACGTCGTGGGCCAACGGTGGGCGGCCCTCGTGTTGCGAGACCTGTTCGCGGGCATGGCCCGGTTCGAGGACATCCGACGCGATCTCGGCATCGCCTCGAACGTCCTGGCTGCGCGTCTCGAGGAGCTGGAACGCCACGCGATCGTGGCACGGCGCCAATACCAGAGCGCGCCAACGCGTTTCGAATACGTACTCACCGACAAGGGGCGGGACCTCTACCCGGTGATCGTGACCCTGCTCGCGTGGGGCGACAAGTGGGCCGCCGGCGACGACGGGCCCCCGGCGCTATTGCTTCATGACGAATGCGGCTGTGTCACAACGGCAAAGACCGTGTGTTCCGAATGCGGCGGGGAACTCGAGGCGCTGTCGACGACCGCGGTACCCGGGCCCGGGGCGCGAGTCGGCCCGGGTACCGCGGTCATCGGAGAGTTTCTGATTCCCGGCGAACCGGAGGCCTAGGCCAGGGTCGCCCGCACGCAATGCGTGACGTACGGCAACGCCAGCCCCGTGCTGCTGGCCAGCGCCGGATGCGTGCTCAGCAACTCACGCACTTCACCCAGCACCTTGCGCCGCACGTCGGCGGGCGAGGTGATGCAGTAGCTCCGTGACGCGACGAGGTCCAGAAGCGCCTGCGGCGTGAGGTAACTCGTCCACTCGAAGCGGTGAGTCTCGATGTCGGTGAACGTATCCGACAGCGATTCGGCGGACGGGTCGTGCTCGCAGCCGATGATGCGGTTCAGTTCTTTGACCCAGCCCAGCCGCTCGTCGCGGATGTTCCAGACCAGGCCGAGTCGGCCGCCCGGACGCAGCACCCGGGCCACTTCGGCCGCCGCCCGGTCCGGGTCGAACCAGTGCCAGGCCTGCGCGACCAGGACCGCGTCGACGCTGTTGTCCGGCAACGGGATTTCCTCGGCCGTGCCGAGCAGAGCCGGCACCGACGGCAGTGACCCGCTGAGCACATCGAGCATCTCGGGGATGGGATCGACGGCCGTGACCGCCAGCCCGCGTTCCGCCAGCCGGACCGTCAGCTTGCCGGTACCGGCACCGAGGTCGAGGACGTCGACGGCTCCGGTGGGCAGTAGCCAGTTGATGGACTCCGGCGGATATGAGGGGCGCCCCCGCTCGTAGGCGGCGGCCTGCTCCCCGAAGGACAGCGAGCGT
>Ga0265327_10003087_pt1 | contig 16433 bp, 15 predicted proteins | sample 41621metaG_FD_202089 | JGI IMG/M metagenome (GOLD analysis project Ga0265327, IMG submission 202089) | Rhizosphere microbial communities from Carex aquatilis grown in University of Washington, Seatle, WA, United States - 4-16-21 metaG | ecosystem: Host-associated > Plants > Roots > Rhizosphere... | reverse complement strand
GGCCATCAGCGCGTCGGTGAGCTGGTCGAGGTCGCCGGCCAGCACCTGGTCGAGTTTGTGGAGCGTGAGGTTGATCCGGTGGTCGGTGACCCGGTTCTCCCGGAAGTTGTACGTGCGGACCTTCTCCGAGCGGCCGCCACCTCCCACCTGGCTGCGACGGCTGGCGGCAAGCTCAGCGGCGCGGCGGTCCTGCTCGGCCTTGAGCAGGCGTGCCCGCAGCACCGTCATGGCCTTGGCCCGGTTCTGGATCTGGCTCTTCTCGTCCTGCATGGCCACCACGATGCCGGTGGGCAGGTGGGTGATGCGCACCGCCGAGTCGGTGGTGTTGACCGACTGGCCTCCGGGCCCGGTCGACCGGTAGACGTCGATCTTGAGATCGGCCGGGTCGATAGAGACGTCGACCTCGTCGGCCTCGGGCAGCACGGTGACGGTGGACGAGGAGGTGTGCACTCGGCCCTTGGACTCGGTGACCGGCACGCGCTGGACGCGGTGCGGACCGCCCTCGTGCTCGAGCCGGCGCCAGGCGTCCTCCCCCTTCACTATGAGGACCACCTCGTTCAGGCCGTCGCGCTCGGACGGGCTCTCCGAGAGGACCTCGACCTTCCAGCCGCGGGCGGCGGCGTAGCGGAGGTACATGTCATAGAGGTCACGAGCAAAGAGGTTGGCCTCCTCGCCCCCTTCGGCCCCACGGATCTCGACGATGACGTTGCGGCCGTCGTTGGGGTCCTTGGGCAACAGCAGCTCGTTGAGCCTGACCGCCAGCTCCTCGATGGACGCCTCGGCGCTGGTCACCTCTGTCTGGACGACCTGGCGGTCGTCGCCGCTCAGGTTCTCCAACATCTCCCGGGCGGTGTCGAGGTCCTCGCGGGCCTGCTGGAGGTGGCGCCACGTGGCCACGATCTCGCCTAGCTCCTTGTGACGGCGCGAGAGGTCGCGCAGCCGCGTCGGGTCGTTGGCAACGGTTGGGTCGGCCAGCTCCGCCTCGACGGCGTCGAACTCCTTTTCGAGCCCCGCTAGGCGCTCGTCCACGTCAGGTGGTGGGCGCAGCCTTGCGCTTCTTGCGCGGCTGGCCGTAGCGGCGCTGGAAGCGCTCCACCCGGCCACCGGAGTCGACGAGCTTCTGCTTGCCGGTGAAGAAGGGGTGGCACTCGTTGCACAGTTCCACGTGCAGGTCGGCCTTGGTCGACCGGGTGGTGAAGGTGTTGCCGCACGAGCAGTGCACGGTGGCGGTCACGTAGTCGGGTTGGATGTCGCTCTGCATGTGAGGGCCTTTCGTGCTGCTCAGTTGTTGGGGGTCTGTCCCTTGGCGATCTCCGCCAGGAACTCGTCGTTGCTCTTGGTCGTGCGGATCTTGTCCATCAGGAGTTCGAGTCCCGAGGCGGCGTTGCCGTCGCTGGCCAGCGCGTTCAGCACTCGGCGCAGCTTCCAGACCTGCTGGAGCTGGCCCCGGTCGAAGAGCAGCTCCTCGTGCCGGGTCGAGCTGGCGTTGACGTCGATCGACGGGTAGAGCCGCCGCTCGGCCAGCCGTCGATCGAGCCGTAGCTCCATGTTGCCGGTGCCCTTGAACTCCTCGAAGATCACCTCGTCCATCTTCGATCCCGTCTCCACCAGGGCGGTAGCCAGGATCGTCAGCGAGCCGCCCTCCTCGATGTTACGGGCGGCGCCGAAGAACTTCTTCGGCGGATAGAGGGCACCCGAGTCCACACCACCGGACATGATGCGGCCGGTGGCCGGGGCGGCCAGGTTGTAGGCACGGGCCAGCCGGGTGATGCCGTCGAGGATGATCACCACGTCGCGGCCCATCTCCACCAGCCGCTTGGCTCGCTCGATGGCCAGTTCGGCCACCGTGGTGTGCTCGTCGGAGGGTCGGTCGAAGGTGGAGGCCACCACCTCGCCCTGGACGGAGCGACGCATGTCGGTGACTTCTTCGGGCCGCTCGTCAACGAGGAGGACCATGAGGTGCACCTCGGGGTTGTTGCTTTCGATGGAGTGGGCGATCTGCTTCACCACCGTCGTCTTGCCGGCCTTGGGCGGCGAGACGATCAGGCCGCGCTGGCCCTTGCCGATGGGTGACAGCAGGTCGACGATGCGCGTCGTCACGTTGTCCTTGGCCCCGGGCATCTCGAGGTTGAGTCGGGAGTCGGGGAACAGCGGGGTGAGGTCCTCGAAGCGCGGGCGGTTGCGGGCCGCCTCGGGGTCGAGGGCCGAGACGGTGTCGATACGGAGCAGGGCCGGGTACTTCTCGTTGTTGCCGGCCGGCCGGCAGGCGCCCTCGATGTAGTCGCCCTTGCGCAGGGCGAAGCGACGGGCCTGGCTGATCGAGACGTAGACGTCTTTGCTCGAGGGCAGGTAGCCCTCGCAGCGCACGAAGCCGTACCCCTCGTCGCGCAGGTCGAGGAGGCCGCGGACCTCGACCAGCTCGCCCTGGTAGGCCGCCTCCTGGTTGCCCCCGCCCTGCAGCTCGCCTCCGGGCGCGCGTTCCCGGCCCCGGCGGCGGCGTCCCCGGCGGTTCCCCGCCTCGACGTTGCCCGGCTGGTTGTTGTGCTGCTGGCGCTGCTGGCGCTGGCCATCGTTCTGGTTGCGGCCACCGTGCTGTTGGCGCTGGTCGCTCTGGCCGGAGGAGGTCGGGCCGTCATCGGTGGTCGTCGCCGGGGCCGCTTCGGGGGCGGGCGCCGGCGTCTCAGCGGGCTCGGCCTCGGGACTCACGGCGGTGGCGGCGCTGGACTTGGCCGCGCCGTTCGAGCCCGAACCGTTGGTTCCGGCGCCGTCAGCTCCGCCCTCGGGGTTGACCCCGGTGGCGGTGAGGATCTGGTCGATGATGTCGGCCTTCTTCGTCCGCGTGGTGGTCTTGAGCGACATCGCCTGCGCGATGGCATGGAGCTCGTCGCGCTCCTTGCTCTCGAGCACCGACCGTTCGAGCTGCTGTTCGGCAGTCATCGGTCTCCTATCTCGTGGGGCCGCCTCCGGAGTGGTGTCACACGCGGGGACGGTAAAGCGGGAAGAGTGGGGGAAAACAAACTCCCCCGGGCTCACCGGCTACGGCAGGGAGAAATCACTCCGTAGCGCTGGTGGAACAGTACTCATACTAGCGGCTGGCCCGGGTCGCGGCAACACTTTGCTCAGACCGACAGCTCGGCCAGGATGGCGTCGAGGTCCGGCTCGACCAGGGTGGGCACCGAGATCTGGCTGATGGCGAGGTCCGGATCCTTCAAGCCGTGGCCGGTGAGGACGCAGACCACGGTCGAACCTTCCGGCACACCGGTGGCCAGTAGGCCCGCCACCGAGGCGGCCGAGGCCGCCTCACAGAACACCGACTCCTCCTCGGCAAGGAACCGGTAGGCGGACAAGATCTCCTCGTCGGTCACCGCCGCGATGGCCCCGCCCGACTCCGACGCCGCCGCCGTGGCCGAGTACCAGCTGGCCGGGTTGCCGATACGGATGGCCGTGGCGATGGTCTCTGGGTTCTCCACCGGGTGACCGAGCACGATCGGGGCGGCCCCGGCCGCCTGGAAACCGAGCATCCGCGGCAGCTTGGAAGCGCGCCCGGCCTCCTTGTACTCGAGATAACCCCGCCAGTAGGCCGTGATATTCCCGGCATTGCCCACCGGGATGCAGTGGACGTCCGGCGCGTCGCCCAGCACGTCCACGATTTCGAAGGCGCCGGTCTTCTGTCCCTCGATGCGATGAGGGTTGACCGAGTTGACGACCGTGATCGGAGCACGGGTGGGCAGCTCGCGCACGATGGCCAAGGCCTGATCGAAATTGCCGCGCACCTGGAGGACGCGCGCTCCGTGCACCAATGCCTGGGCCAGCTTCCCGAGGGCGATGTGAGTGTCGGGGATGAGGACCGCACACGACAGGCCGGCCCTTGCCGCGTAGGCCGCGGCCGACGCCGAGGTGTTACCGGTCGAGGCGCACACCACCGCCTTGGCCCCCTCCTCGGCCGCCTTGGTGATGGCCATGGTCATGCCGCGGTCCTTGAAGGAGCCGGTGGGGTTGGCCCCTTCCACCTTCAACCAGACACTTCCCCCGACCCGTTCGGAAAGCCGCGGCGCGGGAACGAGCGGGGTCCCACCCTCCAAGAGGGTCACGACCGGGGTGTCGGGCCCGACCGAGAGGAACTCGCGGTACTCCTCGACGACCCCCCGCCATCCGGCCGAGCGGGTCACTCGTCGTCCTCGATCACCCGCAGGAACCCACCGACACGGTCGACGATGTCCAGGCCCTGCAGGTCGGCGATGGTCGCCTGCATGTCGCCCTCGAGTGCGGTGTGGGTGAGGAAGATGAGCCGCGCCTCGTCGCCCAGACCCACCTGCTCCATCGCCCGGATCGAGACCCCGTGGTCGCCGAAGACCTTTGCCACGGTGGCCAGCACCCCCGGCCGGTCCATGACGTCGAGGGAGAGGTAGAAGGCCGAGTGCAGCTCGGCCAGCGGCCGCAGTGGGGTGGCGCCGCGCTGGGGGGCCGGGGCCGGAGAGCCGTTCTGCAGGTTGCGGGCGGCATCGATCAGGTCGCCCAACACGGCACTGGCCGTGGGCACCCCACCGGCACCCCGGCCGTAGAGCATGAGCTCGCCGGCGGCATCACCCTCGACGAAGACGGCGTTGAACGAACCGCGGACTGAGGCCAACGGGTGGGACCTCGGCACCATCGCCGGATGGACTCTCACCGAGAGATCGGGTCCGCCGTCCACCAGCTCGGCCACCGCCAGAAGCTTCACCACGTAGCCCAGCCGACCGGCGAAGTCGACGTCGACGGCGCGCACCTGTGTGATGCCCTCGCGGTGGACGGACTCGCCGGTAAGGTCGCTCCCAAAGGCCAAACCCGCCAGGATGGCAGCCTTGGCGGCGGCGTCGTCTCCTTGCACGTCGGCCGAGGGGTCGCGCTCGGCCAGGCCGAGCCGCTGGGCCTCAGCCAGGGCCTCGTCGTAGTCGAGCCCCTCCTCGGTCATGCGGGTGAGGATGTAGTTGGTCGTGCCGTTCACGATCCCCATCACCCGCACGACCCGTTCGCCCGCCAGCGACTCGCGCAGCGGCCGGATGACGGGGATGGCGCCGCCGACGGCGGCCTCGTAGAGGAGGTCCACCTGGTTGTCCGCGGCCAGGTGCGCCAGCTCGGCGCCAGCTTCGGCCAGCAGGGCCTTGTTGCCGGTGACCACCGGTCGGCCCGACCGCAGCGCCGCCTCCACGAGGGTGCGGGCCGGCTCGATGCCGCCGATGAGCTCGACGACGATGTCGACGCCGTCGCGCTCGACCAGTTCCTTGGCGTCGTCGGTCAGGAGCGACCTCGGAAGATCGACCGAGCGTTCCTTGGCCAGGTCCGAGACGGCCACCCCGACCAGCTCCAGATGCAAGCCGGTGCGACGGGTGATCTCCTCGGCTCCGGTGAGGAGGCGTTCGGCTAGGGCGCCCCCGACGTTCCCGCAGCCCAGGATGGCCACGCCCACTGAGTCTCGGACGGCCATCGCCAAAACCTATCCCCCCGCTCAGACGTCGAGGCGCAGCAGGTCGTCGAGGGTCTCCCCCCGCACGACCACCCGCGCCCGGCCGCCCGAGACGAAGAGCACCGGCGGGCGGGGAACTTTGTTGTAGTTGGACGCCATGGAGTAGCCGTAAGCGCCGGTCACCGGCGTGCACAGGATGTCGCCGACGCCCAGGTCGGCCGGCAGGCGCGCCTCGGACACCACGACGTCGCCGCTCTCGCAGTGCTTCCCGACCACCCTGGCCAGCAACGGCCGCTCGGCGTCGGGTTCCCGGGGCAAGAACGCCTCGTACCCGCTGCCATAGAGGACCGGCCGCGGGTTGTCGCTCATCCCACCGTCGATCGCCACGTACGTCCGGATGCCCGGCAGCTCCTTCACCGTGCCGACCGTGTAGAGGGTCATCCCGGCCGAGGCTGCGATGGAGCGGCCCGGCTCGGCGCTCACCCGCGTGTCCGGGGGGACCCCGGCCGCCACGCAAGCGTCTCTGGCCGCGGCGGCCCACTGTGCCTGGTCGGGCGAGGTCTCCCCGTTCACGTAGGCCACCCCGAGGCCACCGCCGACCACCAACTCGGGCAGGGCTAGGGGAGCGAAGAACGCCCCCAGGACCTCGGCGGCCTCTTCGAAGTGAGCGACGTCGAACACCTGGCTGCCGATGTGGGCGTGGATGCCGACCAACTCGACGCCGGGGAGCAGCTCGAGCGCGGCCACCGCGGCCGAGGCCGCCCCCGACGCCACTGAGAACCCGAACTTGGAGTCCTCCTGACCGGTCTTGACGAACTCGTGGGTGTGGACCTCGACCCCAGGGGTGACCCTCACCAGCACCTTCGGTCGGCCATTGGCTGGGGTGTCGGTCAAGGAGCCGAGCCTGGCGATCTCCTCGAAGGAGTCGACCACAACGCGCCCCACCCCCACCTCGAGGGCGCGTGCCAGCTCGGCCTCCGATTTGTTGTTGCCGTGGAGCACCAACCGGTCGGCCGGAACCCCGGCTGACAGGGCGACGTGCAGCTCGCCCCCGGTGGAGACGTCGAGGCACATCCCCTCCTCGTGCACCAGCGCCGCCATGGCCTGACAGAGGAAGGCCTTGGTGGCGTAGGCCACGCCGTCGCCCCAGGCAGCCACCGCCTGCCGGCAACGGGCCCGCAGGTGGTCCTCGTCGTAGACGAAGAGGGGCGTCCCGTGTTCGGCGGCCAGCTCGAGGAGGTCGAGTCCGCCTACCTGGAGGTGGCCGTGGTCGCCCACCGCGGCCGAGTCGGGAAGGAGGTGCCGCTCGGGGGGCGCAGTCGGGTCGGCCATGACGGATCAGGATAGGAGAGGCGATGGGTGGCGACTACGATCGTCCCCCTGCTCTTGCCCCAGTAGCTCAGCGGATAGAGCACCGGCCTCCGGAGCCGGGAGCGCAGGTTCGAGTCCTGCCTGGGGCGCGTTTTGTGATGCCCAAGACATTGGACACACCGATGCTCAGGACATCGTAGACCGCCGTTTTGTCCGGCCTCAGGCCATCTGGCCGCGGGCCGACGGCCAATGGTCTCCCGGGACGCTGGCGCCCTGGCGCCCGCCGAATACCATGCGGGAATGCCAATTGAAGGTGACTACGAACCGAGTACGTGGGACTGGGTCAGGGAACAGGTTGCCGAGTACGAGGCGTCCGGGGGGGAGCGAGCCAACACCCTCTTGGACACCGGGCTACCGATCATCGTGCTCACGACGCGGGGCAACAAGAGTGGCAAGGTGCGCAAGCACGCCCTGATGCGCGTGGAGCACGAGGGCGAGTACGCCCTCGTCGCCTCCCAAGGCGGGATGCCCACCAATCCCTCGTGGTACTACAACCTCAAGGCCGATCCCGGCGCCCTGGAGATCCAGGACGGTCCCGTTCCGCAGGACTACGTGGCCCGGGAAGTCACCGGTGCCGAAAAGGAGCTGTGGTGGAAGCGGGCCACTGCTGCCTACCCGCCGTACGACGAATACCAAGCGGCCACCACTCGGGTGATCCCGCTGCTGGTCGCAAGCAAAGCCGGCGCCTGATCGCGCGAGACTGCTCTCTCTAGCAGCGGGGCGGCGACGCCTTCATCGAGCACCGGCCGCGGGCATCAACCGAGGCGGCTAACCCCGGGATGCCCAAGAGCAGAGGGCACGGGACCGGGAGCGAGCTCCACCGGCTCGTCGAACTTCCACACCTCGAAGACGAAGTCCGGACAGACCTGCGCGCACGCTCGGCAGCCAGTGCAGCCCGCACGCAGTTCTGGGTAGCGAAAGCCCCGCCGGTTGTGCCGGTCGGTGGTCATCTCCAGAACTCCGGGTCGACAGGCGTCGATGCAAAGGTCACATCCTTTGCAGGCATCGACGTCGATCACGACCGTCCCACGCGTGAGCACCCGCTCGGCCAACCGGCCACCTCCTTTGACTGTGGACCAGCCTCCCACGCTGGCGTCGAGGCGGCGACCAGGCGGAAAGTGTTCGGAGACACCCGAAGGGTCCACGACCTAGGGTTCGCACGCGCCGCCAGGGAGGTGGCCAGTCGGGAGGGAACACATGGCGGCCGATCTGGGGCGCCTCGATCTCGCTGGACGTGCCGCCGTGGTAACCGGCGCAGCCTCGGGGCTCGGCGCGGCGTCGGCGCGCCTGTTGGCCGAACGCGGGGCGCGGGTGCTGGTTGCCGATCGCGACGCCATGGGGGCTGAAGAGGTTGCCGGAGCAATCGGGGCGGCGGCGCTTCCCTTTACGGTCGACGTCAGCCGGCCCGAGGAGTGCGAAGAAATGGTGTCGAACGCCGTGGCCGCCTTCGGTGGCCTCGACATCGCCTGCAATTGCGCCGGCGTCGCCAACGCCGGTGGCACTTCTGTCGCCGACACCTCCCCCGAGACCTGGCGGCGGCTGCTCTCGGTCAACCTCGACGGGGTCTTCTACTGCATGCGGGCAGAGATCCCCGCGCTCTTGTCGTCGGGGCACGGTTCCATCATCAACGTCGGGTCCATCATGTCGGTGGCCGGACTGGCCTTCGCCTCTGCCTACACCGCCTCCAAACACGGCGTGCTGGGGCTCACGCGCTCGGCCGCGCTCGAGTACGGGCCGAAGGGACTACGGGTGAACGCCATCGGGCCGGGCAACATGGACACGCCCATGAGCGCCCAGGCGCTCTCGGTCCCCTCTGTGCGCGACGCGCTGCTCGGCATGCAGGCCATCGGGCGCCCGGGCGAGCCGTGGGAGGTGGCCGAGTTGGTGGCCTTCCTTGCCTCCGACGCGGCCTCGTTCTGCACCGGCGCCTGGTTCGGGGTCGACGGCGGTTACACCGCGCGTTAAGCCCCGGCGATCAGCGCGGCGGTGCGATCCAGCCCGGCGAGACGGAGGTGCCCCCTCGGGCCACACTCGACCCGATGTAGTTGCGCTGGGCCTCGATGGTGCCGGCTCCGATGCACAGACCCCTGATGTCGCGGTAGGCGCGCTCGAGCGGGTATTCGCGGCTGTACCCGTAGCCACCGTGGATCTGCATGGCCTCGTCGCAGACGAACTTGGCTGCCAGGTTGGCCGCCGTCTTGGCCATGGCCGTCTCGAGGGCCGGCGGCGTTCCCCCCGGGCCGGCCAACCGAACGGCACGGGCGAGCAGCAGCCTTGCTCCTTCGAGTTGCACCGCCATGTCGGCGAGCTTCCACTGGAGTCCCTGCAGCTCGGCGATGGGGCGCCCACCCACTACCCGTTCGCTCATGTAGGTCACGGACCGCTCCAACGCCCCCTGGGCGGCGCCGACGCACATGGCCGCGTTGCCGCAGCGCTCGTGGTTGAGGTGGGCGAGCAACACCTTGAAGGCGGCGTTGGTGGCCGGGTCGCCGGCCAAGAGGATCTCGTCCTCGGTGATCTCCACCCCGTCGAAGGCGATCTCCGCCTCGGTGGCGGCGTGAATGCCCATCCCCTTGTGGCGGCCGGTCAGTTCGACGCCCTCGCGGTCCATGGGGACGATCACCGCCCCGATGCCCTTGGCTCCGTCGCCTGTCGGCCAACGGCACCAGACCAGCACGCCCGAGGCCGCGTGGCCAAGGGTGGAGTAGTTCTTGTAGCCGTTGAGCCGCCAGCGGCCAGGACCATCGGTCACCAAGGCGCTTCGCATGTTCTGCACGGCCGAGCCGGCGTCGGGTTCGGTGATCCCGATGCTCACGATGGCGTCGCCGTCGGCCACCGCGGGCAGCCATCGCTCCTTGAGGGCGGGGGCGCCGAGGTGCTCGATGCCTCGCGGCGGGCCGTTGTAGGCGAGCTGGCAGCAGATGGCGGTCGAGACGTCGTGGCGGGCGATCTCCTCGAGCACGATGGACGCCTCGACGTCACCGAACCCCAGCCCGCCCCACTCTTCGCCGATGGTCACCCGGAACAGGTCGGCGGCGGCCAGGGCCTTGATGGCCTCGTGGGGGACCTCGCCGGTCTCGTCGCCCTGGGAGGCGCGGGGCGCGACCTCGCGCAGGGCAACCTCCCGTGCCAGTTGGCGCAGCGCCGCCTGATCCTCGTTCTCGGCCATGGGGTCCGCACCACCGGCACCGGCCACCGCGCACCACCTTCGTGTCGTAAGCGTTTCGGCTCGGAGATCAATAGTATCCGGGCCGGTCGCCGGCTCCGGTGGCCGGAGGGACGGTGCGACGGTGTCCGACACCACGGAGAAGAACAAGCCGGCAGTGAGGTTCAACTGGGTCGGCCTGGCCGTCACCGACCTCGAGCGGAGCCGCCGCTTCTACGAGGGGCTGCTGGGCTTCAGCTTCAAGCGAGACCTCAAGCCGCCCGACGAGGGCACCTCGAAGATCTGCCGGGTCCCCGAACCCTGCAACCTCACCGCCGTCTACCTCGTGCTGGACGGCTTCACCCTCGAGCTGCTGCATTGGGACCGGGAGGGCAATCCGCCCTCGGCCCCCCACCCGATGAACCAGCCGGGGTTCACCCACCTGTCGCTCACCGTCGATGACCTGCCGGCCGTGGTGGCCAAGGCCCCCGACTACGGGGGCACGGTGCTGGAGGAGACCAACGTGGGCGCCGCCATCTGCCTCCTCGACCCCGACGGCCAGGTGGTCGAACTCCTGGCTGCCCGTTCCTGACCGACCCACCCGGTCGGGATCTGTTCAGGCGCTGGGCTCGGACCCCACCACGCTCACGAAGCTCACGCACTCGCCGGGGCCTCCACCCAGGTTGTGGGTGATGCCCATGGTGCGGCCTCCCTCGGTGACCGACGAGATCTGACGCTCGGGCGGGGCCTGGCGGCGGAGCTGCAGCCAGCACTCGAAGAGCATCCGCAGCCCCGACGCACCAATCGGGTGGCCGAAGCTCTTGAGTCCGCCGTCAGGGTTGACCGGGAGCTCGCCCCCGAGATCGAAGGTGCCGGCGAGGACTTCCTTCCAGGCGGTGCCGCGGTCGGCGAAGCCGAGGTCCTCCATGAGCACCAGCTCGGTTGGGGTGAAGCAGTCGTGGACCTCGGCCATGGCCAGCTGGCTGCGCGGGTCGGTGATCCCGGCCTGCCGGTAGGCGTCCTCGGCCGAGCGGACGACTTCCTCGAAGGAGGTGTAGTCGTACTCGGGGTCGATGGGGCCGGCGGCCGGACCCGCCACGAAGCTGAGTCCCTTCACGTAGAGGGGGTTGTCGGTGTATCGGTGCACGTCCTCGACGCGACAGATGATCGCCGCCGCCGAGCCGTCCGAGACGCCGCTGCAGTCGAAGACTCCCAACTCGCCGGCGACCCGGGGGGACTTTGAGATGGTCTCCATGGGCACTTCCTTGCGGAACTGCGCCCTGGGGTTGCGGGCGCCGTTGTAGTGGTTCTTCCACGCGATGCGGGTCATGACCTCCTTCATCGTGTCGGTGTCCACGCCGTACTTCTCGCAGTAGGAGGGGACGAGGAAGGAGAAGGTGGCCGGCGCCGTCAGCGATCCCCCGGTGCCGTCGCCCACCAGGTGGATGCCGGTCAGTCCCGAGTAGCCCGAGTCCTTGAGCTTCTCCACTCCGACGGCCATGACCAGGTCGTAGGCACCCGAAGCCACGGCGTAACAGGCGTTGCGGAAGGCCTCCGAGCCGGTGGCGCAGAAGTTCTCCAATCGGCTCACCGGCCGATAGTCGAGCTTGAGCGGGCGTGAGAGCGTGAGCCCCGAGTTCCCCGAGCCGAGCGTCCCGAGCCAGAATGCATCGATGTCGTCCAGCTTCACCCCGGCGTCGGCGACGGCGTCGGTCACCGCGTCGGTGAGCAGGTCGTCGGTCCCTTTGTCCCAGCGCTCCCCGAACTCCGTGCAGCCCATGCCGATGATGGCCACCCTGTCTCGAATGCCGTTGCTGGCCATTGCTACGCCTCCTCTGCCGATGCCGGCTCGCCCTCGGTCACGCCGGAGACCGGCCGGGCCTTCCAGAAGTAATTGTGCATGCCATCGGCGGAGTAGAAGCGCCGGAAGGTCATCTCCACTCGGTTGCCGATCTTGACCGAGGCAGCATCCGCGTCGGTCAGCTCGCAGCGGTAGCGGCCCCCGCCATCGAAGTCGACGACGACCCCCACGGTGGGTGGCGACATCGAGAACGCCAGGTGGTCGATGGCAAAGGTGGCCACCACGCCCTTGGTGTCGGCCAGGCGCTCGGGCTCCATCTGGTCCACCGACTTGCACCGCAGGCAGACCCTGGTGGGCGGCATGTGCCGGAAACCACAGACCAGACACCGCCCGGCTTCGAACCCGTACTTCCACCCCTCGCGCCGCAGCATGTTCGGGGCACCGGGGCGCTCGGGCTCGGGGCGCCGCGGCGGCTCGCGGTGGAGCTGGCCGCGCCAGGTCAGGAACGCTGCGTAGGGGACGGGGTGTCCGGACCCCGCCTGCTCGGCCACGGTGTCGAGACCGGCGTCGCGTCGAGCGGCCTGGGCGGCTGGCAAGGCATCGGTCGTCTTCCATACGAGGGCGTCGGCACCGTCGGCCATCTGGAGGGTGACGATGGTCTGGCCGGGCTCGGCGCGCTCGAGGACGTCGGCCAGGAGGACGCCCAGCTGAGCGGCGCCCAGGTTGCCGACCTCGGCCGCCCGGTCGCCCACCAGGGCCGACTCGGCCACCCCGAGCTTGGTGCGGACCGCCCGCACGGCCCGGGCGTGCAGGCCGGTGACCACCAGGTGGTCAACGGACTCGGCGGTGATGCCGGCCTGCTTCAAGGCGTCGGTGAAGACTTCGTGGGCCAGGGGCACGTAGGCGGTCTCGCCGAACCGCTCCTCCCATTGGCTGGAATGCGATTCGCCCGGCACCCGCCACCGGTCGAGGAACTCGTCGCTGGCTGCCGCGCGGGCCACCAGCTCGGCCACCGCTCCGTCGGGCACGAAGCGCAGGGCCACCGCACCGTCGCCCGATTCCCGCTCGTCGGCGCCCCCGGCCAGGCCGGTGCGGAGTTCGGCCACCACGGCCAGGGTGGGGTGCTGGCGGCCGGCCAGCTCGGCTGCCACCACGGTGGCCACGCCCGATCGCGCCGACCCGACCAGGTCGTAGGCGCCGGCGCGCCGGTCCAGGCCCAGGGCCGCGTGGACGGTGGTGGCGTTGGTCTTGTCCTGGTAGGCGGGCTCGGGGGTTGAGAAGTACAGCTCCTCGACGGCCCCGCTGCCGGCGGCGACGGCCCGGCGTCCCGCCTCCACCCCGAGGGTGGTGGTGTCCTCGTCGTAAGAGGCCACGGTCCTGGTCCCCCGACCGGCGGGCGATCCCAGTGCCTGGGCGATGTCCTTGCGTTCCAGCCGCCAGTACGGGAGGTAGACCCCCCAGGACCCGATTCCCGATGCCATGGCGACGTCGACCTCCCTACCCCGATCGCCGAGCCGGCGGTCGCCGGCGGCGTGCGGCCGCCCGTCGTCGGCCACGGCCCAATGCACGATTCTACGTGACGAAGGGTCTGCTCAGAACTTGGAACGCCCCCCTGCGTGGGGTGCCTGGCCCTGCGGGAAGTCGCGGATCATGTTCTCCTGCACGAAAGAGGCGACGAGGCGTCCGTCCTCGGAGAAGATGTCGCCGCGGCCGAACGAGCGACCCCTTCCCGAGTACGGGCTGCTCTGGGCCAGCAGGTACCACTGCCCCCCGTCGATCGGCTCGAAGAAGCTGAGCGTGTGGGAGAGCACACTGGTGGAGATGGAGACGTGGGCCATCGACTGGCCCACCCCGGCGTGCGGTCGCATTGCGGTCCCGATCAAGAAGCCGTCGGTGGCGTAGGAGAGGAGGGCCTGGCCGAGAACGCCGGTGGCCTTTGCCCCGGGGAAGCGGCTCCAGACGAACAGTTCGGCCGGTCCCACCGCCTGCGGGTCGGCCAAGTCCACGCCGTCGACGGTGCGGATCTCCCAGAAGTCGCCGCCGTGGGCCGACGGCACGGCGTCGGCCGGGCCGGCCACCTCGGGGGCCGCGGCCTCGTGCCGGATGAGGTCGGGCTCGGCGGCGGAGAGGAGGACGAGCGAGCGCGTGCACAACCGGTCGCCCTGCCGCACGGTCACAGTGGCGCTGCCCATGGCCCGACCGACGTGCATGGGCTCCACCTCGATGTCGAGCGGATGGTCGAGCGAGCCGCCACGGGCGAAGATCGTGTGCACCGACCGCACGTCCTTGGTCGGGTCGACCGTGGCACCGGCCACAATGGTCTGCGCCAGGAGCTGGCCCCCGAACACCACGCCACCGGGTCCGGCCGAGAAGTTCTGCGCACGGAAGCGGCCCTCGCCGGCCGGTTCGAGCTCGAGCACGGCCAGCAGCTCATCCAGCTTGCTCACGGCGGGGATGATGGCACACCCCACCTCCGTCGTCCTGCGGGCCTTCGCTACGCTCGACACAAACGCGACCACAGGGGGGATCACGTGCCGCTCGATCCAGACGCCGAGAAGCTGCGCGTCCTGCTGAAGGACATGCCGGCCTACGAGACCATGACCCCCGAGGCGGTGCGCAAAATGACCTCCGAGGGATTGGCCCTCTTGTCCTACGAGGGGGCCGAGGTGGCCTCGGTCGAGACCCGCGACATCGCAGGGGTGAGCTGCGTGGTGGCCACGCCGCTGGGTGATGGGCCCTTTCCGGTGCTGGTGTGGTTCCACGGCGGCGGGTTCGTACTGGGCACCGCCCCGCTCGTCACGTTCACGGCCCGGGATCTGGCCGCCGGCGCCGGTTGCGTCGTGGTCTCGGTCGACTACCGCCTCGCCCCCGAACACCCCTTCCCCGCCGCGCACGACGACGCAGTCGCCGTGACCACCGCGGTCGTCGCCGACCCGGCGGCCCTCGGCGGCCGTTCCGGTGCGGTGGCGGTGGGTGGCGACTCGGCCGGGGGGAACCTGGCCGCGGTGGCAGCTCTGGCCGTACCAGGCCTCTGTTACCAACTGCTCGTCTACCCGGTCGTCGACGGCACGTTGTCCTACGTCACCGACGGCGACATCGCGGACGGCTACCTCCTCACCGCGTCGGCCATGCAGTGGTTCGCCGACCTCTACCTTCAGGGCGCCGACCGAAAAGACCCACGGGCCTCCCCGATCTTCGCCACTGATGCCGAACTGGCCCGCACCTGCCCGGCCCACGTGGTCGTCGCCGGCTACGACCCGCTGCGCAACGAGGATCTCGCCTACGCCGAGCGGTTGGCGGCGGCGGGGGTGCCCACCGAGGTCACGCGTTACGACGGCCAGATGCACGGCTTCTTCACCATGGGCGGCACACTGCCCACCGGCGCGGCCGCACTCGACGACGCCTGCGCCAAGCTGCGTCTGGCCTTTTCCTCCGGGGCCTGAACCGGCGCGCGTCGTCGGGTGCGCGTCACACAACGACCGGTCCCCGGGCCCATGTCCCGCTCTGGCGGCGCTGACCACTGAGCCTGCGCTACTCCGCGCCATCGTGGTCCGGTCCCACAAGGACAGCTACATACGGTCCCTTGACCTCGTCCGGAACTCGGTGCAGACTACTCTACTTAGAGTACCCGTAGAGGAGCAGGAATGGCAGGACGCAACCGCTCGAATCCCCTGGCCCTGGCGGTGCTGCTGTGCCTGTACGAGCGACCGATGCACCCCTACGAAGTCGCCGGCACGCTTCGTCAGCGCAACAAGCACGAGAGCGTGCGACTCAACTACGGCTCGCTGTACGCGGTGGTGGCCTCGCTCGAGCGCCGGGACCTCATCCGCCCGCTCGCGACGGCGCGAGAAGGCCGCCTGCCCGAACGCACGGTCTACGAGCTCACCGATGCCGGCCGGGTAGAGGCCCACGACTGGCTGACCGACCTGCTCGCCACCCCGGTCAAGGAGTACCCGGCCTTCGAGGCGGCCCTGTCGTTTCTTCCGGCGCTCCCCCCGGAAGCCGTCGTCGGCCTCTTGAGGGAGCGGGCGCTCCGCCTGGAGACGGAGATCGCGCAAGCTGAGGCCGGTCTCGACATCGTCGGCAAGATGGGGCTTCCCCGGCTCTTCTCGGTCGAGAGCGAGTACCGGATTGCGGTGCTCGTGACCGAGCGCAACTTTGCCCGCGGGCTTGCCGACGACATCGAGTCGGGAACCCTCGGCGGCGCCGACTGGTGGCGGAGTGTCCACGACGCGTCCGTCGAGCCGATCGCCCACCCTCCGTTCATCGAACTGACCTGATCACACCCCAGACCGAAGCGAGGTACCGAATGACTGAGACAACGCCCGCCATCACCACCGACCAGCTCACCAAGAGTTTCCCGTCACGCCCAAAACCCGTTGAGGCCGTCCGCGGCGTCAGCCTCCACGTGCAGCAGGGGGAGATCTTCGGGCTGCTTGGACCCAATGGGGCCGGCAAGACCACGACGATGCGGATGCTCACGACGCTGCTCCCCATCGATACTGGAAGCGCCACGGTGGCCGGATTCGACGTGCGCCAACATCCCCAGCAGGTGCGGCAGCGCATCGGCTACGTCAGCCAGTTAGGGGGTGCGGACGAGCTCGCCACCGGCACCGAGAACTTGCTGCTCCAGGGCCGCCTCTACGGGGGCCGTCTCGACGAGCTCCGACCTC
>Ga0265327_10003086_pt1 | contig 16437 bp, 13 predicted proteins | sample 41621metaG_FD_202089 | JGI IMG/M metagenome (GOLD analysis project Ga0265327, IMG submission 202089) | Rhizosphere microbial communities from Carex aquatilis grown in University of Washington, Seatle, WA, United States - 4-16-21 metaG | ecosystem: Host-associated > Plants > Roots > Rhizosphere... | reverse complement strand
GCAGTAAAATTAGAAAAGGCCCCAAGAATAGCCGTGTATTCTCCCAAAGGCAAACAACCCTGGGACGATGCAGTAACACTGGTTTTAAAGTATGCCGAAATTCCCTACGACGTTTTGTATGATGAAGAAATCTTTTTAGAAAAACTAAAAGAATACGATTGGCTGCATTTACACCACGAAGATTTTACAGGACAATATGGAAAATTTTACGGTGCCTTTCACAACGCGGCTTGGTATCAGGCGGAGGTTAGTGAGAACGAAGCGATGGCAAAAAAACTTGGATTCACAAAAGTTTCACTGATGAAATTGCATTCGGCAAAACGCATTAAAGATTTTGTTTTTAATGGCGGCTTTTTATTTGCGATGTGCAGCGCTACCGACAGCTACGATATAGCATTGGCAGCGGAAGGAATAGATATTTGCGAAACTATTTTTGATCACGATCCTGCCGATAAAAACGCAAACAGCAAAATAGACTATAGCAAAGGCTTTGCTTTTGAAGATTATAAATTAAGCATGAATCCTTACGAATATGAGTATTCTACCATAGACACTTATACTTCGCGCAATCAATACGGGCCAACACAAAAAACAGATCTTTTTACGTTGTTTGAATTCTCGGCCAAATGGGATCCTGTTCCTACAATGTTATGTCAGAACCATACAAATACTATTCAGGGATTTTGGGGACAAACGGCGGGCTTCAGTAAACAGTATATTAAAAAGAATGTATTGATCATGGGTGAAACAAAAGCTTATAACGAAGCCCGGTACATACACGGCGATTTTGGCAAAGGAACCTGGACTTTTTATAGCGGGCACGACCCGGAAGACTACCAGCACAGGGTAGAGGAGCCGCCAACCGATCTTTCCTTACATCCAAACTCTCCAGGCTATAGATTGATCTTAAATAATATTTTGTTTCCCGCAGCTAAAAAGAAGAAACAAAAAACGTAATTTTATCCCATCAATTTCCTTTTAAAAATAATTATATCCGCAGTAGCAGTTTTTATTGTTGCAAAAATTTTACCTGGGGTAACCGTTGATGATTATTTATCCGCCTTAATGGTTGCGGTTGTTCTTGCATTTTTAAATACTATCGTAAAGCCAATATTGACAGTACTTACTATCCCCATAACGGTTTTCACTTTGGGGCTTTTTCTTTTAGTCATTAATGCTATAATAATAATTTTCGCAGAGAAACTCGTGAGCGGATTTCATGTAAATGGATTCTTAACCGCTTTATTGTTTAGCCTTATTCTTTCATTTTGCACTGGTATATTAAACATGTTATTTGGTGTGAACGATAAGAAGGAGGATTGATTTCATAAACATTTGTAAACAAAAAACGCCGGAAGAGAAATCTTCCGGCGTTTTTAATGATAACAATTTTCTATTGATCAAACTTCGTGTATCCCTCAGGGATAGCAAAACTAGCATCTGCGGGCGCACTATTTACAAATTTAGTTACCTCGAGCCTGGTTAAAAGTTTGTTGTCTGTTAGTTGCCTTTCTTCACTCAACAAAGGCATGCTGCCTTCGGGCAAAGGTTTTATTTGACCGAAATAAATACTTTGTTTGTCTTTTCTGTTCCAGAGTTTTACTAGAGGAGCAAAGAAAGGATATTTCCCTTCTGCAATCCAATAGGTAATGACCGTGTTTTCTTCTACATTTTTCACAATGTATTCTGTACATTTTATATTTAAAATGGTTTTAGAGCCGCCTTTTGTTACCAGGCAGGTTCCCCTTATTACTTGGGGAGTTTCACTTTTTTGCATGCCCCATAACTTGCGTTTTGGGTTTAAAAATTTTACTTCATTAGCAGCAAGATCAAAAAGAAAACTTCCTTCTACATTTCCCTTCTTGCCATACTGATCGAGTTTCACCATTTTGTTTTTTACAATGTAAATATTTACGGTTGTATCTTTTTGGGTGGCATATTTGAACTCAATATCACCGCTGAAGTTTTGTGCAATTAGTTGTGACAGGCTAAGAAATGCTGTAACAATTATTAATATTTTTTTCATGTGTTAATGGATTAGGTCACTAATTTATGTATTTTAGTATTAAGAGTATAATAAATGAAGAATAATTCTCAACAACAGGGACTAGAGGGTGAAATACTTGCCCGCAATTACCTTTTAAAGAGCGGCTACGAGGTACTCGAATTAAATTGGCGTTATAAAAAGTATGAAATTGACATCATTGCCAAAAAAGACGAAACAATGGTGTTTGTTGAGGTAAAAACCAGGAAAAGTAATACCTTTGGGGAGCCGGAACTGTTTGTTACCAAACAAAAGCAGAGTTTTTTAATCATAGCTGCAAACAAGTATATAATAGAAAATAACATTGATTTAGAATCAAGATTTGATATTATTGCTGTTATTCAGTTTAATAACAATTACACTGTAAAACATTTGGAAGCAGCTTTTTATTCGCTGGTTAAGTAAATTAAATTTGTAATATGAGTAAATTCAGTAATAAATCCGGTTCTGAGGATAAGGGAAGATCAAGAGCGCGTAACGATAAAAGACCGGGAAAAAGTTCTGCCGGTGAGGACGAAAAAAAGAATTATAAAACAAAACGTTCTTTCACTAAAAACAAAAGTTTTAGAGATACCAAAGACGCTAAAACGGGGGACAGACCCCGCAAACCTTATTCGGGAATAGATGATCGCAAACCCTTCAAAAAAGAGTTTGATGGAGAAAAATCATCCGCTTACGGCGATAAACCCAAAAGAAGTTACGGCGACAGAGACGATAAAAAACCTTTCAATAAAGATTTCAGTAAAGACAAGTATGGCGAAAAGCCCCGTAGACCCTATAAAGATTCTGAGGAACGCAAGCCATTTAAAAAAGAAGGTTTCGGCTCTAAAGAGGATAAGTTTGAAAGGCCAAAAAGAAGCGGCGATAGTTCAGGCGAACGCAAATCTTTTCGTGATTCGGACGGAAGACCAAAAAGAAATTTTGACGAAAGCAGGCCAAAGCGCGATCCAGAGGAGAGATCAAAGAGGGCTTATGATGACAGGAAACCTTCACGCGATGAAGATTCCAAACCAAGAAGGAGTTTTGATGATGCAAGACCAGCGCGTGATTCAGAAGAGAGGCCAAGAAGAAGAACTGAGGATGTGAGTGATAAAAAGTCTTACAAAAAAGTAATTAAAAGTAAAGACGATAAGTTTGACGGTTTTAAAAAGGCTACTGGAAAATACGCAAACTCACCGAAACCGGCAAGGAACAATGATGGTCCGGCCAAACGCAGACTTACCAAACCACGCAAAACAGACGAAGGAGAATTTACCAAACGCGTGAAGTACGACGAGTTTGAAGAAGGGAAAGCATTTACACCGCAAACTTCTCGTGAAAGATCTGGGGATAAACGTTCGAAAAAACCTGCCCCTATTCCAAAACAAACAGGCGCAGATGGCTTAATGCGTTTAAATAAATATCTATCAAATGCAGGCGTGGCATCCCGTCGCGATGCAGACAACCTGATCGTAAGCGGCACTGTGAAGGTAAATGGTGTTGTGGTAGATCAACTGGGAACAAAAATCAGTCCTACCGATAAAGTTACTTATGGTGATGCTGCGGTGAGAGCAGAGCGAAAAGTTTATTTATTATTGAACAAACCAAAAGATTATATCACCACTGTTGATGATCCGAAAGAGCGTAAAACCGTAATGGAACTTGTGAAAGGTGCTTGCAGAGAACGGATATACCCTGTAGGGCGCCTAGACCGTAATACTACAGGCTTGTTGTTATTTACCAATGATGGTGAGATGACCACAAAACTAACGCATCCAAAATTTGGAGTAAAGAAGATATACCAGGTAAGTTTAAATAAAGGCTTAAGACCAGAAGATTTTAAAGCAATAACAGAAGGTCTTGAACTGGAAGACGGCATTGTAAAAGCAGACGATTTAGCTTTTGTGGGTGAAGGAAAAAAGGAAGTGGGCATCGAAATTCACAGCGGACGTAACCGGATTGTAAGAAGAATTTTTGAACACCTTGGTTATGATGTGTTGAAGCTGGATAGAGTGGTGTTTGCCGGCTTAACTAAAAAAGATCTGCCGCGCGGTAAGCATCGTTTTCTAACCGGAAAAGAGATCAGCTTTTTACAAATGATAGGATAAATACGTATCTTTAATTGATAAAAATCAAAAAAACCTAAAACATAGAATATGTGCGGAATAGTAGCATACATAGGTAAAAGAGAAGCTTACCCGATTTTGATAAAAGGCCTATCGCGTCTAGAATATCGCGGTTACGACAGTGCCGGAGTCGCCATGATTGATAAAGATGGTGATCTTAACGTATACAAACGAAAGGGTAAAGTAAGTGAATTGATTGCTTTTGCAAAAGAGAAAGACACAACAGGAAATATTGGTATCGGCCATACGCGCTGGGCTACCCATGGCGAGCCCAATGATATAAATTCGCACCCGCATTATTCACAGAGCAGGAACCTGGTGATGATTCACAATGGAATCATCGAAAATTATGCTTCCATCAAAGAACGCTTAACCAAACGCGGACATACTTTTGAATCACAAACAGATACTGAAGTGCTAATACATTTAATAGAAGATATTCAGCTTCATGAAGGCATTAAAATGGGTCATGCCGTTCAGGCCGCATTAAAACAGGTGATTGGAGCCTATGCTCTGGTGGTTTTAGATAAAAATGATCCGGACACAATTGTGGCTGCGAAAAAAGGAAGTCCCATGGTAATAGGAATTGGCAGCGATGATTTTTTTATTGCTTCCGACGCTTCTCCTATTATTGAATACACAAAAAATGTGGTTTATCTCGAAGACGAGCAGGTAGCTATTATCAGAAGAGGACAGGAATTAAAGATCCGTAATTTAAAAGATAAAGAGATAACCCCTTATGTTCAGGAATTAACCACAGAGCTTGAATCTATTGAAAAAGGTGGGTACGATCACTTCATGTTAAAAGAAATTTACGAGCAACCGCGTTCGGTGCTTGATAGTATGCGCGGCAGATTAAAGGCAGATATTGGTGAAGTGAGAATGGGGGGTATTGTTGAGCACGAAAAGAAATTTGAAAAAGCAAAACGCATCATTTTTATAGCCTGTGGAACTTCCTGGCATGCGGCTTTAGTCGCAGAATATTTATTCGAAGAATTTGCAAGAGTACCTGTTGAAGTAGAATATGCTTCTGAATTCAGGTACCGTAATCCTATTATTTATCAGGACGACATTGTAATTGCCATTTCACAAAGTGGTGAAACAGCGGATACATTGGCCGCAGTGGAACTTGCAAAATCAAAAGGCGCAACGGTATTGGGAATTTGCAATGTGGTGGGATCATCTATTGCACGTGCAACACACGGAGGCAGTTATACACACGCCGGACCAGAGATCGGAGTTGCATCCACAAAAGCATTCACTGCACAGGTAACGGTTTTAACGCTTATGGCCTTGCATATGGGTAAAGTGCGCGGCACCTTAACCGAAAGTCGCTACCGACAAATGCTTTACGAGATGGAGGCAATCCCATCTAAAATACAAGAGGTATTAAAATTGAATGATCAACTTCGTGAAATAGCCTATAGCTATAAAGACAGCCGCAACGCCCTGTATTTAGGGCGCGGCGTGTCTTTCCCGGTGGCTTTGGAGGGCGCTCTTAAATTAAAAGAGATCTCTTATATCCACGCAGAAGGGTATCCTGCAGCAGAAATGAAACATGGCCCTATTGCCCTGATAGACGAGGAAATGCCGGTATTTGTAATTGCTACCAAAGGTGCAAACTACGAGAAAGTTGTAAGTAATATCCAGGAAGTAAAAGCACGTAAAGGAAAAGTGATAGCTGTTGTTACTTCGGGAGACAAAGAGGTGAAGGCTGTGGCGGATTATACGATCGAAATTCCTGAAACAGATGAATTTCTTGTTCCGCTAATTTCTGTGATTCCTTTGCAGTTATTGTCTTACCATATTGCGGTGATGCGTGGGTGTAACGTAGATCAGCCGCGTAATCTGGCAAAGAGTGTCACTGTAGAATAAAGCCTTATGGTACGAAGCGCAATAATTATCTTTATGGTTAATTATTGCGCTTTTTTATTTTCGCAGCCTCTGAGTTTCAGCCGGACTTTCGAATCAAACAAAAAAAGTGTTCCCATCTCCATTATTAATAAGCATCGAAATTACTTTCATGTACTCCGTTATAACAAGGTAGCGCACGATTTTACACTGGAAAGAAGAAATAAACCTGCGGCGGAAATAATTTCTTTCACCCCGTTAAAGCTTGACATTATTAATGCCGACTGGTTTAATTATGAAAACCTTGATTACATTCTTTATGAATATCAGCATAAAGTTTATTTTGTATTTGAAAAAGTTTTGAATAACCGGCGTGAAGTTTTTTTGAAAGTGATTGATACTACCGGGAAGTCAAGTGAATTTATTTCGCTCGCGGTAATGGATAGAGACAAGAGCCAGGAGGATTTTAAATTTGAATATAAAATAACCGGGGAGAATAAAGTACTAGTGGTTGGAACTCAGAGCTATCCAGGGAACATAGAAAAAAAAAGCGCGGTGTTGTTTGATCTGGTGAAGCTTGAAAAAATCTGGGTAAAAAGGCTTCCTGTAGAAAGTCGGTTAAGCGGATACTCACAAGGTTTTGAATGTAATCCCGCAGGCGATTTATTTTACATGCTCTCAAAACCGGTACTGGCCTATTACAAACGAAAATACATAGATCACATGCAGGTGATGGTACCTGTATTTTCACACGAATCGGTATGTGTAGCTGGTATTCCAACCAACTCTCTCATTCCGGTTAAAAAACAGCTATTGACAGATTATTTTACGAAGTTATATAGCGTGAGTCTTCAGGCCACAGACAGCGCTGTATATGCATCATTTCATTTTTCGGGAGTTGTTGAACAGGAAGGGGAGAAAGTTTTTTTTATGAACCTGAAATGGAACAAAGATCTTTCTAAAACACTTTACGATACAATCGCCACGCTGAACGAAAAAATAGAGAAACAACTTACTTTTTATGACGGTTCAGATTTTAAGGACGCTAAGGACAAGGAATTTAGTCTTCTTGACAGGGTTACTGCAAACGGTTTTCTTTATATTCTATCGGAAAGAAAAGAAATTTTTTTCTACAAAGAGCTTTTATTGATAAAGGTAGAGATCGCTACAGGAGTAGTTCTTAGCCAGCAAATAATTCCAAGAAAGGTTTTTTATTATAAGGACAGGACACGCTTTAAAAATTTAGGCTTGAGTTCAAGAATACTATGTAAAGGGAATTACGGAACGATTTTATCCGAGAGCTCTGATAATTTAAAAACTCCTCCCGGTACTTTTGACTACCATGACTTTTCTAAGGTTGGTGCGGCGGGCGGAAACTTAGTGCTATACTCTTCAAAGGCAGGCGAACAAGAAAAGAAGATGATTTATGAAAACGCAGAGTTTGATTATATTCCCATGTATACGCAAACGGAGGGCTGTGATTTTGTATTTTATCTTAACCGTGGCAAATACGAAAAATTCGCTATTTTAAACTTGAATCCTTAACAAGCGGATTTCTTTTTGTTTGCATATCGCTTAATTCTGCAAGAATATTTTCGTAAATTTTTTTATATAAATCAGGGTGACCCACATAAAAAGTAATGGCAGAGTCATATTGCGATTGCGTAACACCATTATCTCTTAAAGGATTAAAGGCGTAAATAGAATCGAGCTTTTGGATGTTCGCAGCTTTAATGTTCATGTTCGCGGCGCTTTCGGCCAAGGCAAAATCGATTAAAACTCTTGTGAATGTTTCTTCACTCATCATCCCTTCAGGAATTTTAACCTCCTTTTTCTCTTTTTTTCCACAAGAGAAAAGTATGCCGATACAGGTAAAGAAGAAAATAAATTTTATTAAAGAATGGATCATGCGTTTAGTCTGTTTTAATACTATAATTTCCCTGGGAGTCTGTGTTTATTTTTGACAAACTTTTTGTTGTTTCAAAATAATCGTAAGCGGGTTTAAGTGTATTCCAAAATAATTTAAGTTCGTTTTTAGAATTACTTAAAAGTTCCTGGTTCTTTTCGTTGAATTTGAAGGGGTAAATATCGGTATAAATATTAGAGCCTTTGTTTTTAGCTTCCACACACAAAATATAAAGTTCTTCGATGGGCTCGTCCTGTATAGGAATACAACCAATAGTAACGCAATTACCGTGAATCATGATATCGCCGCCTGGATCGGTTGAGGTTGCTTTTAAACGGTCGCTTTTATTGGGATAGCCCACCTTTAAAGCCAAATGATAATTGCTTTGAGGTTGAAAGGCAGCTATCTCATAAAAGCCTTCTGGCACCTGTCCATCGCCCTGTTTGCGCTTCGGGCCCAATTCCCCGCTTTTAGCACAAATGGGGAAGGATTTTAAAAGGAGATATTTTTTTTCATTTTTATTTTTCGCCCAGACTTCTATAAGCCCTTCCAACTTAAATACCCTCAAATACAGTTCAAATCCGTTATTGTCAATCTTTTTAGAATCAAGCAGAGTCTTTAAGCCAGTCCAATGTTTTTCGTAAGCTGTTTTAACCCTGCTGTTTTTTAATTGCTGGCTTTTGAAAGAACTAGTTTGAAATGAAAATAAGAACCCACTATAAACTAACAGGCACGTCTTAATAATCTTTTTAAACCGTATCATTCGGATTTTGTAATTGTATTAAATTTGTTAAGTCACTTTATTAAAAGTAGCATGTTTTTATTTAAAATCCTCAAAAATAAATATTTTTTAACGATCATCGCATTGATTGTTTGGCTTGTGTTTTTTGACAAGAACGACGTGTTTACCCAATACGAATTAATTCAAAAATGCCAGAAGTTAGAGAAAGACAAAGAATATTACCTAGTTGAGATTGGCAACAATAAATCAAATCTTAACGAATTAAGGACAAACAAAAAAAGCCTCGAAACTTTTTCGCGCGAGAAGTACCTTATGAAAAAAGAAAACGAAGACATTTACGTCTTCGTTACCAAGTAGAAAATAATTTTTATTAGTTATTTCTTTTTCTCTTCAGATTCCTTTGTAGCAACAGCCTTAGCCATAGCTTCCAGGTCACGATCAAAAAAGTATAAACCACCCTTGTCATCGCCGATCAATTTTAGTTTATCAACGATTTGTCTTGCTAATGCTTCTTCTTCTATTTGCTCACTCACATACCATTGCAAGAAGTTATGCGTGGAATAATCTTTTTCTTTCAGTGTTGCATCTACCAATCCATTGATATCAGCGGTAACTAACATTTCGTGTTTTAGAATTTCCTCAAACACCGCCTTCACGGATTTAAAAGTTACAGGAGGTTGTTTTAATGCAGGTACAACACCATGGCCACCGCGTTCGTTTACAAATTTAATAAGCTTGAGCATATGCATGCGCTCTTCGTCAGCATGATGGTATAAAAATGCAGAAACGCCGTTTAAGCCCTGTGTTTCGGCCCAGCTGGCCATTGATAAATAATACTGAGAAGAGAAACCTTCTACCTCTATTTGTTTATTTAATGCTTTACTAACCTGTGGTGATAACATACGCTTGTTTTTTACAAATATAAATAATTAATTTTTATGGGTTTTGGTTTTAAAGGTTGCTATCCCTCTGTCAAGCCATTTAATATATTCAGGAATACTGGCGTCATATCCTCTTACTTCTACCAGTTTCTTTTCATTGTGATCCAGTAATACATAAAGTGGCTGCGTGCTTTGATTATAGAGGGTTTCTTCCATATATTTAAATTTGTCGCCAATATCCGTGATTTCTCTTTCTTTGCCATACCATTGAACAGTCATGTATTCTTTGGGATCTAAAGCACGCTTATCATCGACGTATAAAGAAACAAGAACAACCTCGTTGTTTAAACGTTTTATAATTTCTGCATCTGGCCAAACATAATCTTCTGTCTTACGGCAGTTGGCGCAGGCATGGCCCGTATAATCAACCAATAAAGGCTTGCCGGTTTTTTTAGCGTACGCCAACGCACTTTCATAATCGTTTTTAAAATGCGCAATGCCATTTTTATTTATTTCGATGTGCTTTCCAAATTCAGGATCGGAATTTAAGTTCGACTGTCCGTTTGAAGAAGAAGTGTTGTTTCCAAAACCATGAGGAGATTCAGAGTATTCCAAAGGAGGAAGAATGCCACTGAAGATCTTTAAGGGTGCACCCCACAGACCAGGGATCAAATATACTGTTACAAATAAAGAGATGATAGCAAAGAATAAACGTGTCACCGAAACATGTTTCAAATCACTGTCGTGAGAGGTTTTAAAGGCGCCTAATAAATAAGCAGTTTGTAAACCAAAAATTACAATCCACAAAGTGATAAATACTTCGCGGGTCAGTATTCCCGCTTGTATTACTAAATCAGCGTTCGAAGCAAATTTTAACGCTAAAGCCAGCTCTAAAAAACCAAGCACAACTTTTACAGAGTTTAACCATCCGCCGGATTTTGGTAAGGAGTTTAACCATCCTGGAAAGGCTGCAAACAACCCAAATGGCAAAGCCAATGCTAAAGAAAAGCCAAACATTCCCCAAAAGGGTCCTGCAATACCCCCGCCTGCAGCTGCCTGCACAAGCAGCGTTCCAATTATCGGCCCCGTGCAACTAAACGAAACAAGCGCTAATGTAAAGGCCATAAAGAAAATACCCACGTATCCGCCCTTATCCGACTTGGCGTCCATTTTATTTACAAAGGAACTCGGAAGTACTATTTCAAAAGCGCCTAAAAATGAAATTGCAAAAACGAGAAGCAAAGCAAAAAATGCAAGGTTAAACCAAACGTTCGTTGAAAGACTGTGCAAAGCGCCGGCCCCGAATATAAGCGTAACGCCTAATCCCAGGCCGACATACAGCACGATCAGGAAAATGGCGTATATAAAAGCATTTTTAATTCCCTGTTGTTTAGTTTTAGATTGTTTCGTGAAAAAACTTACATTCATCGGAATCATTGGAAACACGCAGGGTGTAAGCAAAGCCGCAAAGCCGCCAATAAATCCGGCTAAAAATATAGCCCACCAGGACATAGATGTGGTTGCAACCTCTTCGTCATTATAGGTAGTGGGACTTATGCTTGGCGGACCAGCGGTATCAGTGGGCGCCGCAGTTACTTTTGAAAGCGTGTCCTTTAGAGAAGAGTCAGCAACGGCGGTAGTAGAAATTGTTGTAACGCAGGAAGAAGTTCCCAACAGCTCAAACTCAAATTTGTCAACTGGAGGTCGGGTACACATCTCGTCAGTGCAAGCCTGAACTTCATAATTACCCTTCACTTTAACTTTACCATCTGCAAGAAGTTTCACACGTTGTGTAAACGTAGCTTTGTCTGGATGAAAGGATACTACGGCTTCCCAAACCTTATCAAATTCTGTAACCGGCTTAGATTCCTGCAGTTTCCCAACAAGACTATAAGACGAAGATTTATTAAACAGGATAGTCGTAGGCCATATGTCTTCGGCCTCTTTGGTGTGATTCTTAATTATGGAATATATGTGCCAGGGCGCATCAATTGTTGCTTTAAAAATGAGATCGTATTCGCAGTCGGAAACCTTTTTAGTTTCAAACTCCCAACTTACGGGGCTTTTCTGCGCAAAAAAATGCGAAACAAAAAGAATAAAAAGCAGAATTAGTTTTTTCATGTGTGAAGTCGTCTGTCTGTAAAAATACTATTAATTTTTTATTGCGTCTTTACGCTCAGGTCGATGGTTGTTGGTGGCATGCACATTTTATTGTCGCAGCTAATGTATTCTATTTTAAAGAAAATGGTTTGAGGGGTTTTTGCTGTGAGCTTTACTTTTTGCTTAAATTCGGCTTTATCAGTGAACACAATTAATTTTTGGCCCAAAGCAGCATCAAACTCTTCGTGCGCATTGTTTTCTTCTGTTTTGCCAACGAGTTGGTAATGTTTGGATTCTTTGTAGCTAAACAAGGTGGGAAGAGGAACGGCCTCGTTAGGTTGTTGGGAGTATGTGTGCCAGCCTTTTTCAATCGTAGCGCTAACAGTAATTTCTCCTTCAGTAGCTGAAGTGGATTTGTAGGCAGAAACCCATTTAATAGGATTTTGAACCTGAGAATGAAGAGTCAGAAACCCAGTAAGGCCGATACAAAGCGCAAGAATTTTTTTATTCATGGTAAATTAATTTTTATTGCGTCTTTACGCTGAGATCAACAGTTTTCGGAGGAAGGCACATTTTATCGTCGCAGCACATAAATTCAACTTTAAAAGGAATAGTCGCGGGTGTTTTGCCTAATAATTTTATTTTTTGTTTAAACTCTGCCTTATCGGTGAACACAGATGTTTTAGCTCCGAATGCCGGATCAAATTCTTCATGCGCCGCACTTTCTTCTACCTTGCCCACAAGTTGATATTGTTTTGAAGCGGTGAAATTGAAAGAGGTAGGAACAGGGCCATCGGTAGTTGGCTTTTGAGAATAAGTATGCCAGTTTTTATCAATGCTTGCGGTAATAATAATTTCGCCTTCTGTAGCCGAAATAGATTTATAAATTGCTGCCCATTTAACAGGATCTTTTGTTTGCGAAAAGATGTTTGAAAAAACAAATAAAGCAATACAAACAACAAAGATTTTTTTCATACGATAGGATTGATTTATCTAAATTCAAGTTATTATTCCACTTCCACAAAAGCCTAAACAAAGTTTAACATTTATCGTCCAAGATCATTTACATTCTGAAACAGAATCAGTAGATCGTTTTCGGTTTTATAGTCTTTAGAATAGTTTAGAAAAGCTTTGTTGATGCGGTCTTCAGTGAGTTTTCCTTTTAGATTATCAGCTGGAGTTAAGACGGAGGGACGCAAAGAAGGAAGATCTTTTCTAATTCCTTTTCCATAACCTACCCACGAATAAAGTCCGAATAAAACTTTAAAAACATTGGCAATAAAATTTGTTTTGTTTTTTTGAAACCAAATAAAAATCCAAAAGAAGAGAAGTAAAAAAAGACTTACCAAAATATCCAGGAAACGTTTGTTGCGTTTATTCTCGGGCCTTCCTACATTATTTACATCAATCACGTAGAGATCTCCTGCGGTATCAATGCTGTTACTGCCAATGATAGAAAGGCTTTCGGGAGGAGCAATCTTAAACTCAACGCCTTTTGTTACAAGGCTGATCATCTTGTCAATAATTTCGCGGGAAGAAATATCGCGCGCACAAAAAATAATTTCATTGAGCTCGTGAATATCAATGGCTTCATCTATTTGTTGTAAATGACCAATGTAAGCTTCGTTTTTTATGCCATTGTTTTCGTTGCTTACAAACCCAATAAATTCTGAATTAATATTTGTTTCTTTTAATAATTCATTCACACGGATAAATTCACTTTCGCTGCCAATAATGGCTATACGAGCGTTAGCGCGGTGTCCACCTAATTTAAAACGTTTAATTTTCAGCAGATGGTAAATGATTCTTGTAAAAATGTAAACAATGAGTGCATAAAGAGATCCAATCAGTATTAAGGCACGCGAGAAACGGTAATACTCAGGAAGCAAAGAATAGATGATCAGAATAAAAGCGCTGCCAGTTAAAATTCCCCGGGTGATCTTGCGCAAGCTGGTGGGAACATCATACCCGCCACTGAGGTAAACAAAAGACATCCAGATAAGCGTATAGATTGGAAAAAAAAGATCTATAATTTCTTTCGAATAAAAATTGGGGTAAAGTTTAAACCGGATTTCATAAATGTTTTTACATACATATAAACCCACCAATATCAATGCAAAATCAATAGCCGGAAAAAATAATTGTTTTATGAACCTCACGACGATAGCCAGAGCTGCCCTAAGATAAATAGCCAGATGAATCAATACATTAAAAAGTCGCGCATTATTCTGACTAAAATGTTTTTGTGCAAAAATAGCCATTGCCTTGTAAAAAACGATCACATAGTTTACACTGCTTTTTTTAGTGCTCTCGCCTTTGTAATGAATAATGCTGCTATCAGCGAAATAATAATTTTTATACCCGCCTTGTGTGATACGGTAGGACAAGTCGATGTCTTCACCGTACATAAAAAACGTTTCGTCAAGTAAACCAACTTTATCCAATGCTTCTTTGCGCATGAGCATAAAGGCGCCGCTGAGCACATCAACAGTATGATTTTTATTTTTATCGAGATAAGTTAAATGGTATTGTCCGAATTTTTTGGAATTAGGAAAAAGTTTAGCCAGGCCGAAAATCTTATAAAAAGCCACTTCTGGGGTGGGAAGCCCGCGTTTGCTTTCAGGTAAAAAAGCTCCTTTCCCGTCCAGCATCTTAATTCCCAGTCCGCCTGCATTGGGATGCGCTTCCATAAAAGCAAGCGTTTTCTCAAAAGTATCTTCTTGGACTACTGTATCAGGATTTAAAAGGAGAACATATTTGCCTTGTGCCACCTTAAGCGCCTGATTGTTAGCCACGGAGAAGCCTGCATTCGTTTTATTCTGTATAAGTTTTACTTCTGCAAATTTTTCGCGGATCAGAGCAATTGAGCCGTCTACGGAGTTATTATCCACCACAAAAACCTCAGCCTCAATATTTTTGAGCGCTTTAAAAACGGAAAAAAGGCACTGTTCTAAAAAGTACTTTACGTTATAATTGACTATGATTACGGATAATTGCAGACTGTCTGGCTTAACGCACTAAAATAATTATAATTGTTTAGATAATTTCTTTTTTTACCTTTGCAATCTCAAAAAATTGGTTGATTAGAATCAGTTTTAAGAAATGGTCCCATAGCTCAGCTGGATAGAGCACCGGTTTTCTAAACCGGCGGTCCTTGGTTCGAATCCAAGTGGGGCTACACTAAGTAGCATAAACCCGTGTCAGTCGCGGGTTTTGTTTTACAAGGAAGATTAAATGCTTAAAAATGCCGACTAAAAAATTAAAGATCGCTTTCTATATCTTAATTATAAGCATTTTCCTTTTAATAGTATCGGCAATTGCAATGCGCTTCATAGTTAATTCTCCATCTTATAAAAGCGCCGATACAACTTTGTATTCCGTTATTTACCTTATAGCCAGAACCTCTGTATACAGTTCAACTGCAGCACTTTTTTTTCTGGTTTATTTTTTGTTCAAGGATAAAAAGAAAAAAAGATAAAGATTTTCTAATGATGTAAAATTGGAGGCCCTTTGCTCCATTCTAATCCTAAAGTCACTTGCGCTTTAGTGCTATTACAAAAGTGTCTTGAGTTATATCCTCTCTCTCTCTGCCCCATAATGCCTTAAAATGAATGCTGAGAAGAAAATTCAGAAACGATTAGCCCAGTGTTGAGTATAAATTCGTTAATTGGGAATTTAATTTACTTATCTATTTGGACTCGTATTGATCCCCTTTTAACTAAAATTATAAAAAACAGATTGTTTATTTTTAGTTTCTCACGTTATAAATACAAGCAAACAATTGCCCAGCTTTATAGGAGTGGAAGAAAATCCGGATTTAAATAAACCAAAACGAACAATTTTTAAAAAGCTTCGCAGAATATTCCTGTGGATCATTCTGCTGATTGTTTTTTTTATTTTATCGCTGGCCGCATTATTGTTTATTTATGAGGAAGAAGTAAAAGCCGCTATTGTTTCAGAATTAAACAAACATTTAAAAGCAGAAGTAAAGATCGATCCGAAAAACATTAATCTTACCATTATTAAAACTTTTCCTGATTGTAGTATCCAGTTTAAAGATCTCCTTATGCTGGAAGCCCTGCCAATAAAGAATAGGGACACGCTTTTGTTTGCAGGCCAACTGAATTTACATTTTAATATCAAGGACCTCTGGAACAAAAAATATGACATTGACAAAATAAAATTGAAAGACGCTGTTGTAAAACTAAAAGTTTTTAAAGACGGCAAAACGAATTACGAATTCTGGAAAAAGTCCGGAAATATAAGACAGGCAAACGACAGTATTTATTTTAATTTAAAATTAGTCAGCGTCGAAAATTGTAAGCTGAGTTATAAAAATAAAAGAAGTCTGATTAAAACAGAGCTCACGATTCAAAATCTTAGCTTCAAAGGGAAGTTCAGGGACGCTAATTTTGAAATGGAAACGGAGGCAAGGATTTTTATTGAAGAAATTTTTCAGGGAAAAATAAATTATTTAAAAGAGAAACAATGTGATTTTTCTCTCGGTCTCGATGTTAATGATGATTCATATACGCTAAAACAAGGAAAAATAAATCTGAATAAATTAGCACTGGAGTTAAGCGGTGATTTTAATTACAGCGATAGCCTTGAAAGGCTAAATTTAAAATACAATGCGCCCGAGCTGGATATTGCATCTGTTTTATCTTTGCTACCTGAAAAATTTAAAGAACACATTAATGATTACGAAAGTTCAGGAAATTTTTATGCGGGTGGAACAATTCGTTATCTGAATAAAAACACTTATAGTTTGGTAAGTGATTTCGGCATTAAGAAAGGAGAAATTACCA
>Ga0265327_10003085_pt1 | contig 16437 bp, 8 predicted proteins | sample 41621metaG_FD_202089 | JGI IMG/M metagenome (GOLD analysis project Ga0265327, IMG submission 202089) | Rhizosphere microbial communities from Carex aquatilis grown in University of Washington, Seatle, WA, United States - 4-16-21 metaG | ecosystem: Host-associated > Plants > Roots > Rhizosphere >... | reverse complement strand
AACTAAAGGTATGCCACTTGATCAGGAGTTTTTGGTATATTCTGTATCACCAGTATATACAAATCCAAAAGAAAATTCCAAGCATTCTCAGCTTTATGTTCTGAATTTCTGTTCACCTGAAAAACTATTGGATTTACAATTTGCGGTACAAAAAGCCTACAAGTCAACTCCCATCTCCCAGATTGTTGCTGATATTATGGGTTCATCATATATTAACACTCAAAAGAATGTGACTATTGAAGAAACATCTGGACCACAAGATTTGATCATTCCTAACTTTCACCCATTGAAAGCGGTCGATTGGCTATCTACCAAAGCAGTATCTTCAAAGCAGAACCCAGATTATATCTTTTTTGAAAACCGTATTGGCTATTTCTTTATGACGCTTGAAACATTGTTCACTAATGCACCTTCGTCTGTACCACAATTCATTGTGGATCCAAAGGGTTATAGCCAAGCAGCTACAGATATGCCTGATATCCAACGTCGTCTACAAACAATCAAAGATTATGAAATTGTCAATTCACCAGACACTTTGAAACAAACCTCTCAAGGTGTGTTTGCATCATCTCTTTACACTTATGACCAAATGCGCAGGAAGTTTGAAATTACTCCATATAGCATTACACAAGGCTTTTCTGGCATGTCAGGACCTAATGGTATCAAGACTCCACCATATATTCCAACGAGTGCTGGTTCCGCAACATATTCAGCCAAGAGTTATTATTCTCCAACAAACAATGGACTTAATCAAACAACGTATGGTAAGAATGATCCAGGTGCAAATAATACATTGGTTGAAAAATATGTTGGAAAGCGTCAATCCCTTCTAAGAGGAATGCAGACGTATAAAATCCGTGTACTTCTTAATGGTAATCTAGGTTTGACAGTTGGTAATCTTGTTGATTTGGCTTTCCCAAACAACGACCGTAAGACAGCCGCAGATGCTTCTTCTTTGAGCGATGTTTACTCAGGTCGTTATCTAGTGTCTGCATTGCGTCATCAATTCTCAATTAAGACACATTTGACCTTGATCGAAGTTGTTCGTGGATCACCTGAAAAAGGACTAGGTAGAGTATGATTGGAGAACGTGTTTATTTTATTGGAGTAGTTGAAGATCGTCAAGACCCTTTGAAGTCTGGCCGAGTTCGTGTGCGTTGTTTTTACTGGCATTCCCCTGATAAGACACTGGTTCCTACTGATTCATTACCTTGGGCTTCTGTCCAGAACAAACTTAGACTAAAAGAAGGTGATCATGTCAAGGGATACTTTGAAGATGGTAGAGATATTCAAATTCCTGTTGTCACTGAATTATGTATTGGTATTCCAGAACAAGCTAACAAACCTGATCAGGGGTTTAACGATCCTAGAACAGACGAGCAACTCCAGAATGCACCAAGACCACCAAAGGAACTAAAAACTCCCGACGATGGCACAGGTGTCAAGATTGTAGAATTGGCTGCTGCTGTAGCTGGTCAGCGTCTAAACGAACCATGTCTACCACGTCTTGTTCGTGGTGAAAACCTAACTGATTACAACAGTATGCTAACGTCGTTTGATGAAATCAAGAATTACCCTCTTGGTATCGAATCTATGCTAACTGGTGTAGTCAACTCTGTCTTGATCATGGCACAACAGCAAGTGACTGGGCTCATTGCATCTCTATTGCGTAAAATTCCTGGTGTTGCTCCATTTGTGCCAACAATCATTCGTGACTTCTTTACACAAACTGGTTTCAAAAAATATACGTTATCCACGCATTATACTTTGCCACCTAGCCCAGCAAAACCAGTTTATCCATATAACGATGCTCAGGTTTCAGAATCTGGTCACATATGCGAAATTGATGATACGCCTGGAGCAGAACGTATTAACCAGCGCCATCGCACTGGTACCGGCTATGAAATGTATCCAGATGGTGATCTTGTGACTCGTGTTCGCAAAGACAAGCATCTGGTAGTTGATGGTTCTGATACCACAATTATTCGTGGTAAGAAGCAACTTGTGGTGGAAGGGTCAGATTCGGTCACAATTCGTGGTGCTCGTTATATTCAAGTGGAAGGTGACTGCCAAATCGTTGTTTTGGGTAACGCAAGTCTATCAGTCAAAGGTGATTTGAAAGAATATATTAAGGGCGATTATGAACGTGTTGTTGGTGGAAACTACAAAGAAACTATTGTTGGAACCTATACACAAGTTCTAGATGGTGAATCTATCCAAACCTACAACGACAAGTGTAGTGTTCGTTATGGTGATGATTTTAAGCAACATTTCATGAAAGAATGGCACGCTAAGTTTATGACTGCGGCATTTATTTGGAACTTCGCAAGCGGTGTTAATCCTGTTTCTGACCAGGAAATCCAACCAGGTGCGACAACTCTACCTAATGTTGATGCTGAAACAGGTAATGCCGATGCTCTATCTGGAAAGGAATTCTCCACAGAAATCACAGTCCAGACAAAAGCTCTCGATAATTTGGAAGAAGCTGCAAAAAGTGGTGATTTGACTAACTTCGATGCAGCGAATGCTGGTTATACAATCATTAAAACAACCGACGAAACAGGGATGTTTGTTGGCTAAGACCAACATAAATAACAGATGATCCTTTCAAAGAAAAGCACTGCTACTGGACCAATCACCGACAAACCGACCTATTTCCAAGATTTTGATCTGGATATGGTCCGAAACCCTGCGACTGGTGACATTATCCCGCTTCGTAACGCATTAGCAATCAAACGCTCTGTTAGAAACTTGATTATGTTGAATTTTGGTGAAAAGCGTTGGCGTCCGACTATTGGGTCTAATGTTCGTCAGCTTTTGTTTGATCCAATGACACCTGACGTTGCTGGCCGTCTTCAATTATACATTACTCAGGTAATTACTACCTACGAAACCCGCGTCCAATTGAATAATGTGACGGTTTCAACAGATTTTACCAATGAAGGTTACAATATTTCCATCAGTTACTTCTTAAAGAATGTTGATACCAATCTGCAATCAATTTCGCTCTTCCTAGAAAGAATTCGCTAAAATGGCTAACACCACTGCCCGTCTTATCATTACGGAACTTGATCCAGATACAATCAAACAAAACCTGATTACTTTCCTACAATCTCAGGATAAGTTCCGTGACTATAATTTCGAAGGCTCTGGTCTGAACATTCTGTTGGATGTTCTGGCATATAACGACCATTATCTAGCATACTACATTAATATGGCGGTAAACGAGTCTTTTGCAGATACCGCTTTGATGCCGGACTCAATTCGTTCCAAAGCAAAGGAACTTGGCTATCTTCCACGCTCAAGAGCGGGAGCTATCGCTAATGTATCTTTGACAGTTACTCCACCAATTTCTGATACAACTGTTACCCAGACACTCCCAAGATACACGAAGTTCATTTCATCCGCTATTGATGGAACAAACTATATCTTCAGTACATTGGATGACGCTGTAGCCACACGCGCCAATACAAGCGTTCCATACGTCTATTCAAGTCTTTCTATCACACAAGGACGTGTCTTCCGCTTTGCTTTCCCAACTGTTGATCTAGGTAGCAATCCAAAGTTAAGATTTGTCCTACCTGATTCAGGCGTCGATACTGGATCTATTGCAGTTGCTGTCCAACAATCAGCGTCCAATCTATCATCTGATATCTATAACCAAACAACAGATGTCAATGAACTAACACCAGATTCTCTTGTGTATTTCCTTGAACCAGCATCAAACCAGCGTTATGCTCTACAGTTTGGTGATGGTGTTTTGGGTAAGAAGCTTGCCAACGGAAACATCGTGATTGTCAACTATCTGGTTTCAGATGGTGACATTTCAAATGGTGCTGATTTATTCACATATTATTCTGGTTCAGGTTTTTCAGCAGGTACCAGTTATTCTGTTTCTACCATTGATATTGCCGCTGGTGGTAACCAAGAAGAAGGTATTGAAGAAATCCGCTTCAACAGTCTTCGTGGATATGCTAACCAAAACCGTGCTGTAACAACAGATGACTATGAAACTCTGATTGTCAGAGACTATCCATATATTGATGCTATCTCTGTATGGGGTGGACAAGATAACGTTCCACCAATCTATGGTTATGTGTTCGTTTCAATGAAGCCTCGTGATGGATTTATTCTATCCACTGCTCAGAAAAATTATATTGCCAAAGAAATTATTGGAAAGAGAAACGTGGTAACAGTCACACCACGTATTGTTGATCCAGAATATACATTCATTCGTTGTGCTCCAACAGTAAGATATGATTCTCGTAAGACAACACTATCCACTGTAGAATTGGCAACAGTTGTTCGTAGTGCTATTTTGGCTTATTCTTCTGGTGAATTGGGTAAGTTCAACCAACCATTCCGTCTGTCTGAATTGAACAAAGCGATTGTGGATTCAAGCCCAGCATTCCTAGGGTCTGACATGAATGTCATCGTTGAAAAACAACTTGACATTCAGCCAGGTGTCCAGCACAACTATGAAATTGATTTCGGATGCTCACTACATCATGGAAGCATCACAGAGCGTCTGTATGTTACTCCAGCGTTCAATATGAATGATGGTTTCGGTGTCTCAAGACTATCTTATTTGGAAGAAACACCGGGTTCTGAATCTGGTATCTATCAAATCAACGTTGATTTACCAGGCTCTGGTTATACTAATCCAACTGTGACTATTACTGGTGACGCTCCAAGTGACACTATTGCAACAGCTACCGCAACTGTAGTCAATGGACAGATTACATCCATCAATATTGATAAGAATGGTCAAGGTTATTCATTCGCCCAAGTAGTAATCGATGACCCAACTGGTTCTGGTGCTCAAGCGACTGCCGTTTTGTCAAATAATCGTGGTGTGTTGCGTTCCTATTACTTCGCAGATGGTAAAAAGATCATTTTGAATGATAATGCTGGCTTGATTGAATATGATACAGGAAAAGTTACTCTAAGTAATTTTGGTCCTTCTTCATTGGATGGCGCTGTCGGTGCAACAACAATGAGCTTTATCGCAACATCGGAAGATGACACGATCATTCCAGAAAGAAACAAGATCATCACTATCAACCAGTTTGACCAAAATAGCATTCGACCAACTATTATCAAAGAAATCTAATTGACTGACTTCAATCGCGTCTCACAAATCCTAGAAAGACAACTACCGGAGTTCGTTCGTGCGGACCATCCGACATTTGTAGCATTCTTGGAAGCATACTATGAGTTCCTAGAACAATCAGGCCAAAGTGGTTATGTTGGTCGTCAGCTTATGTCTTCTATCGACATTGACGATGCTCTACCAGATTTCTTGGAATATTTCTACAAGGATTTCCTACCTCTAATCCCTGAGAATATCTTGGCTGATAGAACATTGCTTCTAAAACATGCCCAGACATTCTATAAAGCTCGTGGTACCGAGAAGTCCTTCAAGCTTCTATTCCGTATCCTATACAACGAAAACGTTGAAATCAGATATCCAAAGAACAATATTCTAATTGCTTCTGGTGGTAAATGGTTCCAGGAAAAATCACTTCGTATCGTACCAAGTGATATCGATACGTTTTCATTGTTCACTAACCTTCGTATCTTTGGTATTACCTCCAATGCAAGTGCAACTGTAGAACGTGTTGAAATCTTCCAGTTCTTAGGAACAACATCATACCAGATATTCGTAACAGATATTCTGGGTACTTTCCAAGCTTCTGAAACAATCTATGGTGTCTATACAGATAACGTTGGAAATACTACTCGTCTTGAAGGTGTGATTGACGGTGGTATCAATGAAATCTTGATTGTTGTCCCTGGTACTGGCTATTCTCCCGGTGATGCGGTTCGTATTTCTGGTGGCGGTGGTACAGGTGCTCTTGGTGAAGTCACAGATACTTCAACGGGTGAAATCAAAGACTGGGTTATCAATCGTCCAGGTACAGGGTATATCCTAGCAGACAGACTTCTAATCACCCCTCAAATTGGTGATCCGGGAACAGGTGCCGCAGGTATTATTTCTGTTATTGATGAAACCCATGCTGGTCGTCAACATGCTCAGTATTATTCCTTGAACACAGATATTATTGGCATCTATGCTAATGTTGCTTATAATGCTGCAACATTCACTGCCAACCTGACAGGAACAGTGAACATCGCAGCAAATAGTAATGTTATGGTCGGAACAACAGGACTGGGTGTCGCCAATACTATATTTGCTACTCAATTGGGCGCGAACGTAATCATTTCCATCAACGGCAATTCTGCAATTGTGTTTGGTGTTGCTAATAATACACACGCATTGATCAATAACGCCGTATCTCCTATTGCAGTAACAAACGCTAACATCGTTGTCACTATGGCGATGCAAACATCCAACGTAAATACACCTTTTTATAGCGCATTGACATTCAATCTTCTTTATGGTCCATGTGGACCAATTTACAAGATCGCCACAACTGCTGTAGGTCAGAATTACGCTGTTGCTCCATCTGCAACCGTTGACTCTAATCAGTACACTCTATTTTCTGGTTTTGGATATCTCCCATCCAACATGTTGGCTTATATTCAGGGTGCAGGTATCATTGGTTCTGTTCAAATCAACAATGGTGGTACTGGGTATGTCATCGGTGAAGAAATCAACTTCACAACTGCCCATGGTTCTACAGGGCGAAACGCTGGTGCTTATGTCGGTAATGTCGCAGCCAATGGTGCAATCACAGAAATTGTCTTGGCTTACCCAAGGATTGCCGGTCGAGCAAAGACAAACTCAACCAGTGTAGTTGTCACTGGTATCAATAGCACCACATTCACAACAAGCTTGGTAGCTAATGACCACATTGTTATTGGTAATGAAGAACGTCGTGTTGTCTCTATCGCTAATAATGCGTCTCTAAACGTCAATTCAGCATTCACCGTGAATACTGCCAACTCAAGAATCTCCAAAAGACTTGACTTTGTTGGTGGAATAGGGTATGATAACGTGCGACCACCAACGATCACTGTTTCAAGTATCGCTGGTTCAAACGCTAACCTAACGCTTGGTAATATCCTAGGCTTCGGAGCTAACCTATCATCTACCTCAGATGCTGGCGCTATTCGTGCCGTTCGTATCATCAACCCAGGTGTTGGATACACGTCAAATGCAAATGCTGATATGACATTGCTTGGTGATGGTAATGCTGTATTGCTGCCAACGATTGTTCCTGGTGTGTTCACATACCCAGGTTACTATTTGGACAGCACCTCTTTCTTGAGTTCCTCTTCCAAGCTTGAAGATAGAGATTACTACCAGCCTTACTCTTATGTGTTGCGTAGTAGAGCAACTTTGGAAGAATATGGTCAAATTGTCAAGAGTATCTTGCACCCAGCCGGAACAATCGGTTTCGGTGAAACTGCTCTGGATACAGTCATAAATAGTAATGTAGTCTCATCCTTTACCATCACAACTGCGAACACCTAATGCCTCAGTCTTATCTAACTAATGAATCAGGACGTTTCTTCACCCAGATGCTTATGGAAACGCTAAATGCGCCTTCCTACAGCTATTTGAGTGTTGCTGGCATTTCATTGACAGAAGCTCAGATTAACCAGCTTATTTCAAACAACCGCAGCTATCTATATTTGACAATTGGTCAGTGTGAAACCTGGAATTCAGCAGCAGAAATCATTGATGCTGGTACAGCGAATGTGAACCAAGGTAATACAGCTATTATCTTCACAACTGACGTTTCAAGTAATGTCGTCGCTAATGATCTTTTGACGATCACCACACAAGGTCATCCACATACATCATTGGGAACATTCAAGGTTGTCAGTGTCAGTTCATCCAACGTAATCATCAATACTGCTCCATCTGCTTCAAATTCCTCATGTCGTGTCGAAAGAACACGTATTGGATATTCTGATACCAATCCACCAAACGTAGCAACAGGCATCGCAAACACGATGTATGCTGTTTGGAATAAGATGATTGCTGGAAAGCTCTTGAACACAAGTGATGTGGCTTATGTTGTTCCAAGATACAACTGGACAGCCAACACAATTTATACAAAGTATGATCCAACTGACGAAGACATGCTTTCAAAGAAATTCTATGTCTTGACTTCCAATTATGATGTGTATAAATGCCTTGATAATAACAGTGATGTGGCTTCTACAGTAGAGCCAACATTCATCCCTTCTTCTGATTGGGCTACTCCACAAACTACTTCTGACGGTTATGTTTGGAAGTATATGTTTTCATTGGATAATACTGACACCAACTTTACTCAGAAGTTCTTGACTACCGATTATATGCCTGTGAAGAACTTGACTGCAAATTCTTCCGAACCTTTGAACCAATGGAGTGTCCAACAAGCTGCTATTGATGGTGCTCTTGAAAACATCATCATGATAAGTGGTGGTTTGGGTTATACAATTCCTCATGACGGCGTTCTAACAATCACCTTCGCAGGTGGTGGTGGAACAGGTGCAACTGGTACAGCAAACGTATCCAATGGTGCTATTTCCCAGATTAACATTTTGAACCAAGGTATTGACTACGGTACCAACGTATCTCGCACATTCACTTCAGTTGTTAATTCCAATGTTCTAACCCACAGTGGATCATCAATCCCAACTGACTATATTGGTAGCTCTATCACAGGAAACACAATTCCTGCGAACACTTATGTTACTGGTCTTGAAAACGGTACTACGCCAAAGAAAGTGTATCTATCTGCTAATGGTACTGCAAATAACACGGTCGGTGGCGGGCTTATTTCTGGTTTCCCTAGAGTTGTTGTATCTAATGGCGCTGGCTCTGGTGCAGTAATTACTTCAATTGTGGCTAACACAAGAGTTACAGGTACAACTATCGTAAATGCTGGTACTGGTTATGTTGAACCAATCGTGATTACGCTTGTTTCAGATGGTTCTAATGCCGTCGCTCAGATCACAGACACAGACGTTGACATAAACGGTACAATCCTGGAAATTGATGTCCAGGAACGTGGTAACGGCTATAATAACACTCGTGTCTTGATTTCTGGTGGTCAGGGAACAGGGGCTTCAGCTTATGTTCTACCTGGTCCTCCAGGAGGTCATGGTTCAGACCCAGTTTCAGAGCTTGGTGCAAAGAATTTGATGATTTCTTTGGCACTAAATGGTTCCGAAAGTGGTAATCTTTCTTCAACTTTGGGATATAAATATAGACAGGCAGCTTTGGTCTTGAACCCTAATCTTATGGGAACAACAAACAGAGCAAATGCCGCGACATTCATGCAGACGCAAGCTCTTTCCGTAACACCGGGTCTAGTCGCGTTTGCAAATAATGAAGTTATTTACCAGAATGATGCAAATTCCACGCTGATTTATACGGCTACGGTTCAGAGTTTCGACTCCACCAATAACATTGTCTATGTAGTTGATACATGGCGCTTGGATGCCGCTACTGAAGGTGAATTGCCAAGTATTCTATATCCATTGAGGGGTAACACCAGTTCTGCCTATAGAAACTTCGTCAATAACTTTGAAGACCCTTATTTGGACAAATATACAGGTAAGGTTCTTTATGTCCAAAATTTTGTACCGGTTTCAAGACGCGCAGACCAAGTTGAATACTTGCGCATAGTAATCAATCCATAAGGGTAAGAATGACTGACAGAATCGTACCACCGCTAAGTGCTGGCGAACCATACTATGACGATTATGACGAAGATAAAAAGTTCCTTCGGGCAATCTTTCGTCCTGGCTATTCTGTCCAAGCTCGTGAATTAACCCAGATACAGACGATCCTTCAAAAGCAGATTGATCGTTTTGGTTCACATATCTTCCAAAATGGAAGCATTGTTGCTGGTGGTGAAACCTTCTTCGATAAGAAAGTGGTTTACCTAAAGCTTCTAGATACTTACAGCGGTTCTACCGTTTCAGTTTCTTCTTTCCTAAACCAACAAATCCAAGACATGACAAACACGGCTATATCTGGTCGTGTTATTGCCGTTGAAGAAAAGACTTCAAATGGCTCAGAACCTAAGACACTGATTGTCCAATTGGATGGTAACAACACATTCAGCCCTGGTGCTTCTATCCAGGTCGTCGATAGCGCGGTCTATGCGACACTATCATCTGCTGACGATGCCGTAGGAAATTCATCCATCGTTAAGATCAACGATGGTGTTTTCTTCATCAACGGCTTCTTTGTCAAAATGGACGCTTCTGTCCTTATCTTGGAAAAATACAGCAATCTTCCAAGCTACAAGATCGGTCTGCAAATCAATGACTCCATCGTCACTGAAAGCACAGACGCTACCCTACGTGATCCAGCTTTCGAAGCATCTAACTATTCTGCTCCAGGTGCTGCTCGTTATAAGATTGAACTAACGCTATCCAAGCGTGCTTTAAACAGCACAGACGACTCCAAGTTTGTTGAATTGATGCGTGTTGAATCTGGTTTGGTAACGACACAAGTTCTAAATCCACAATATTCAGAACTGGAAAAGACACTAGCACGTCGTACCTACGATGAATCTGGTGATTATACCGTTCGTCCATTCAATATCATTCTAAAGAACCACATTGGAACATATCTGACTGGTGGTATCTCAGCGGCAAACAATTCTACATCTCTACTTGGTTATGGTACCAATTTTACTCAAGAAGTTGCTAACAACGATTACATCCAATATGGAACAGCAACTCTAGGTGTATCTTCTGTTACAGTCAACACCTCTCTAACAACATCAAACTCCACACCATTTGTTATTCCAGCAAACTCTGTTGCTAAAGTTGTTAAGGATAACTACTACACCATTCAATTGGATCCTGGTAAAGCTTATATCCGTGGTTTCGAATATGAAACCATTGGACCATCTTATTTGTCTTCTGTTCGTGGTCGTGACTCTGCAAACGTCACAAGCTATGACTTGTCTTTGAATTTTGGTAACTATTTCTTTGCCAATTCATCAAATGGTTTCATTGACGTTTCAACAACACCAATTGTTGACCTACATAACACATTTACTGCAAACGTAAGCTCAGCCAATAACACTTGGTATAACCTAACAAAGATCGGTACTGCCCGTGTCTTGGCGCAAGATTATGTCTCTGGTCAAGGTAATACAGCAATTTACCGAGTCCATTTGTATGACATTCGACTAACTACGGCTAATGCTTCATTTGCCAACGTCAATTGCTTGTCTTCTTCCAGCACAAAAGCTGCAACTCTAGACGTTTCAACAGCGTCAAAAGATGGAGCTAACTCAGCTAATGCTACGCTTCTAACTGACGTAGGATTTGGTACTCTTGTTTACCAGTTCCCACAACAATCAATCGTACCTGGTTCCATCACAGGACAATCATACACAACAAAGACTTCATTTACAAACCAGACATTGACCGCTGTAGCCAATGTTGCTACTTCTCCTACACTATCTCTAAGTTCTGGTCAACAATACATCGGTTCTGGTACTCTAGACGCCTTCACAACCCGCAGTGATTTCATTGTAGTTGTTCGTGATCGTTTGACTTCTAATTTGGTCACAGGCCAGGTCCTAGATTATGCGAACAACAACCTACGTGTTTCTATTACTGGAACAACTTCTGCAATCGTGTCTGCATCCGCAAATGCAACATTCGTTGTGGACGTTATCTCTACAGTCAACCAAGCAACTTCTTCTCCGAAGACAAAGACACTTGTTCTAGCGAACACCGCAGTTTGCGCTAACGTTCTACAGTACCCAGGAATTCTAGTTACTGGTCAGCAAACTCGTATTATGTCAAACATTGGTCAGGTTCAGATTGCTTCTGGATATATCTCAAACACAAACACCTGGATCAGTTTGTACCTAGCAGACGTAACAGCTATCAAGGTAATCCAAGATGCTAACACAACTGCTGACTTGATCAATACATCCAAGGATATTACAAACAACTTCTTGTTTGATAATGGTCAAAGAGACACATTCTATGATTATGCGCAAATCAAGCTAAAGCCTGGTTATACTGCACCAACAGGTAATGTTATTGTCCTATGCAGCTATTACACCCACACAGGTTCTGGATACGCAACTGTTGACTCATATCCAAATGCATCAAGCAACGGATACGCATTAATCCCAAGCTTTACTTCACCAACAACTGGTCAAGTATATACACTTCGCGATTCTGTGGACTTCCGTCCAAGACGTATTGATGCCAATACTGCATCAACTCCATCCGATCTAACAACTACACCAAGCTTTACTCTACAAAATGCAAGATTGTTTGATCCAGAAACACAGTTTGTAGTAAGTAATTTTGGTTATTATCTTGGTCGTATTGATAAGGTTGTCCTAAGCAAAGACTTGCGTTTCAAGTTGATCACTGGTATCCCAGCGGTCCAGCCTGTCTCACCTGCGGATGATCCAGACGCAATGACATTGTATGTCTTGAAGGTGCCACCATACACCTTCGATCCTCGTACAGTGGAAGTCACTTATATTGAAAACAAGCGTTATACAATGCGTGATATTGGACGTATTGAAAAGCGTGTCCAAGCTCTTGAATACTATAACAGTCTTAACCTTCTTGAAAAGAAGGCAACAGATATGGTTATCACAGATGCCGATGGTCTACCAAGATCAAAGTATGGTGTCTTGGTTGACTCATTTGTTGGATTTCAGATCGCTGACGTTACAGCCCGTGATTTGTTTGTGTCTATGGATACACAGAACGGTGAAATGCGTCCTTATTTCAACCAGAACATCGTGCCACTTGATTATACAACATCATCCGGTGTTACAAAATCTGGTAACATTTACACACTACCATATGATACAGTCTTCTTGGCAGTACAACCATATGCTACAACATATGAACCAGTAGCAGCTTATAGCTTTGCTAATTGGTTGGGATCACTAAAGATCACTCCTGAAAGTGATTATTGGTACGATACAACTCGTGCTCCAGACGTAAACATCAACCTAAATGGTGCTAATGACAACTGGGTCCAACTAGGTCAATTGCTATCTCAGATTAGCGGTAATGGTGTTCAAAATCCATTCGGTACAGTCTGGAACGCATGGCAGACTCAATGGACAGGGTCTTCATCCACAATCGACAGTTATTCCGCTGCAACTACTGTTACACCAGCAAGCAGCTATCTTACTCAAAATCCTGATCCAACACTTCCTGGAATTTCTAATCCAGAAGCGATCAACATTTACACGATTGCCAACTATACTTCAAGCGTAACAACAAAAGAAGTAAGAAGTGGTGTCCAAACAACTCTATCTCCAGAAACTATCACTCAATCTCTAGGTGATAAGATTCTTGATGTAAGTATCATTCCTTACATTAGAGCACAGGATATTGTATTCGTTGGTAAGAACTTCCGTCCAAATCGTTATCTGAAAGCATTCTTTGACGACCAAGACGTGACAATGTTCTGTGAACGTCTGGATAAAATTACCTTGAACACTGCGGTATCATTTGCTGACCAGCTAGAACAAGGTGAAGTTGTTTCTACTGTTGGTGGGTTCTCTGCCAATGTAGTCCTATCAGATGGTAACTTGCTATATGTCAAGGACCTAACTGGAAACGTATCTGCAAATGATGCGTTGACAGGTGCTACATCTGGTCTAACAGCCAATGTAGTCAGCTACACTCACCGTTCTGGTAACGTAGTCACTGCCAATGCAACAACAGTTACCCTTTCTCTAAGAGCAGCAACAGCCAATAGCGAATATGCTAATGCTCCAATCTATATTACAACTGGAACAGGTGCAGGTCAAGCAAGAACAATCCTTAGCTACGATTCAAACACAAAGATCGCTGTAATCGATTCTTCTTGGACAACTGTTCCTACATCAAACAGCCGATACACTCTAGGTCTTCCATTTACAACACCATCTGGTGCTCTAGCGGGTATTTTCCATCTACCATCAATCACTGGTCATAACTTCCGCACAGGTCAGAGAGTATTCAGAATGGTTGACACTATCTCTGGAAGCTTGGCTACATGCACAACTTCTGGTGAAGATACATTCAATGCTCAAGGTGTATTGGAAACCAAAGCTGCTGAAACAGTATCCATCCGTGTACCAACTGTGGTCAAGACAGATGTTACGGATTCAAGAACCACAACAACTGTAACATCTGGTCAAACATATATTGGTGGAACAACAATCTATCCATCCGCATCTGATTTTGCTGGTCCAATCACTGCTAACGTAGTGGTTAACCCAGCATATGCTAACCCAGCAATTCCAACTCAGGTTGTCATTACACCTAACTTGCAGACAACCAATTACGGTTATAACGCTACACCTGGTACCACAGATGCCCTTCTATCGGGTAGACTATATGCCGACTATCCAATGACTGTGCCATGGGCGCAGGCGAATACAGCTTAAAGGTAAACGATGCCAAATCTTGCTCAGACATTTTTTGTTTCTGCCACAGCATTCCCAAATGGAGTATTTGTACCAAGTATTGACGTGTGTTTTAAGTCAGTACCATCAACTACTTCTTTGCCTGTGACAGTGCAAATCAGACCAACAGATAATGGAACCCCATCCAATTCTGTTGTTCTACCATTTGCAGAAGCGTCCCTAGTTCCAACAGAAATTACAACAACTGATACACCAGACTTGACAACAAGTGCTAACTTCACTCGATTTGCATTTGCATCTCCTGTTTATTTGGCTCCAGGTGAATATGCAATTGTGATTATTGCTAATGATCCAGAATATGAAGTCTATACAGCTTTGCTTGGTGATACTGTCTTGGGAACAACAAGAATTGTCTCAGAACAACCATATTCTGGAAGCTTCTTCAAGTCTTCCAATGCGTCCACATATACACCAATCCAAAATGAAGACATGATGTTTCGTGTCAACCGTTGTGTGTTTGCAACCAATACCCCAGGAACAGCAACATTCGTTAATCGTGTACCAACAGCAAATGTAAACCTAGACACTGAATTCCTACAATCTCAGCAAATTATCTATGGTCCAGGTGTTCTACAATGGGGTCAAAAGACGACACCTAACACTTCTTTGGTTATTGATGGTTCTTATACAAGAGTGGAACCAAACAAGAACGTCTTTATGAATGATGGTTCAGGTCGTCGTGTCATTCTTGCCAGCCCGTCTGGTGATAATGGAAAATATTATGCTCAAGCTACATTCCAGACTGGTGATAACGCTGTTTCTCCAATCCTAGATGGTTCTCGCTTGTCTTTGATCGCTATTGAAAATTCCATCAACAATGATTCTTCCAATGAAACTGGCACATTCGGTGGTAATGCTTTGTTCCGCTACATCTCACGTCGCGTTACTTTGATCGAAGGGTTCGATTCCAATTCCATCCAGGTCTATATTACCGCATATATGCCACAGAATACAAGCATCAAGGTTTATGTCAAAATCCTAAACCGTGAAGACCCAGACACATTCGATGCAAAATCCTGGATCCCATTGGTCCAGACTACATCATCCAACCTATATTCTAATGATCCAAGCGTGACTTACGAATATAACTTTGCCAAGAGTGCATCTGACGACACACTTTCCTATACTTCAAACGGTGTTACCTACACATCATTTGCGACGTATGCAATCAAGATTGTTGGTCTTTCATCCGATACCACGATTGTTCCACGTCTCCAAGATATGAGAGCAATTGCCCTACCAGCATGAGCGATTTTTATACTATTCCAGAAAAACCTGAGTTTTTGCGTGATAAACACTCAAAAGGTCTTGTAATTGCTGATCCTAAAGTCTTGGAAGTAGAAAAAAGACGACAGGCTCAAAAGAACCAAAAGAAACAGATGGTGGATGACATAAATAGTCTGAATGACCGTTTGTCCAAAATAGAAACTCTTTTAGAAAAGCTTCTCAATAAATGAGTCTCGTTGTACTCTCACTAGCCAATAACGCTTTTGATCACATTACCTTAACCAATTCTCTAGCCGTCTTGATGAACAACTTGACGGATCCAACAGGTGTGTTCCAAAGCAATGGCGTTATTATGTTGTCCGGAAACGGAACAACTCTTATCGTCAACAATGCAGCTACGTTTGGTACAGTAAACGCTACTACAATCCAGGTTACAACGCTTATTGCGAACACTTCAAATGTTCGTGGTGTTGAAGTTCTAACCCATGCCAATAACGCATATGCAGCAGCAAACCTGGTCTATACTTTCGCCAATTCAGCGTATTTGCAGGCGAATACAGCTAACAATGCTAATGGTTATGGTTATATCTGGGCTAATTCTGCATATTCCAAGACAAATGCAGCGTTTACTCAAGCTAATACGGCTAATTCTACTTCAGGTCTTGGATATCTTCATGCTTCTGACGCCTACGCAAATGCAAACGTTCGTGTAGCGCAAACTGGTGATACTATGACTGGTAAGCTAACGCTACCAGCATCTAACGTAACAACCGCTGGATTTAGCATTGGTCAAGGTGTAGCACCAGCATCCCCTGCTAAT
>Ga0265327_10003084_pt1 | contig 16440 bp, 23 predicted proteins | sample 41621metaG_FD_202089 | JGI IMG/M metagenome (GOLD analysis project Ga0265327, IMG submission 202089) | Rhizosphere microbial communities from Carex aquatilis grown in University of Washington, Seatle, WA, United States - 4-16-21 metaG | ecosystem: Host-associated > Plants > Roots > Rhizosphere... | reverse complement strand
TATTAACGAACTAGTGCTGTATCACTTGGTCTTCCGTGAAATAAAATACCAAACCTAAAAAGCTGAGTCAAGAACTTTATTTATGTATTTAGCGGCAATGAATTGTTAACCCCGAATGATACAAAATTTATGAATCCATAGTGCATATGCTTTGCTGGGGCTAGTGGACGTACTTCGCAACTTCGACAGTATTCACGGTAATTCCTATGAACTAGTATCCCGGAATAAATCCAGAACTATCACGCATTCCGTAAATTAAACCGAGGTCCTTTTGTTCTATAAGCCTTTCAACTGCAAGGTTTAGGTCGTCTTGCGTAAAGCCATCACGTACGTTTGGAGTACCATCTGAAGCTAAACCACCCATAAGTCCAACTTGCACACCCGAGCCATCAACTTTAGTACCCGTTTCAGGGTCAACTTTAATCAACTGAACACTGACAGCCATGTTGCTGGGTTCAATACTAAACGCATACGGAAGCTCTGCGCCAGCAGCACTATGCAATCGTTCTGCGCTTTTTCTGAATGCTTCTGATTTAGCGTCATCTAATGTAGCGCATCTTTCCCAGAAAGTAGCCTGGGAAGCGAGTGCCTTAAAATGACGTTGCGCAAGACCATTTTGAAAAACAACTTGCATGTTCTGACCTAGAACAGCAACTTGATGCTCGTTTATGGCTTTTCGCGGTCCGTCTGTAAAAAACTCTGACATAAGGAGATAATACCACAAATAGCAGATTCTGTAAAGTACTTATGCTTGGCTGGGGAGGAGGGATTCGAACCCCCGAATGCCGGGACCAGAACCCGGTGCCTTACCACTTGGCCACTCCCCATCGTTGTGTGAGACGCATGCTATTGTAGCAAGTTGTATCTGTAAAAACTAGTTGTTGTTCTCGCAGTTACCTAACTAGTCTATGCTTAAGGTATGAATATAGCAGTTATTGCAGCTGATGGCCGATCAGGGAGGGCATTTGTAAATGAGGCGCTCAAGCGTGGACACAAAGTTCGAGCAGGTATTTTTGGCCATAACCCATTCGAAACAAATCCGAATCTTGAAGTGGCGACATGCAACGCGTTGAAACTTGATGATGTCAGAAAACTTATGGCTGACCAAGAAGCGGTTGTATCGTTAATCGGTCACACCAAAGCTTCGGCCAAAGACGTGCAAACTCGCGCGATTGAAAACATTGTCATGGTGGCTAAAGAAACAAATGTCAAACGCATCGTGAGTCTTACGGGTACCGGGGTTCGTTTCCCGGGTGATGTCATTACATTTTTAGATAGAGTGCTAAATACTAGCATAAAGATCATTGATCCGGCGCGGGTTCAGGATGGCATAAACCATACTGAAATTCTGAAGAACTGCGGCCTGGAATGGACAATTCTGCGCGTTTTGAAACTGCAAAATGTGTCCGTGAAACCATTTGTACTGACAGTAAACGGTCCAACAAAATCATATGTTGGGCGCGAGGAAGTTGCGATAGCATTGCTCGACATTCTTGAAAAGCATTCGTTCGTGCAACAAGCTCCCATTATGAGTAAGGTGTAAAAAGTTTATACTGGCATCATGAACATAAAAGCAATCATTTCGATACTTGCTGCAACTGTCTGGATAAGCCTGTCTGAATTTGTGCGCAACCAACTACTTTTCAACAAGCTATGGATGGAACATTATAAAAGTTTGGGGCTTGTATTTCCGTCTACACCGATTCATGGTGCGATATGGGGCGTGTGGTCACTGGTATTCGCAGTTCTTATTTATTTTCTAGCTCAAAAATATTCACTTATACAGACGACTATCTTGGCATGGGTCGCGGGCTTTGTGATGATGTGGCTGGTTATCGGCAATCTTGATGTATTGCCCTACAAACTACTTTGGTTTGCTGTCCCACTAAGTCTGCTAGAAGCCTTCGTTGCGGCTTGGATTATAGTAAAAATCAGCGCAAACAAACAAACTTAGTGTCACATTCAAGCGATAGTCGGTTGTTGGTCGTGTGTCCTGACTGCAGTGCTATAATGACAACAGAGAAGGAGGGTTGTCATTATGTCTGAAAATACGAAAGCACAAACAAAAGCATTCGCGAAGCATCTTTCGGCCAGCAGGTTGCTAGTGGTCCTAGCTGTCACTTCGGTCGGGGTAGCGCTTATTGGAATTTTCGCGTTAGCGAATTGGGCAGAAGTGTCCGAACTGCATCATGGAATGCAGCACGTTTTGATTTTTCTGGCCGGAATTGGCTTGGGTGGTTCGTCTATAGCACTTTATACACTGAAAGGAGGAAGTCGTGAAAGTTAATCTAGACTCAGACAACAAACAAGTGACTGCACGCGCTAAAGCAGCGGTAAACGGGCCGGATGTTCAGGGCAACGCTGAATTTACCGAATATGACATCGATGGCTGGAAATACGTGCATATTAGGCTGACGCTCAAAGGCGACTCCAAGACGCTAACTGCCGGCAAGCACGCCGTGCACATCCATGAAAAGGGCGACTGCGAATGTGATGGCTTCAAATGCGCTGGCGGGCATTTTGACCCGGGCCCGTTTGGCAATTCTGATCCAGATGCTAATCACGGTTATCATGCCGGCGATTTGCCGAGCATTACGATAGATGAGAACGGAGACGGCGTCCTGGAAACGATAACCACACGGGTGACATTATCCGACGGTCCAGTCTCTATTTTGCAACCAGCTGAGGGCACGTCACTGATGGTCCACGGTAACCCCGACCCGTATACTACGGGTGAATCAGGCTCTGGCCACAGCGGCGGACCGCGTCTGGCTTGCGGAAAAATCGAAAAAGCTTGACCGGTTCAGAGGCTCTTGCTAACCTACTAAACATGTCCGAATCAAACACCAGCATGATGTGTTGCGCTACCCGCCTGACGGTTAGTTGATACGTACATAATTACATAAGCATCAAATAATCGCGGGCTTCCAAAAACGAAGCTCGTTTTTATTTGGGAAAAGGGAGAACAAAATGGTAGGAGAAATACAAAAGAACGATTTAGCTGGCAATGCAGAACTTTTGCAGCATACGGTCATGGGGCTGGTATCGGGTAGGATTGGAGTGGAAGAAGCTCGCAAGAGTGAGAGCCAGGCGAGGCAGGGTGTCGCTGAATTTATCGTTCAGCAGGGTGATATAACGGGGACATTTTGCCCGGGGTCCACCGCTTGGGACTGGGATTCTAGATCAGGCTTTAAGGCACTCGAAGTATTAGCTGAAACAGATGATGGTCCGCGCGAAATGAGACTCTCACTACTGCGTTCTGGTGAGGCAGATTTTCAAATTATCGGAGCACGAGCAGTAAGAAGTTTTATTGCTGTATAATTGCAATCAATGAAGCTTACGCATTTACATCATAAAGGTGCGCTTACTGAACCGATCTGGCATGTCCAGTTGGCAGTCGTAGCAGCTATATTGCTCCAGGTTTCTATCAATCACCACCTTGCTGTCGGGCCCAAATATGCAGTTGCTATCATGGAGGCATTCTTGCTTGTGGCGTTGGCTGTCGTGAGGCCAGGAGAACACAACGCCACGCTGCGTCTGCGGCGTCTGCTAGCGGTACTGCTTATTGCTTTGGTAAGTATCGCCAATGTCGGTTCGCTTATCCTTGTTTTGCACGCACTGCTGTATGGCGGACAGGTGACTGGCCGCGATTTGCTCACATCCGGTGTGGCCATTTACCTGACAAACATCATCATTTTTGGTCTGTGGTACTGGGAGCTCGACAATGTCGACGACAATCAGAGGGACTTCCTATTCCCGCAGATGACAGCGCCAGATTCCGCAACCAAGCAGCCAGGGTGGCAACCAGCGTTCTTCGACTACCTATACGTCTCCATAACTAATGGCTCGGCTTTCAGTCCGACGGATACCATGCCATTGACGCACCGCATCAAATTCCTGATGACGGCACAGTCACTGATTTCACTTGCTACTATCGTCTTGGTCACAGCTCGCGCAGTCAACATACTTGTTTAACCGTTTTTTCCAATGGGTTGACAACTAAAGGTTTAGTATCTATACTATTTAGTATCTAAACATTATGAACGAAAGACTACAACTCATTTCAGATCTGTTCGAAGACTTCGCAGCGCTCAAACACGCTATGGTGAAAGCGTTCGCTGGCTTCAAGCCGCCGGTTCCACCTGCTCAGAAAGAAGTCCTGTTTATGCTGACACACCATGATGGTATCAGCCTGAAAGAATTGGCAGAACATCTTGATATCACTCCTGGCGCCACAACCCAGCTTACAGAGGCCCTCGTGAAGACCGGTTTAGTCACTCGCAAGGATGATGCTTCGGACCGGCGCATTACTCATCTGCATTTATCTGCCGACGGTCGCAAGCACATACAGAAATTATCGAAAGCTCGGACTGAACTTTCACATCGCATGTTTGAAGATTTGAGTGACGAAGATATAAAGTCTTTTCACGACATGATTAAAAGAATGAAAAGTAATTTAGAAAAAAAGTAACAAAGAAAGGGTATGCGTGAGCCAAGAAAAAACAACCGTAGAAAAACCGCATAAGAGTTTCATCCGAAAATGGGCGCCTCTGGCCATCATGGGACTGGCAGTGCTTATTATCGTTATCGATACCACCCTTTTGAATGTATCGCTTGGTGTCATTATCCGCGACCTGAAGACCAACATCCAAAGTATCCAGTGGGTGATTACGGCCTACTCGCTGACACTTGCTGCACTGACGATTACTGGAGGGCGCTTAGGCGACTTATTTGGACGAAAGAAGATGTTTATACTGGGCGCCATCATATTCGCCATGGGCTCATTCCTAGCTTCTATCAGTCACCACGTTGGTACGCTGATCATCGGCGAGTCAATTGTCGAAGGCATTGGCGCGGCACTGATGATGCCGGCTAGCGCCTCGCTACTCGTTGCCACCTATAAAGGCCGTGACCGCGCAATCGCATTGGGGTTATGGGGCGGTATGGCGGCTGCAGGTTCAGCCATCGGACCAGTTCTCGGCGGTTATCTGACCAGTAACTATGGATGGCGCTGGGGCTTTCGTATCAACGTCTTTGTCGCGGCACTTTTGGTGCTGACCTCGTTTGTTATCAAAGAATCACGCGACCGCGAGGAAAAACCGTCGCTTGATATCGTCGGTGTGCTGCTATCGGCTGCCGGTTTGTTTGCCGGCGTATTCGCCATCATCGAAGGTGGCAAATACGGCTGGTGGAATGCACTGAGCCAGTTCTCAATCAGTGGCCACAACATAACCGTCGGCAATTTCTCGATTGTCCCGATAAGCATCCTCATATCGATTATTCTGCTCGTATCGTTCTACTTTTGGGAGCAATACATGGTTTCTTCCGGCAGGACGCCACTTGTATCCATGAAGCTCTTCAAGAATAAGCAATTTACTTCAGGCGCGACGACTACCGCGATTATGTCGATTAGTATGACCGGTCTTATATTTGCGCTACCGGTATTTTTGCAAGGCGTGCGCGGACTGGATGCACTGCACACCGGCTACGTTATGCTGCCACTTTCCGCCGGTCTGCTCATTATGGCACCGCTGGGCGGATTCCTTAGTGGTAAGTTCATACCGAAATACATAGTGTTTACCGGCTTGATTCTTAATATTCTTGGTCTATCGCTGCTCCGCTACACATTGTCCGTGACTGCAACGTCTGCCGACTTTATCCTCCCACTGCTTGTTATCGGTTCTGGTATGGGGCTTTGTTTCTCGCAGCTTACCAACATGTCACTTTCAGCCGTATCAGTCGAAGAAGTCGGTGAAGCTTCTGGCGTGAATAACACGCTTCGCCAAGTTGGCTCATCGTTGGGTGCAGCCATCGTGGGCACTGTACTTCTGACTACGCTCGTCAGTAGTCTGAAGACCAATATTGCTGCCAGTCCAGTGCTGCCAACTGAATCCCGAAACCAGATTGCCCTGGAAGTCTCGCAACAATCATCCGCTGTTGAGTTTGGGGAGCAGATTCAGAGCCGAGCAACACTTACAGACGAGCAACATGCCGAGATAAAAGCTATCGCTAACCAGAGTACGGTGACTGCAAACCGCGCGACGCTGATCTATACCATAGGCTTCATGATGCTGGCGCTGGCCTTTGCAACTCAGTTGCCGAAGTCGCGCAAGCTGGATAAAAGCGAATCGCTGGCTTCCAAACCAGCTTTGGCTCACTGATGTAATAGAGCAGGGTTAAGGTTCCGAATAGCACAGATTAGCCCGTATAATATATATCGTGGCACGCAAAACACTTCAAAAATCCATCAGACAAACATTGCATCTTGGCTTGCCGCAGCGTGCCTACTTATTGGCCATAACAGCAGCGATACTGTACTGTTCGTGGCCACTGGGCTATTTGCTGAACCCGGTTGTCACGCATCGGCACGGGTTAGCCAGTGAGTTGGGGGCAGCCGGGCAGCCGTACTCCTGGCTATTTGATTGGTTGGATATCACCACATGTCTGCTGATTTTTGGAGTAGTGTATATACTGACGAAAGTCGTCGATATACGTGATTGGTGGGTGCGGGCAGTGCTAATCGGCTACGGGGCGTTCGCGGTACTGACGATTCTCGATGCGGTCGTACCACTCAACTGTCTTCCTTCAAGTGGCGGGTGCGGCGATGTTTTGCATAATCCGCTGATAGTTTTGCATGGCGCCATGAGCGTATCAGCATCACTTGCATTATTTATCAGTGCCATATGCTGCTGGGTGCTGGCATTTAAGTCAGAACAGCGTCGATTTCATCAAATCATGTATGCCATACTTTGGAGTTATATGCTCTTCGGCGCCATCTCATTCGTATTTTTATTCGTCAATGGTCCAGGCTATCTGAGTCAAGATTACTTCATCACGCTGACCAGCATATGGATCGCGCTGTTGCCGTTTGCGGTCATCCAGCTTACTAAGAAGGTAGAAGTTAAAACAAGTTAAGATCTTGCAATTCATCTGGCAGAAAACCCGCTTCGTGTTTGAAGTCGGCTTGCCATTTGTAGCCTTTGCCGTAGCCGAGATTCTTCATTAGTTTGGTTGGAGCATTCCGCAGATGGATGGGTACGGGCAGGTCAGGGAAGTCGCGGGCCGCCTGCAAAGCGCCGCTCATAGCATCGGCAATTTCGCGGGATTTCGGAGCTTTGGCCATAACAGTCGCGCATTGGAACAGGTTGTATTGGCACTCCGGCATACCAATTCGCTCGACAGCTTGAAACGTCGAAACCGCTAAGTTGAGTGCCGCCGGTGCGGCCATACCAATATCTTCAGATGCAAAGATGACCATCCGCCGGGCAATGAACTTCGGGTCTTCGCCGGCCTGGAGCATGCGGGCCATATAATAGAGTGCGGCGGTTGGTTGGCTACCGCGCATACTTTTTATAAAGGCGCTAATGATGTTGTAATGGTTTTCGCCCTTTTTGTCATAACCTGGAACACGCTTCTGTGCAGCTGTTTCGATAACTTCCGATGTCAATGTGCCATTCGTCAGTCGCATGGCTAGCTCCAGATTGCCGAGTGCCACACGAGCATCGCCACCGGAGAGTTCAGCCAGTAGGTCTATACTCTTTGCGGGCAGCTGTTTGGAAGTAATCTTTTCGGCTCTGGCTGCTTTCTTTAGGATTTTGACGATATCTTGTTTGGCAAGCGGTTCGAGTACCAATACTCGGCTGCGGCTAAGCAGCGGATTTATAACTTCAAAGCTCGGGTTTTCTGTTGTGGCTCCAATCAGTATAATGGTACCACTTTCGACATGTGGCAAGAAGGCATCCTGCTGAGCTTTGTTGAAACGGTGTATCTCATCAACAAACAGGATAGTCTGCATGCCCAGGCGCTGATTCTGAGCAGCGCGTTCGATGACTTTCACGACATCCGCCTTGCCAGCGGTGACGGCAGAGAGTTCTATGAATTCAGCGCCAGTTTCACGGGCGATGATGCGGGCCAGCGTCGTCTTGCCGCTGCCCGGCGGTCCCCATAGTATCAGGCTAGTCGGCTGCTGCTTCTCGACTATCTCATGGATGATCTGTCCGGATTCCAGCAAGTGCTCTTGTCCGACGACATCGGCCAGTTTCTGAGGACGCATCTTCTCCGCTAAAGGCTCCATGCTTTTATTATACCTATGATAAGCAGCCAGGCAGTATGCGTCCTTCAAAAATAGTACTAAGATGTACTTATGGAACGTTTTCCAAATGCAATGACGCCGCCTGAGGCTGCGCAGCGTTTGCGAGAGGTAGCAGATGCCCGTGGAAGCGTCGCATTCTTTCTCTCAGAGATTTACGAACATCCTGAACGCGTTGAACTCCTAGCGACGGTTGGACTGGCGACGCGTCTCATAGATGACACGCCACCCGAACTTGATCCGCAGGGCGATAGCGGCGCGTTTAACGCAGGGTCGCTGATTGGATTGCAGCTGGCAAGTCTGACGTTGCCGGAGTCGGCTCTAGACGTTTTGGATGATACCGCCGCCGCTAAGCTAGTCTGTTCGAATGTGGCTAACTATTATGGGGATGATAAGTCCGATTTGCACTCAGAAATGCAATCTGTTGATATTGGCAATAAACTTGTCACACTCAGCGGAAGGGCATTCTATGAAGCGCCTCCAGAATATAAACACCTCGTACGCGAGTGGTCTAAAGACCTGGTGCTGCGAGCAGGAAGTCGACCATTCGTCGAACTTGGATTCGGCTTTGTCTGGTCAATGATTGCTGAGGCGTCGAAAACGGTATTTAACTATGAAATTGGAGATGAAGATGTGGTGGATGCCCTCCACGAGGAAGTCTCACGTTACCTAACGGATCTTGATTAGTGGCGCATCAGGTGGTCAGCCTCATCTTCGATCTCGTGACCTAGGATTTCTTCTATCAGGTCTTCGATGGTGACAATGCCGACTATCTTGTCATCGCGCTCAACAGGCATCAGGTGGCTCCGGGCACCGATGAATTTGCGGAACAGTGTATCTAGCGCGGTCATATTGCCGACCAGCTTAGCATGATGCAGTGGTAGCGAGTCGACGCGCTGCGGTACTTCGTCGAAGTCGATATCGACCAAGTCTTTCATCAGTAGTATTCCGTAACATTCAGTCAGTTTTTTATCGAAGACTGGGATGCGGCTCCACGAGCGGTCCTTTATCTCATCTATCCTATCGGCGTCAATCATCGTGTCTGGCGTCAGCCAGTACACCCTGCTTATCGGCGTAGTGATTTCTCTGACGCGTTTTTCGCTGAGGCCGAGTGCTCCACGCATGATTTCCACCTCGTCTTCATCGAGATCGCTTGCCTTATCGTCGACATGCTCACTTATCATAAGGCCCAATTCGCGCCGGTTATGTAGCCTGGAGGCTTGCGGGCCGAAAAGCCTGTCGAGTAGAATCTGTAATGGCTTTGAAAGCGGATATGTGACGAATATCATGCCGCGCAGTACAGGAGAAAAACGACTACAGAAATCCAGCGCATGCCGGGTGAATAGTGCTTGTGGTAAGATCTCGCCGAATAGCACGATGAGCAGTGTACCAATCAGGCCGGCCACGAAACCATTTAGTTTGGTCTCGAGCACTAGCGAGGTTGCTGATATGACAGCCACATTCGTCAGCAAGATGCTCGCTAGGCTCAGGTGGCTGTTACGGCGCAGCGGCAACACGCGCTGGGCAGCAGCATCACCCAGGCTGGACTTTCGTGTCAGGTCGCCGACATCAAGCGACATCAGTGCAACATTCAGACCCGAACAAATCGCTGACATTCCGACCAGTATGACTACCTGCACCCCCAGCAAGAGAATTTCCATGTAAGGATATTGTAGCACTAGCGATTCCAAGGAAATACGTATTGTTGTGAAAAACTATGTTTCGCCACATTTTGTTTGCATTCTGATTTTCTGAGGAATAACCTAAACGTAATGATTGAGGTGATTGCAGAACCTATTGAGATGATTTCGGGGGAGATTCTTGCAAACGGCCATAGAAATGGTCAGACACACCAACTAGCTGATTTGTACGGACCGTTTTTATCTGCGGATGACATTATGCGGCGCAATCCCGGCGAACATAGTGCTTCCCCAATGAAGCTAGAGGTGGGAGACTACTTAATGAGATTAACGGGTAGCGAGCCCCAAAAACCCAATCGTCACTCGAGGTTTATTCTAAATGCACTTCTTTCGGTTCCTGAAGGCGGTCTCTATACTCGCATCCTTCCAGAGGCAGGATTTTTTCCTGAGTCCTCTTCAGATAATGCGCGCAGCCAGGCAATCTCAAACAACGTCAAATATTTGGAAAAGCAACTTAACGGTCGTGGTTATAGAGTTTTAGAGCGTGTAGGGGCTCGATATAGTCTTCATATTGCCATATCACCTATCGTAGAAGTTGTTCGATTTAGTGATGATGACTTGCGAGAAAAAATAATCGTCAAAACCCCAAACACGAACAGCCATATTCATCAGAATGATAACGGTGCGACACACAATGGTAATGGACATGCGAATGGAAACGGTCATATTGTTGGAGATGGCGAGCTCAGAACAAAGGCTCCAGCGTTGCTTCCTCAGACCCAAAGCGAGTTCATACAGGTTCGCGATTTTGAAGACGAAGCTTATACTGGTACACGTTCATTTATCATGGGCCAAGATGATGACATGCCAATCATAGAGACGACTCAGGACCTCAAAAGGGCAAAGAATGCCTTGTCTTCACTTGCCGGCAAACTTAGGACAGAATTACAGAAGGAGCGATACAAACTAGCCAACGAACTTATCCTAGAATTTACAATTAGCGAACAAGAACCCGTAGTTTTGAAGTCCAAAGTTCATCAAAGTGGCGGTGAAAAAAACTATCCAATTGGACAGGAATGGCGCGCAGATGCGGCGTGTTTGGGGATGGACCCAGAATATTTCCATCCTGCTCGTGGTGAAAGCACCAAAGAAGCAAAGGCAGTCTGTAGAAGTTGTGACGTGCAGAAGGAATGTCTTGAGCTAGGACTTGCAAATGGCGAAAAGCTTGGTATATGGGGCGGGGCATCCGAACGTGAGCGCCGAAGCATCCGCAAAAAGCGTAAATTGGCAGCAGTAACTGCTGAGTAATGAGGGTTCAATGGAAAGTGTTGATTTGAAAGACTTTTATCCGGTCAGTGACCCGGTTGAAGCGGCCCTGCCGTACGCTGAACTCGTTTCTGGTGGCCCAACTATGGAGGTTCTTGACGTAGAAGAGGAAATGCTGCTGCGACTCGACCAGCTAGTCGATGCCTGCGAATTGGATGGCAGCTATTTTGTAAAGGCAGGCCGCGCGCTGTCTATTCCAGCTACTTTTGAAGCGGGCCAGCGCGTGAATTTCGGAAATTTCAACGGTCTGACCTTTGAAGCCCCATTCGTCACACACTCTATCGTACAGGTTGGCAGGCTGATTGGCAGGCACAGCATACGGGCACTATGCGCAACCTTTGACGCAGCCATATTGCTGCCGTATTTTGACAGACTCGATGAGGATCATCTGCTGCACGTCCCTGTCTTGGCAGTCGAATCGATATCCAGGACAGAGTAATGCGCATCATAAAACCGTAACTCGTTCATTTTTCTTATGCTGTACCCAGAAAAAAGACAGGGGTATAATTGCATCCCGTATATGGAGACTGACGTGACGGAATCTGGTGAAAACTTTGGGCGTATTTTAAATTATGTCGAAAAATCAGAAAGATCAGAGACGCAGAATAGCCAGATGATTGCTGCTCTAGCCTTGGAAGGATTGGCACTTTCATGTGACGACCCAGATGAAGCTGAAGGATATTTTGGTAGGGCGCAGCATGCATACGAACGCATCAAAGATAGCGAAGGCACAGTCAGCGAATATCCTACACAGGCTGAAGTAGTAGCATCAGCACACACGAGTCTAGTTACACCGCTTCACCGGTTGCTGGTCGAAAAAGAACTGTCAGATGTCGCAGAAATGCAGCAAGCATACGCTCCTTTTATACGCGGTTTAGGCGAACAGGCGCGTGCGGCACACAAACTCTTATATATGCCAACTGAAACATTAAGTCCTGAGCTCATACAGCAATTGTCAGAACTTTCAGCAATCTTCAATGGTATGGCAGTAGTGGGTTTGCTGATGCGCTTCCAGATACAGAAGATGCAATCTGATAGCTGGATGCCGATGCCGTCATTCATCGAGATCGATGGCATTCGACCCAAGGATGATAATCCTATCACCGAAATCTGGCATGCCAACATATGGGGAACTCGCGAGAGCGAACTTCACAGACTTTACAAAATCTACGTACGTTCGGTTCGCGAATCTAAGCACGGTGAAATACAAGACGAAGACACAGCGCTTGTGTGGATTAGCAGTGATCTTTCGCTACCGCCTGATAAAGGTCTGGTATCGCCGCTGCAAATCATCAGGGAGCTGGCCACACCAAAGGAAAAAGGCAAGAGGTATATGCTGGACAGCCGCACTACAAATCTCCTCGCCGTCATCGACGAACGCACCATCTCCTCCACCTAACTCCACAAAAATTCATACTCACCGCCGAGCGAAGTGCGGTCAAAGTGTCTTGATGATACCAAAGTCAAACTATAAGGATATTTGGTCCTTTGGTAAAGAACTCCCCACCGCACCAAAAAACAGAACAAGCGCGATAAATCTATAAGGTCTCTTCCAGCTCCGATACATCATCAGGCACGGCCATGTACTCTACTGGCATAACGCTGCTGCGTAGACGCCCCTCGTGAGGGTTGAGATCGATTGTCGATAATAGCGTACGAGCCGCGCGGATAAAGCGATACAGCGGAGAAGATGATTCGGGAGAGACTTCCATCGGGAAGTATATTATACCACTTATGACAATAGCGTGCAAAATAACTACACGAACCGTGTCCTATTCGCGGACAAGCAACTCCTCAAATGCCGCTCGCACCACATAACTCTGGACGGTATTCTCCTCCGGCGTGAAGCGTACCTTGACGTGTGATTCAGTATATCCGACGACATACATCCGGTCCTGCCCACCGCCTAGAAACTGCAGCACGGCCAGTTCGCCGGTGGCTGGCAAGCCTTTCGGTGTTTCTATAAAAGTCTCTTCATTTTCCATACTCATAAGTATATAAAAAATAATCAGCTATTGAAAATATTCTGAAAAATTCTATAATACTCCTTCATGAATGGCGAGACTTCTGAATTCTTTTGTGATTTGAATGACTACTATGATGCTATTGACGACCGTATTGTCGATAGTGATTTCTTGGCTGAAATCGGCAATTGCACCCTCATGCTGGCACTCAATAGCATGGTTCTCAAACAAGAGGCCGCCCGAATGCAGAGCAAAGTGCTTGATGTAGATGCAAATGACAGCGGCATGTACGTGGTGACTTATGAGCTGTTTTCGGGCAGGGAAGATGTGACGGAAATAACTTCAAATTTCTCTGATGGCTTTTTGCTGAGCAGCGAAACATCTCCCACGCCGAACGTACAGATGGGCTATTTTCTTGGTGAGGACCCAGACGAATATGAATGGGATTTGGGCGAACGAGGTAGCAAGTCGCACGGCAAAAATATTCATGTCCCCATCCTCGTATAAATCGTAAGATATAGCCATGGAATACGATAGAAACGGGAATGGAGCAGATTACATAATTTCCCCTGTCGGTAGGGACTATCTCGAAGATTGTACGGATGGTGACCCGATGGGCTATATCATTGCCCAGCAGGAAATAGCGACCATGTCACTGTTTTGCATGACCCAGATAGCTCGCCTGCTAGATCATCCCGGAAGCACACCGCTTAATATTTTTCCAGAGAGCAGAGAAGGCAGAGCATTTTTGAGTGGAGAAATACTGGGAAAAGCAGTGCTAAACAGATTCCTAAACCCACTCTCGAACACGCTTGCTATCAGGGAGCTGACGAATTTCAATCCGTTAGTGCCCACAGTAGCGGGAGCGCCATACAGCGCCATACTGGCGAGGAAAAGTGCAATTTTAAACAAAGCGGGCCAAGGCTGGGACTCAGCCAAACCTCACTACGGGGAATTGCTCAGTCATTGGGATAGCGCGCTTACTATGTCAAACAGTGAACCACCGTGTTTGCGCTTCGGCTTTGGCTTCATCATTAAACTAGGCCAAGAGGCTTGGGAAGAAGAGGTGAACAGTATCTATGAGGAAGAACGGCTCGGTTCGGACATGGAAAGCGAGTTGCAGCGCATCCTAGACGGTGGCTCCTAGGACTGAGCTTTGATAAAACGGGTGACTGACGCAACAGTCGAGCCGGCAATCATTCGGTCGAAGGTAGCGCCGATAAACAATGATTTGCGGTAAGTGCGCATATTTCTGGCAACCCTTTCGCTATAACCCAAGCTGCTTGATTCATTCATGGAATTGGTTACTTGAGAAATAAAGCCTACTCCAACTCCTGATGCCGCCGCTAGAGCAACTACTTCTTGAATAGACCTCGATCCTAAAAGATATACAATTGCCACTCCAATCGCATAACGTTGCAGGCCCTCTTTAACTTTGGCATTGCTCACATTGGCGTCTTTACTGGCCGTGACAAGACCTTGTCGAATGGCCTTATTAAGAAAGAAGGCGCGAGCACTAGGATCGAAATCACGGCGCGGGAATCTGTCTGAATTTTCTTGGATACGTTCATGTGTCTCGGCGTTGTTCACCTTTATCGTAACGTCAGGTTTGTTATAAAAAGAGCTGTAGTCTTCTCCGTAAATAGTTCGTTGCTCAGGATATGTAACGATTCCTTGTGAAAGCGGATTCTTCTGACGTTTTGCTACGCCGCGCAAAGTGATGGAGCCATCACCGTTGATACCATCAACGTTGTGTTCATATGTCCCCGACTCGCCTGTGGCACCGTGGATAGTGATGTCGCCCAGCGCAGCAAGTTTCTGGACGCGCTGAAACCCGCGAAGATTAACAAGCAGCTGCTCCTCATCAAACCCAACTGGCAGGCCAAGGTTCCCGAACACGACGTGCGATGTGTAATCACCCACTTTTGGTAGTGGGACTACTTTCGGCAATTTTCCTTCAATTCCTTCATTCATTCGGCATACAATACTATAAAATCACTAATAGAGCAATGTTTTAACAGATAAGAGGATGTGACGGTTTTGCTAAATCATTATGCTTATGGTTTGGAATATTTGACATCGGTGGTATATTGCAAGCATAAAGTTTAAAGGAGTTTCTATGAAGAACGACATGCAAGCTGCTGCTTCAGCGCTCGGCGTCTGGGGTGTGCTATCAGTCATCTTCGGTGTGCTAATCCTGGCATGGCCAAGCATCACCGTAAAAGTATTTCTAATAATCTTGGGCATCTACCTGCTTTCTGTAGGTGTTGTTATGCTCGTCGGTTCGCTAATGAATCGTGAAGGCCGCTGGGTCGGACACGCACTGGTCGGCGTATTGAGCGTCGTCGCTGGTATGTACGTCTTTGCGCACCCGCAATCAAGCGCCTTGGTGCTTCTGAGCGTCGTCGCCATCTGGGCGGTTGCTGTTGGTCTGCTGCAGATTGTCGCTGGTTTTGAAGGCCGGAACAACTGGTTGCTAATCTTTGCCGGTTTCGTATATACGCTGTTCGGCTTCTACATCTTCGCTAACCCGAAGGGCGGAGCCATTGCACTCATCTGGCTGATCGGTCTGACGACCATCGCTGCCGGAATCTCTCTGGTAGTTGCAGCTGTTGAAGCGAATTCTGCAGCCAAGCAGCTTCCTGCACGACGCTAATTACTTAGCTAACTTCGTATAGACCGCTCCGCAAGGGGCGGTTTTTATATGGAAGCTGTACCGTACCTACTTGCTCATGGCGTATACTTGGAACAGTAAATAGGAGACCGGCTATGGCAGACAAACCAGATGAAGGCCAGCAGGTAAATTTCACGCTCAATCCAGACAAGACGCCGGTATATCAGATAGACGGATATCTTATCGGCTCTAATGAGAATGTCGTAACTATCAACTTCGGGCAGAATGTCATGGGTGGTACCCAGCAGAACATCGTGTCGCGGGTAGCGCTTAGTCGACAGCAGGCCAAAGAGTTCCTTAAGAATCTCAACGACCACATCGAAAAGTTCGAAGTCTAAACATTAGCAGTTATATAATAAATAAAACATTTGACAAGTACTGAATTCAGGTCTATATTAGGTGGCAGAACATCGTGAGGTGTTTTAGCGAAAGTCTTAGCAATAAGGCTCAAGCGGTAAAAAAGGACTCGCAAGAGCCCTTTTTTATTTGCCAGATAGCATCTTTCCATTTCAAATTTATAAGACAATCTTTCGCCTATTTAGCCTGCCATCCGCTAAGCCGGGAAATTCTTCACCGCACCCTCCAGATGCTATGGTGAGTATCTTTCTTGGATTGCCAAGAAAGATACCAAAGAAACAACAGGCGCTTCCAGTTCTTTATGACTTCATTGCTAAGAAATACAATGCTCCGGGCAACTCAACCTATCCCTTATTAATTTAGGAAGGGATAGGTCTCAAACATTCCCTT
>Ga0265327_10003083_pt1 | contig 16445 bp, 16 predicted proteins | sample 41621metaG_FD_202089 | JGI IMG/M metagenome (GOLD analysis project Ga0265327, IMG submission 202089) | Rhizosphere microbial communities from Carex aquatilis grown in University of Washington, Seatle, WA, United States - 4-16-21 metaG | ecosystem: Host-associated > Plants > Roots > Rhizosphere... | reverse complement strand
TTGATGTAGCTGTGGCCGGTCTTCCAGTAGACCGTGCTGGCGCCGTTGGCCTTGAGCACCGGGTCGGTGATGAACAGGCCGGTGGACTTCACGTCGACGATGAAGGTCGAGCCGGGATGCACCGCGGAAAGGTCGCGGGCCAGCATCAGGCCGATCTTGTCGGCGAAGATCTCCTCGCCCTCGTCGTCCACCACCCCGCAGCGGTCGCCGTCGCCGTCGAAACCCAGGGCCAGATCGGCGCCGTAGGTCTTCACCGCCGCGGTCATGGCGTGCAGCATGACCTGGTCTTCCGGGTTCGGATTGTAGCTGGGGAAGGTGTAGTCGAGCTCCGCGTCCATCTCGATCACCACCGCCACGCCCATGCGGCGCAGGGCCTCGGGGGCGAAGGCGGCGGCCGTGCCGTTGCCGCAGGCGGCGACCACCTTGAGCGGCCGCTTGATCTTCACGCTCTTGGCGACATCCGCGATATAGCGCTCGGCGACGCCGGGCACGTGAACCAGCTTGCCGCCGGCCTTCTCCGCCCAGGCGCCCGCCAGCACGATGTCCTTCAGCCGGCCCATCTCCTCCGGCCCGAAGGTGAGCGGCTTGTTCGCCCCCATCTTGACCCCGGTCCAGCCGTTCTCGTTGTGGCTGGCGGTGACCATGGCCACGCATGGCGCGTCCAGGTCGAACTGGGCGAAATAGGCCATCGGCGAGACGGCCAGGCCGATGTCCAGCACCTCGCAGCCGGCGGCGATCAGGCCCAGGCTCAGGGCCTGCTTGATCGACAGGGAATAGGACCGATAGTCGTGCCCGACCACGATCCGGCTCTGGCCCAGCTCCTGGAGGTAGGTCCCGAGCCCCAGTCCCAGGGCCTCGACGCCCAAGAGGTTGATCTCCGGCCCAAACAGCCATCGCGCGTCGTACTCGCGAAACCCGGTCGGCTTGACCAGGGCCTCGATTTCATAGGCCAGGGTGTTGGGCTTGAGGTCAGCGCGCGGCGCGGCGAGCATCCCGATTCCTTCCGCCAGTCGCCCGCCTCATAGCGGCAAAGCCGAGGGCTGCGCTAGCTCTGTCAGCCCAAGAGATAACGGACCTTGCTCGCATAGCGCGCGCGGCTTGCCGCCTTGAAGGCGAACGCCTGGTCCGCCGTGACCAGCGCGGCGTTCTGCTCCAAGGCCGCGGCCAGGTAGAGGCAGTCATAGGCGGCATGGTCGAGATCGAGCGCGATCTCAAGGGCCGCGGCGGTGATGGGCGCGGATGGCAACGCGCGGATTGGGGTGGCTTCGATGGCCTCCAAGGCTGCGCGAGCGTCGACAGCCTCGAGATGGCCGCGGCGCGCCTTAACCCACAGCACGTTGGCGCATTCGATCCAAAGCAGTTCGGGGGCGGCCAGGGCCTCTTCGGCCAGCAAGGCCCGGGCGCGCTCGGTGCCCTCCTCCTGCAGCACCCATTTGAGCGCGACGCTGGCGTCGACGACCAGGGTCAAAGATCCCGGCTCCGATCCGTGCGCAGGTCGTCCAGGCTGGAGGGGCCGGGGACGGCGCCGATGCGCTCGCGCACGGCGTCCAGGCGGGCCAGGGCCGCCTCGCGGGTGAGCCCGACCGAGGACGCCAGGGCTCGCCGCGCCTCCTCTTCGAGCGATGCCCCGTTTCCTGCGGCTCGCTTGCGAAGCGCATCCAGCACGGCGTCGTCGAGGTTGCGGATGAGAATCTGGCCCATAGCCGACGATATCCCAAGAGTGATATCATTGCAATCACAGCTACCCACGCCTCACGGCAGCGTGCTTTTGTGGCCTCAGATCACCCCGGCCCGCACCAGGTCGTGGATGTGCAGTATTCCCACCGGCCGAGCGTCCTCGACCACGAACAGCACGGTGGAGGAGGGGGCGGCCTCCGTCATCCGCGACGGGGCCTCGCCTGCAAGCATCGACAGCGGCGGGCCTTCCGCATGTCGCCGACACCGGCGTGCAGGCCGACTACGACATGATCGAGACGAATATCGCGATCTGAGTGAGCGCTCTTACAGTAGTGTGTGTCCACGCGCTTTCCTTGGACATCACTCGACCTTGGGCAGAACACGGAAGACGAAGTGTTCGATGCTTTCGTACCCGTGGTCCTGAAGTAGGATCGTCGCGCTGTCCTGCCCGAGATATTCAGCGGTCGGCGTGTACTGAACAGCAATGGAGGGGAATGTCGTCAGCTGGCATTTGGCGCGGGAATCCGCCGCATCGCCCCGCTTCGCGTTGAAGGCATCCGCGATGAGTTCCGGCGCGAAGAACTCGGTGCTGCCGACTTCGAGTTTCCCATGGGACGGGAGTTCGACGAACTTAACGGAAACCCCGCCGACATCGCATTTCTCGTCGACATTGAAGTATTCTAACACCACCGAGTGGTCTCCCGTTCTGACGTTGAAGGGGATGACGTCCCACGTCGAGGCCTGCTTTCCGAGCAACTCCGGCGGCGGACCGATGGCCATGTCTGGTCTGACGCTCTGCGGATAACGCGGCGGGGCGGCGCCCACTTCAAACGAAGACCAAGGCCCGCCGCGCGAGCTAGTGACCGCCGCGCCGGCAAAATAGGCCCGCACGAGGTTGCCCGGGACCGCGAAAAAGATGCGGTCCGAACCCAGGCTCGACCTGAGGCGCACATAGTTGATCGTGCTGCCCTGGGCGACGGGCGTTACCTTGAGATTCACGGTTTGCCCGCCGTCGGCCGGGCTAAAATTGTCCACAGAGAGTTCGGGCGGATCACTGGGCTTGCGCTGGGCGGTCGCGGTCCGGAGGCGGTCCTCCAGTTGATCGTATGGGCCGGCGGCGGTGGACGGCTCCGCGGCGCTCGCAAGCAGAGCCGCGAAACCCAGGGCCATCAAAGCCCGTCTGACACCTCGCATTGTGCCCCCCGATTGTAGTCAAACAGAATTTGCGCGGACCGCGATGACCATGCCTCAGTGAGTGGCCCGCCTCATTCTCCCCTCAAATCACCCCGGCCCGCACCAGGTCGTGGATGTGCAGTATGCCCACTGGCCGCGCGTCCTCGACCACGAACAGCACGGTGGAGGAGGGGGCGGCCTCGGTCATCCGCGACAGGGCCTCGCCCGCCAGCATCGACGGCGGCACGGTCTTCGGGGCGGGGGTCATGACCTGGCCCGCGGTGCGATCGAACAGGCCGTCGATGTGGCGGCGCAGGTCGCCGTCGGTGATGATCCCGGCCAGCGCGCCGTCTCCGCCCACCACGCCCACGCAGCCGAACCGCTTCTGGGTCATGACCAGCAGGGCCTCGCGCATCGGCGTCTCCGGATAGGCCAGGGGCAGTTCGTCCGGCCCGTGCATCACGTCGCCCACGGTGCGCAGCATGGCGCCCAGCTTGCCGCCCGGGTGGAAGGTGCGGAAGTGCTCGGCGGTGAAGCCGCGCCGCTCCAGCAGCGCCACCGCCAGGGCGTCGCCCAGGGCCAGCTGCAGGGTGGTGGAGGTGGTGGGCGCGTTGATCTCGGCGGTCGCCTCGGGCGCCGGCGGCATGACGAGCACGATGTCGGCGGCGCGGCCCAGGGCGGAGTCGGGCGCCTCGGTCATGGCCACCAGCGGAATGCCGAAGCGCTTGGCGTAGGCCAGGATGTCGGCCAGTTCGCGGGCCTCGCCCGACTTGGACAGCGCCAGCACCACGTCGCCCGGCGCCACGATGCCGAGGTCGCCGTGACTGGCCTCCGCCGGGTGCACGAACACCGCCGGCGCGCCGGTGGACGACAGGGTCGCGGCGATCTTGCGCGCCACGTGGCCGGACTTGCCCATGCCGGTGCACACCACCTTGCCGCGAGCGTCGGCCATCAGGTCGATGGCCTCGGCGAAGCGCGAATCCAGGGCCGCGGAGAGCTCGGCCAGGGCGTCGGCCTCGACCGCCAGCACCCGGCGCGCCACGGCGATGGCGTCGAAATCGCTCATCGGGCGGGCAACTTGGCTTTGGCCAGGAAGGTGCGCACCTGTGGCGGCGAGGGCGCGCCCTGTCCTTGCGGCCAGACGAGCGCCAGGCCGATCAGGGCGGCCACCACCAGGGCGGCCAGGGGAAAGAAGACGCGGTCGGGAATCATCGGGCCCCATGCGCAAGGAGTGACGCCCTCTTACAGCGCCCGACCGCCAGGGCCAACTGGCGAAGCGGCGCGGGCCGTTGATACGCTATGCGTATGATCGTTCGCGCGCTAAGCTTGTCCATGTCTAGCGCCGAATCAGAAGAGCCGTCCGCCCTGATCGGCCGCGCCGTAGTGCGGCTCGGCCGCCGCCTGCGAGCGGTCCGGCCCGACCACTCGGTGAACCTGTCGACCCTGGCCCTGCTCACCACCCTGCATCGTGTAGGTCCGATGTCGGCCGTGCGGCTGGCCCGAGCCGAGCAGCTGCAGCCGCAGTCGCTGACACGCTTGCTGGCGGCGATGACGCGCGACGGGCTGATCGCCCGCGCGATCGATCCCGCCGACCGCCGGGCCCACGTCATCGAACTCACCCGCGAGGGCCGCAGCGCGGTGGCCCGCGACCTCGCCGCCCGCCGGGCCTGGCTCGACCAGGCCATGGACATGGCCCTGAGCAGCGAGGAGCGCGAGCAGCTGAAGGCCGCCGCCGCCCTGATGCTGCGCGTGGCCGGCCAGGAGCCCGAGGCCCCGCGAGCCTTCCGCCGCGTCGAGGGACCGGCCGCCCGGGTCGCCGGCGCCTCCGCTGTGATCCCTGGGGTCTACTACGACGACGCCCGCGCCGGCATCGCCTGGCTGGAGGGCGCGCTGGGCTTTGAAACCGTCGAGGCGTTCGAGGGCCCCGGCGGCAAGATCGCCTACGCCCGGATGTCGTTCTGCGAGGGCCTGCTGTTCGTCTCCTCGCGCTCGCGCGGCACGGCGTGGAGCGTGGTCGGCAAGAGCGCGATCCTGCTCAACGCGCCGGACGCCGACGACGTGAAGCGCCGCTACGAACTGGCCAGGGCGGCGGGCGCCGACTTCGTTCGCGACCTGCGCCTGCTGGTGACCACGGCCCATCCCGAGGGGCTGCAGCAGTTCGACGTGCGTGATCCGGAGGGCAACCTGTGGGCCGTGACCGAGTTCCGCCCGCCCGCGGCCCGCGCCCGCCAGCCTTGACCTGCCCGGCCTGAGGGCTTAGCCCGCCGCTTCTGTTCCCTTCCGCGAGCCGTTCATGCCCACCCTCGTCCTCCTGCGCCACGGCCAGAGCCAGTGGAATCTGGATAACCGCTTCACCGGCTGGGTCGACGTCGACCTGACCGCCGAGGGCGAGGCCCAGGCGAAGAAGGGCGGCGACCTGATCAAGGCCGCGGGGATCGCCTTCGATCGCGCCTACACCTCGGTCCTGACCCGCGCCATCCGCACCGGCTGGCTGGCCCTGACCGCCGCCGGCCAGGCCTGGATCCCCGAGATCAAGGACTGGCGGCTGAACGAGCGCCACTACGGCGGCCTGACCGGATTGAACAAGGCCGAGACCGCCGTGCGCCACGGCGCCGACCAGGTCCTGCTGTGGCGCCGCTCCTACGATGTGCCGCCGCCGCCGCTGGCGCCGGGCGGCGAGTTCGACTTCGCCAACGACCGCCGCTACGCCGGCATCGACATTCCCTCGACCGAGAGCCTGAAGACCACCCTGGCTCGCGTCGAACCCTATTGGAACGCCGAGATCGCGCCGCAGCTGAAGGCGGGCAAGACCCTGCTGATCGCCGCCCACGGCAACTCCCTGCGCGCCATCGTCAAGCTGCTGTTCGCCGTGCCCGACGACGCCATCGTCGGGGTGGAGATCCCCACCGGCAACCCGCTGCTGATCGAGCTCGACGCCGAGCTCAGACCGGTGGCGGCGCGCTACCTCGACGACAGCCGGGCCGAAAAGCTGCCCGCCCTCGGAGGCCGGTGAACCGGGCCCGCGACGAGCGTCTGATGCGCCGCGCCATAGCGGCGGCCAGGGTCATGCTGGGCCGCACCTGGCCCAATCCGGTGGTCGGCTGCGTCATCGCCAAGGGCGACATTGTGCTGGCCCAGACCGTCACCGCCCCGGGCGGCCGGCCCCACGCCGAGGAACAGGCCCTCGACCTGGCCGGAACCCGCGCACGGGGCGCGACCGTCTACGTCAGCCTTGAGCCTTGCGGCGAGCGCTCCAGCGGCGCCTCGTCCTGCTCCGAGCGGCTGGCGGCCGCGGGCGTCGCCCGTGTGCTGATCGCCGCCGACAACCCCCAGCCCTTGTCGGCCGGCCGCGGGGTCGAGCGTCTGCGGGCGGCGGGGGTGCCGGTGGAGGCGGGATTCCTGGCGGCGGAGGCCGAACCGCTCTACCGCGCCTTCCGCCACAAGCTCCTGACCGGCCTGCCGCTGGTGGAGGCCGCGACCTCTGGAGAGGGCTTCGACGCCGAGGTTACCCTGTATCCCGACGAGTCGCCCGCGCAGGCCCTGGAGCGCCTGGGGCGGGCCGGCTACACCCGGCTTTGGGCGCCCGCCGGATCAGCCCTCGCCTTGCGGTTGAAAACTCTCGGGTTTTTGACCTGAAACGTCATGACCCTGAAGAAAAAATAGGGTCCCGTTAACGATAACGGGTCATCCTGCGGGCGTTAGATTCGCCTGGCCTTCGAGCACCCTTTGATGTCCGCCCTACCGGCGACGACCCATCGCCGCCTGACCCAGACCGAGGTCGACATTATCTGCACCAAGCACGACCGCCTGTGGGCGGCGCGGCCTGGCGGTGCGCGTGCGGTGTTCTCCTGGTGCGACCTGTCGGGGCTGAACCTGTCCGGCCGCAACCTGTCCGACGCCGACCTCACCGGCGCCATCCTGTCGGACTGCCGCATGAAAGGCGCGCGGCTCGACCACGCCACCCTCTATTGCGCCGACCTGCAGCACGCCGACCTCACCGAAGCCAGCCTCAAGCGCGCGGACCTGCGCGGCGCCTGCCTGCGTGGCGCCGATCTGACCGGCGCCGACCTGTTCGAGGCCGACCTGCGCGAAGGCTCGGTGGCCGCCGCCGACTCCAAGATGGGCTACCGGATGATCGAGTCCGGCCGCAAGGAGACCGAGGCCCACGGCGTGATCCTCGCCGGGGCCAATCTTGAGCGCTCGCGCCTGTCCGGCGTGATCGCCATCAAGGCCGACTTCTCCGACGCGGTGTTGAAGGACGCCAAGCTGGTCCGCGCCAATCTCAAGCAGGCCAACATGAACGGCTGCAACCTGGCCGGCGCCGACCTTTCGGGCGCCGACCTCGCCGGGGCCGACCTGCGCGACGCCATCCTGGTCGGGGCCGTGACCCAGTCCTGCCAGTTCGACGGCGCCCAGATGGAGGGCATGCTCACCGACAAGTCGGCCCACAGCGGCGGCATCCTGCCCTACGCCGAAATGCTGATGGCCCACGCCCAGTGGTGCGAGAGCCAGGGCGCCCAGGGCCGGCCCTCGTCCTTCGACGGCGCCGACCTCCGGCTGCTGTCCTCGATCCGCGGCTACAACCTCACGGCCCTGTCGGCCAAGGGGGCGGTGTTCTACGCGCTCGACATGGAAGGCGTGCAGCTGCAGGGCGCCCAGCTCGAAGGGGCCGATTTCCGCAGCGCCAATCTCAAGCGCGCCGACCTCAGGGGCGCGCGCATGGCCCGGGCCAAGCTCAACGGCGCCGACCTGCGCGAGGCGCAGCTGGGCCCGCTCATCATCGGCAAGGACCGCCTGCTGCCGTGCGACCTGACCCGCGCCATGATCAAGGGCGCCGACCTGCGGGGCGCGGACCTGCGCCGCGCCATCCTGGCCCACGCCGACCTCACCCGCTCCGACCTCACCGGCGCCCTGGTCCGCGACACCGACCTCACCGACGTCGAGGCGCGGGGCGTGAAGGGTCTGGAAATCCAGATCTAGCCGTTGGAAAAAAGGGCGGCCCTCGCGAGCCGCCCTCCATCTTCAAGTCTGACGGCCCGCCCTAGGCCGCCTCGCCCTCGATCTGCGTCGCGCCGCCGGTGGCGATCGCGATCTGGCGCGGCTTGAGCGCTTCGGGGATCTGGCGCTCGAGGCTGATGGTGAGCAGGCCGTCGGCGAGGGCGGCGCCGGTCACCACCACATGGTCGGCCAATTGGAAGCGGCGCTCGAAATTGCGCTCGGCCAGGCCGCGGTGCAGGTAGCGCTTGGCTTCGTCGTTGGCGGCCTTCTTGCCCTGCACGGTCAGGGCGTTCTCGCGGGCCTCGATGTTCAGCTCCTCGGGCTTGAACCCGGCCACGGCGATCTCGATGCGATAGGCGTTCTCGCCCACGGTCTCGATGTTGTACGGCGGATAGCCCGTCGGCGCGTCGCTGCGCGAGGCGCTTTCGAGCAGGGCGGCCAGTCGGTCGAAGCCGACGGCCGAGCGATAGAGCGGGGAAAAATCAACGGTGCGCATGGGGTACATCCTTCTGCAGTCAGCAAGGTTGCGGTTCATGATGCGAGCGCTGGAGACCCATCAGGCGTCTCCGGCCCGGAAGGCCCGCGGACGGCGCCTTCGCGCTTGATTTGGGATCGCATCGCCGGATCGCAAGTGGGGCCTTTGACCGCGGCGCACAGGCGGGCTAATCGGCGCTCTCGTCTGTAGGAAGAGCTTGTGGCCACCGTCGCCGAGATCACCGAACGCCTGCGCGAGGCGCTGAAGCATCGCCCGGGCCTGCCCAAGAGCCTGAAGCTGGACCTCAAGGGCGACGGCTTCGTCCACGTCGACGGTCAGGCCGTGACCAACGACGACGCCCCCGCCGACTGCACCGTGACGGTGTCGCGCGAAGACCTCGAGGCCCTGGCCCGGGGCCAGCTCGACCCGATGTCGGCCATGCTGCGCGGGCGGCTCAAGATCAAGGGCGACATGGCGGTGGCCATGCAGCTGCAGCAGATGTTGCGGGACCGAGGCTGAGCATGCAGGCGGCGCCGCTGATCGCGACCGCCGCCGTTCCGATCCCCGCGGGCACGCGGGCTTTCTGGTTCACGGGCGCGGACGGCGCGCGCCTAAGGGCCGCCATCGCCCCAGCCCCAGGTCAGGCGCGCGGGAGCGTGGTGCTCAGCCCCGGCCGCACCGAGCCGATCGAGAAGTACTTCGAGGTGGCGGGCGAGCTGCGACAGCGCGGTTTCACTGTCCTGATGCACGACTGGCGCGGCCAGGGCCTGTCCCACCGCGCCCTGCCTGACCGCTTCAAGGGCCACGCCGACGGCGCCGCCGCCTATCTGGCCGACTTCGACCGCCTGCTCGACCTGGCCGGGCCCGAGCTGCCGAAACCGTGGATCCTGCTTGGCCACTCCATGGGCGCTGCGATCAACGCCTTGTCGCTGATGGCCGGCGAGACGCGCTTTGCGGCCGCCTTCTTTTCGGCGCCGATGATGGGACTGGCGGCGGTGCGCGGGATGCCTCAGGGCGCCGGCCTGATCGCCCGGTCTATGATCGCCGCGGGCCGCGGCGCGGACTACGTCCTGAAGGACGGCTTCGACCCCATGCTCGGGCCGTTCGAGAGCAACATCCTCACCCACGACGCGGGCCGCTACGAACGCTACCGCGAGCAGCTGCGCGCCTGCCCCGATCTGGCGCTGGGCGGCCCCACCTGGGGCTGGCTGGCCTTCGCCCTGGATTGCGCCGCCCGGCTGTCGCGCCCCGCCGCGGCCCGGGCCGCCGCCCTGCCGCTCGCCGTGGTCACCGCCGCCGAGGAGCACCTCGTGGTCAACGCCCCCGCCCGTCGCTACGCCGCGCGCGCGGCCAACGCTTGCCATGTCGAGATCGCCGGCGCCTATCACGAGGTGTTCATGGAGACCGACGCGCGGCGGGCGCAGGTGTGGCGGGCGTTCGACGCGCTGGCGGACAGGGCCGGGTAGGGGCGCGTCGCCTGTCCGATCGCGGCGTTTGTCCGGTAAGGACGCGCAAGGGCTGGTCAAATGGGGGCCAGCCTGGAAATACTGCTGCTTCCATCTTCGGGACGGCGCCGGGAACGCGTCGCCGGTGGTTCGCGGGCAGACGCCGGCGATCCAGTCTTAGAAAACAACAATGCGTTCGGGGAGCGATAGCCTTGAAGAATAGTGCAGCCGTGCGGGCCTCCATGTGGGTGGCCCTGGCGTCGATGTGGGCCGGTTCGGCCGCGCCCAGCTTCGCCCAGCCGGGCGCCGTCCCGGGCGCCAGACCGCCGCCGGCTCCCGCCGCCGCCGCGCCCAAGCCGGGCGCCGCCGCTCCCGCCGACCCCTATCGCGGCTTCGGCGGCCCCTTCGGCATTCCCTATCCCTTCCCCAACAAATTCCCGCCCGCGGGCTTCGGCATCGGCAACCAGCGCGGCGGCGAGCCCGTGATCAAGGGGCCGCCGGCGGGCGTGCAGCCGCTGGCCGTCGACCTGTTCACCTCGAAGAACTTCTACAAGGACAAGGCCAGCTGGTCCGACCCGCGCTACTACCGCTGCAACACCACGCGCCAGATGACCGAGGCGATGTGGGAGCAGGGGCGCATCGGCAAGAATCCGCCCACCTCCGCCTCGTGGGGCGACAGCTGCGCCGACGCTTTCCCGCGTGAGAAGATCGTCAGCCCCTACGGCTACAAGACGGCCAAGGCGCACTACGAGGCCCTGCTGGCCCAGGCCAAGAAGCACGGCGGCCCGACCACCTACACCCGCGCCACGGCGCCCGACTGGGACGGCTATTGGGAGCGCGACCGCGACGCCACCGACACCCCCGGCGCGTCCTACCTCTCCGATCGGCCCAACGGCGGCCCCGGCGTGGGCGAGCGCTGGATCTGGGGCGGCATCACCCAGGCCTCGACCATGATGTCGCTGCTCACGCCCGAGTATCAGAAGCGCTTCGTGCAGATGGTCTACCACGAGGTGGTCGACAACTCGAAGCAGTGGAACGCCGCCTTCTGCTATCCGGAAGGCTTCGGCCGCTTCTGGGCCGCCGCCAGCCAGGCCTCCAACTTCGAGATGACGGTCACGCCCTGGAAGGTGCAGACCATGGGCGGGGTGGCCGACAACTTCTACCGCGACATCCATATCGGCGGCGAGCACATCCAGAAGGTGCCCCAGTGGTACGGCGAGACCATCGGCTTCTGGGACAAGGACACCCTGGTCACCTGGACCGCCAACATCCAGGCCTGGACCCAGCACAGCGCCTTCGAGTGGAGCTCCAAGCTGGAGACGGTGGAAACCTTCAAGCCGTTCTACGACAAGAACCACAAGCTGGTCGGCCTCGACCACGAGTCCATCTGGTACGACCCCGAAGCCCTGCTCCAGCCGGTCAGGCTCACCGAGCGCTACCTGCGCGTGGCCCTGCCCAACGATCCCAAGGCCCGCTTCACCTTCATCGAATGCCTGTCCAACATCCACAACGTCGACGGCAAGCCCCAGCAGCTGACCAAGGGCAACCCGATGTTCGTCGACTACTACGGCCGCCCCTGGGCCCAGAACTGGGAGCAGTACTTCGAAAAAGGCTGGGAAAAGCCCGCCGACAACGGCGGCATCCCGGACGACGTGCTGGATGTGCTGAAGTAGGGGAAGCCGACCGATCAGGGACTTGCACTTCAGTGCGTGTCCCTGACGGCGCCTGTTGGCGGCGGAGATGCGCCGGGACCGGCCCACCCCGCCCGCGTGCGCCACCCGCTGAAATCCCCCCGAAATACTTCTCCTTGAGACTTTTTCTTGCCGCCGCAGACGGCGCATTGTGGTATCACGTCGAAAAACCACGGGTCTCGAATCCGTGGCCATTCGTGTCGCTAGGGAGGCGGCTTGAAGATCAGATTGTTCATGGGCTTGGCGATCTTGCCGGCGACGCTCGCGACCGCCTGGGCGCTGGCGGCGACGCCGCCCGGCGCGGCCCACAAGCATGCCTCCAGGGACCAGGCTTCCAAGGCTCAGGATAAGGCTCAGGATTCGGGGGCCCAGGCCTCCAAGGTCCTGGTGTCCGACGCCGGCCTGGCCGACGCCGGCCCGCAGTCGCCGCTGAAGGTGGTCGACCAGTACTGCATCGGCTGTCACAACGCCCGGGCCAAGGTCGGCGGCGTGTCCTTCGACACCATGGACCGCACCAATCTCGGCCATGACGCGGCGGTCTGGGAGGAGGCGGTGCGCCGCCTGCGCGGCCACTACATGCCGCCGTCCAGCATGAAGCAGCCCACCGAGGCCGAGCGTCAGACCCTGATCGCCTACCTCGAGAAGCGCCTCGATCAGGAAGCCAACGCCGGGCTCAATCCCGCCTCCGTGCCGCTGCGCCGCCTGAACCGCCGCGAATACGCCAATTCCGTGCGCGACCTGATCGGTCTCGACATCGATCCCGCCGAATGGCTGCCGCAGGATCCGCTGAAGGGCGACTTCGACACCGACGCCGCCTCGCTGCAGTTCACGCCGAACTTCCTCGACCAGTCGCTGTCGGCCGCCCGCGCGCTGTCGCTGCAGGCCGTCGGCGATCCCAAGGCGCCGCCGATCGACACCACCTTCGGCAACATCGCCAACATGATCATCTCCCTGCCGCCGCGCGCCACCCAGGGCGCGGGCAATCAGGAGAAGTACAAGGACGGCATGCCTTTCGGCACCCGCGGCGGCATGGCCGAGGAATATGTGTTCCCTGCCGACGGCGACTACGCCCTGACCATCGGCGACATGGCCCTGGCCCGCGAAGTGCCCAAGCTGGAGTTCGAGAACACGGTCATCGCCCTGCTCGACGGCAAGGAGTTCTACCGCACCGTCGTGGGCGGCGAGGCCGACCACAAGCTGATCGACCAGAAGCTCGACGACGGGGTGTTCCAGGTCAACAAGCGGCTGCGCGACATCCACTTCAAGGCCACCGCCGGCCAGCACAAGGTCGCCGTCACCTTCCTGCGCCGCAGCTACGCCGAGAGCGACGAGCGCATCCGCCCCAACACCATCGACGGCGGCCAGCAGCGCGTGAACGCGGTGCACGCCTTCCAGATCAAGGGTCCGCTCAAGGTCACCGGCGTCTCGGATTCGCCGAGCCGCAAGCTGATCTTCATCTGCAAGCCCGCCAGCGCCGCCGACGAGGCTCCCTGCGCGCGCAAGATCGTCGCCAACCTCGCCGAGCGGGCCTTCCGCCGGCCGGTGACCGACGCCGACTTGCGCCCGCTGATGGCCTTCTACGACCGTGGCCGCAAGGACGGCGACACCTTCGACATGGGCGTGCGCGACTCCCTGGCCGCGATCCTCGCCAGCCCGCACTTCCTCTACCGCGCCGAGACCGCCAGCGACCGCGTCCGCGACCTCAACGATCTCGAACTGGCCACGCGCCTGTCCTACTTCCTGTGGTCGAGCCTGCCTGACAAGGAACTGCTGACGCTGGCCGAGAACAATCAGCTGTCCAGGCCCGGCGTGCTCGACGCCCAGGTCCACCGGATGCTGCACGACCCACGGGCCAAGTCCCTCACCACCGGGTTCGCCTTCGAGTGGCTGAACGTGGCCAAGCTCGACACCATCGCCCCCTCGGCGGCGCTGTTCAGCTACGCCAGCGGCGTCTACGACCCGCGCCCGATGTTCAAGACCGAGCTGGAGATGTTCGTCGACAGCATCCTGCGCTCGGACCGCAGCGTGGTGGACCTGCTGACCGCGGACCACACCTACATCAACGAGCAGATCGCCCTGATCTACGGCATCGAGGACATCAAGGGCGGCGGCTTCCGCAAGGTCGTGCTCAAGGATTCCAAGCGCCACGGCCTTTTGGGCAAGGGCGCGATCCTGATGCTGACCGCCAACCCCAACCGCACGGCCCCCGTGCTGCGCGGCGCCTGGATCCTCGACAAGGTTCTGGGCACCCCGCCGAACAATCCGCCGCCGGGCGTGCCCGCGCTGAGCGAGACCAAGGCGGACAAGCCCACCACCGTTCGCGGCCTGGTCGAGCTGCACCGCCGCAACCCGACCTGCGCCGCCTGCCACTCGGTCATGGATCCCCTCGGCTTCTCGCTTGAGAATTTCGACACCGTCGGCGAGTTCCACACCATCGACCCGCAGTCGCGCCAGCCGATCGACACCGCCTCGGTGATGCCCGACGGCACCAAGATGGCGGGCCCCGAAGACCTGTCCAAGGTGCTGGCCTCGCACGGCGACCAGTTCGCCTCGACCATCACCCAGAAGCTGATGACCTATGCGGCCGGCCGCCCCGTCGACTGGCGCGACATGCCCACCGTGCGCCGCATCACCCGCGACGCCGCGTCCAAGAACTACACCTTCGAGTCCATCGTGCTGGGCGTCGTGAAGAGCGACGCCTTCCGCAAGCGCGCGCCAACCCCCCTGCCGAAGCTGATCACCGCCGAGGCCGGGAATTCACCGAACTGACGGCTGGAGACAGAGAGCCCATGTTCCTTACCAAGAAGCATCTCTCGCGGCGGATGGTCCTGCGCGGCGCAGGCGTGGCGATCTCGCTGCCGCTGCTCGACGCGATGATCCCCGCGGCCACGGCGCTCGCGGCGACCCCCGCCAACGTCAAGCCGCGGCTGGCCTACGTCTACTTCCCTCACGGCGCGGTGCAGAAGTTCTGGACGCCCGAAGGCGCCGGCAAGGACTTCAAGTTCTCGCGGATCCTGCAGCCGCTGGAAGGGATGCGCGACTACGTCACCGTCGTCTCCGGCATGCGCAACAAGCCCGGCGAAAGCTCCGATCCGCACGGCATCATCGAGGCCACCTGGCTCACCTGCCAGGCGCCCACCGGGCCCAAGACCTGGGCTGAAGGCGGCGTCTCCATCGACCAGATCGCCGCGCGCCAGATCGGCAAGGAAACGCCCCTGTCCTCCATCGAGCTCTGCGGCGAGCCCGGAGGCGCGGTGTCCTACAAGACGCCCAACGTCGGCCTGCCGCTCGAAGGCAACCCGCGCAAGGTGTTCACCACCATGTTCGGCCCCGGCGACTCCAACGCCGAGCGCCGCGCCCTGCTGAACTCCACCGGCAGCCTGCTCGACTACGTGCGCGAGTCCAGCCAGACCCTGAACGCCGAGCTCGGCGCCTCCGACCGCGCCCTGATGAACGACTATCTGGAGTCCGTGCGCGAGGTCGAAGGCCGCGTGCAGAAGCTCACCGCCAAGGCCGACTCGCTCGGCCAGCTTCCCGACGCCCCGCTCGGCGCGCCGGACGATTTCTCCGAGCTGCTCGACATCCAGTTCGAGATGATGGCCCTGGCGTTCCAGACCAATCAGACCCGCGTCGCCACCATGCGCATGATCAAGGAAGCGAGCATGCGCACCTTCCCCAGCGTCAACGTCGACGAGGCCTTCCACCCCCTCTCGCACCACGCCGAGGACCCCGACAAGCAGGAGCGCCTGTCGCGCGTCCAGGTCTACCAGACCGACCGGTTCGCGCGCTTCGCCAAGCGCCTCCAGTCGATCAAGGAAGGCGAGGGCAATGTGCTCGACAATTCGATCATCCTGTTCGGCTCGAACATGGCCAACAGCGACCTGCACAACAACAACCCCCTGCCTCAGCTGATCCTGGGCAAGGGCGGCGGTATCAAGGGCGGCCAGCACCTGCCCCAGGCCAAGGACACGCCGCACGCCAACCTGCTGCTGACCATGGTCAACAAGGCCGGCGTAAACCTTGAGAAGTTCAGCGACTCCACCGGCGTGGTTTCGGACATCTGATCATGCGCAACGGGACCAGGCATCTCGTGCTCGCGGTCGCTCTGGCCGCCGCAATCGGCGGCTCGGCCAACGCCGCTAATATCAAGGACGCCCCGACCCGGAGCGCCCAGACCACCCCAGACGGCGCAACGCCCTTGATGCAGGCCGTCTATGACGGCGACCTCGCCCAGGCCAAGCGACTGCTGGCGATGCACGCCAACGTCAACGCCGTGAACGCCTATGGCGTGAACGCCATGCTGCTGGCGGCGGAAGCGTCGAACACGCCGCTCATCGATCTGCTGCTGAAGTCCGGCGCCAAGGCTGCGTCCGCCAACCAGGATGGCGAGACCGCCCTGCATCTGGTCGCCCGCGCCGGCAATGTCGAGGCCGCCAAGCTGCTGCTGGCCCACGGCGCCAAGGTCGATGCGCGCGAGAAGTTCGGCAGCCAGACGCCGCTGATGTGGGCCACCGCGCGCCGCCACCCCCAGATGGTCGAGTTCCTGGCGTCCAAGGGCGCCGACGTCAACGCCCGCTCGGCCGTGCGCGACTACCAGCGCGTGGCCACCGCCGAGAGCCGCGCCAAGTTCCTCGATCGCGGCGGCTTCACCCCGCTGCTCTACGCCGTGCGCGAGAACTGCAAGGACTGCGTCGAGGTGCTGCTGAAGCACAAGGCCGACGTCAACCTGCCCGACCCCGCCAATGTGCCGCCCCTGTCCATCGCCATGATGAACGGCAACTGGGATCTGGCGAAGCGCCTGGTCGAGGCCGGCGCCGACGTCAACGCCTGGGACATCTTCGGCCAATCGCCGCTGCACGTGGCGATCGCCTACATGAACAGCCGCGGCGACAACAACCCGCTCGACCTGGACTCGCCCAACAAGGCCAACGGCCGTGAGCTGATCAGGCTGCTGGTCGACAAGGGCGCCAATCCCAATCAGGCGCT
>Ga0265327_10003082_pt1 | contig 16448 bp, 16 predicted proteins | sample 41621metaG_FD_202089 | JGI IMG/M metagenome (GOLD analysis project Ga0265327, IMG submission 202089) | Rhizosphere microbial communities from Carex aquatilis grown in University of Washington, Seatle, WA, United States - 4-16-21 metaG | ecosystem: Host-associated > Plants > Roots > Rhizosphere... | reverse complement strand
ACGCCGCCGCTCGTGATGTTCGGCAGCTACAACGAGCGGATGTACCTGTCGGAACTCGGCGCGCGGGCGTTGTACATCCCCGCGTCGTTCCCCGGCGCGATCATCCGCCGCCACACCGGCACGCCGTTCATGGGATATGCCGGGGCGACGTACCTGATCCAGGAAGTGTGCAACGCGCTGTTCGACGCGCTGTTCCACATCATCCCCCTCGGCACCGACCTCGACAAGGTCGAGGCGACTCCGTCGCGGCTGCACCAGGAGCTGCCGTGGACGGACGAAGCGAAGGCGCTGCTCGACGAACTGGTCGACGCGCAGCCCGTGCTCATCCGCATCTCGGCCGCGAAGCGACTGCGCGATGCGGCGGAGCGCGATGCCCGGGGACTGCACGACGCGGCGGTGACTCCCGATCACGTGCTGGCCTCACGGCGCGTGCTGGCGGGGGCGGGCGTGTAGCCGGTGGTGTTCGCTGTACGGGAGCGCGGCGCACATCCGCACCGTCTCCGACGAAGGGCTGATGCCGGTCGAGATCAGCACCCGGACCGCGCGGGGGTTCAGCGGCAAGTTCCAACTATCACGGAGGTGTGGAATGGCAGACAATGGAGGCATGACGGAAGAAGAAGCCAAGGCATTCCATGGCTACTTCATCATGGGTGCGTCCGCGTTCTTCATGGTCGCGGTCGCGGCTCACGTGCTTGCCTGGATGTGGCGTCCCTGGCTGTAACCCTTTCCCATAACTGAGGACGTCACATGTACAAAGTATGGAAGGGGCTGGACCCGCACGTGGTGCTGTCTGTGCTGGGCTCGTTCATCACGATCTGCGTGTTGGTGATTCACGTCTTCGCCTTCAAGGCGGTCGGATATCCGAAGTCGGCGATCCAGAAGTACAACCCGCCAGCGGCAGTCACACGCTGAACACGAGCCCTGATCCAGCGGAGATGGGGAGCGTCGGCAGACGCCGGTGCTCTCCCTCCGCCGGAACAGGCTTCACCACTCGAGGAGCACACAGATGCATCGAATTTGGCTGATGTTCGATCCGCGCAGGGTGATGGTGGCCCTGACCGGATTTCTCACCGTTCTGGCGATCACGATCCATTTCATCTTGCTCAGCACGGCGCGCTTCTCGTGGCTCGAGAACGGGACGCTGTCGGCTGACAAGGCGCCAGTCGGAGCCAGCGCGCCGGCGGCCGTGGCCGAAATGGCCCCGCTTCCGCCCGGCCGCTAGTTGCGCGAACCGAGCCGAGTGGGAACGGGGCGGGGATCGCATCCCGCAATTCCCGCCCCACCCACTTCGGTTCGTTCCGGTTCTGCTTCGTTCCCACGGTGCCGTTAGCGCGGCACCCGCTCGAGGAATAACGCGATGGCGATGCTCAGTTTCGAAAGAAAGTACCGCGTCCGTGGCGGCACGCTGATCGGCGGCGACCTGTTCGACTTCTGGGTCGGGCCGTTCTACGTCGGGTTCTTCGGCGTGACCGCCGTCTTCTTCATCGCCGTCGGCGTGTTGCTCTGCATCTGGGGCGCGGCGATCGGGCCGCCGGCGAACATCTGGCGCATCAACATCGCGCCGCCCGACCTGAAGTACGGGTTGGGTCTCGCGCCGCTGGCTGCCGGCGGACTCTGGCAGTTGATCACGATCTGCGCGGTGGGCGCATTCGTCTCGTGGGCGCTGCGGCAGGCCGAGATCGCGCGCAAACTGGGCATGGGCCTGCATGTGCCGTGGGCCTTCAGCGCCGCGATCCTCGCGTACGTGACCCTCGTGATCATCCGGCCGGTCCTGCTGGGCGCATGGGGGCACGGATTCCCGTACGGCATCTTCAGTCATCTCGACTGGGTGTCGAACACGGGGTACCAGTATCTGCACTTTCATTACAACCCGGCGCACATGATCGCGGTGTCGTTCTTCTTCGCGAACTGTCTGGCGCTGGCGATGCACGGGTCGATGATCCTCTCGGTCACGAACCCGAAGAAAGGCGAGCCGGTGAAGCTGAGCGAACACGAGAACGTCTTCTTCCGTGATTTCATCGGCTACTCGGTCGGCGCGCTCGGCATCCACCGGCTCGGCACGTTCCTCGCGATGAGCGCGGCCATCTGGAGCGCGATCTGCATCGTGATCTCGGGACCGCTCTGGACGCGCGGCTGGCCCGAGTGGTGGAGCTGGTGGCTCAATCTTCCCATCTGGAAGTGAGGCGACGCGATCATGCTTGAATACCAGAACATCTTCACGCGCGTGCAGGTGCGTGCGGCGCCCGACGAAGGGCTGCCGATCGACCTCTCGACGGGTGAGCGCGTCGGCAAGCCCTTCTTCTTCCGGTGGGCCGGCATCATCGGTGATGCGCAGATCGGTCCCGTGTACCTCGGCTGGACGGGCATCCTCTCGATGATCTTCGGCTTCACGGCGATCGAGATCATCGGGCTCAACATGCTCAAGCAGGTGCACTACAGCCCGATGCAGTTCCTGCGGCAGCTGCCGTGGCTCGCGCTCGAACCGCCGCCGCCGTCGATGGGCACCAAGCTGTTTCCGCCGCTCGACCAGGGCGGGTGGTACCTGCTGGCGGGATTCTTCCTCTCCCTCTCCATCGTGCTGTGGTGGGTGCGCACCTACCGTCGTTCCCGCGCACTCGGGCTCGGCACGCACCTCTCGTGGGCGTTCGCCTCGGCGATCTTCCTCTACAGCACCTTCTTCTTCCAGCCGTTGCTCGTGGGGAGCTGGAGCGAGATGGTGCCGTTCGGGATCTTCGCGCATCTCGACTGGACGGCCGCGTTCTCGATCCGGTACGGCAACCTGTACTACAATCCGTTCCACGCGCTGTCGATCGCGTTCCTGTACGGCTCCGCCGTACTCTTCGCGATGCACGGCGCCACCATTCTCGCCGTGAGCCGTGTGGGCGGTGAACGCGAGATCGAGCAGATCACCGACCGCGGGACCGCGTCGGAACGCGCGGCGCTCTTCTGGCGGTGGTGCATGGGGTGGAACGCGACGATGGAGTCGATCCATCGTTGGGCCTGGTGGTTCGCGGTACTCACGACGTTCACCGGCGGCATCGGCATCCTGCTCACCGGCACCGTGGTGGACAACTGGTACCTCTGGGGCCAGAAGCATGGCCTCGTCGCGACGTATCCGACGCAGAACGTGCTCTCGCCGGCGCAGTTGGAACGGTTGCGCGGCCGGTACGAGGGGACGATCCCGAACGGCGTGCCGAAGTCCTCAGGTCCCGTCGCCGCCACGACCACCCTCCTGACCGCGACGCAGATCCGGAACGCCCTGATCGTCGATGGGCACGTCTCGCTGGATGCGGTGGCGTTCGCCGCGAAGAGCGACTCGCTGCTGCCGGAATCGACCGTGCAGTTGGCGGAGATCGGACGCGCGCTCGCGGACAATCCGAACATCAACGTCGCCATCGTCTTCGCGACGGATGTCGTTCCGGCCTCCGCGACCGCGACCGCGGCGGCGCCGGCAGCGGCCCCAGCTTCGCTCGCGCAGCGGCGCGCCGAGGCGATTCGCGTGCACCTGACGACGAGTCAGGGCATCGCGGCGGCCCGTGTCACCGTCGAGCCTGCTCCCGAAGGCGCGTCGACGACATCGGCGCCTTCGCCGGTCGCACTCGTTCGCAAATTGCCGTCCACTCCGGGACGCGGGGTGACCCCGTGACCATCATGCGAATGCACCGGCTCTTTCAGGCGACGACCGTCGCACTCTGTGTGACCGCCGTCGCCTGCAGCGCCGGGAAGAAGGTGGAATCGCAGACCGGCTACCGCGGCACCGGCATGGAGGATCTCTACTCCAAGACCGAACTCGCCAATCAGGTCGCGGCGGTCGCGGCGAAGATCCCGAAGTCACTTCCGGCGGCGGGCGCTCCCCGGCCGTTGCCGATGCCGTGGAAGAACGTGCAGGTACTCACGGACGTGAGCGCGGACGAGATGACGCGGACGATGCTCGCGATGTCGCAGTGGGTCGCCGGCACGCAGAGCAACTGCCAGTACTGCCACAACCTCTCCGCGCCGTGGGACGACACCTCCGCGACCGGCAAGCCGCTCTACACGAAGGTCGTGGCCCGCCGCATGCTGCAGATGGTTCGCAACATCAATCAGCAGTATTCGGGACACGTGCTCAACACGGGCGTGACGTGTTACACGTGCCATCTGGGCAAGCCGATTCCCAACGGCGTCTGGTTCGCGGAAGGTTCGCACCAGCTGGAGCGCTATTTCCTCGACGTGAACGGCGTCCGCGTGCAAACGCACGTCCAGGCGCCGAGCAACGGCAACCGGTCGTCGGTGAAACAGGCCGAATGGACCTATGCGCTCATGATCAAGATGTCGTCGAGTCTCGGCGTGAGCTGCAATCACTGCCACAACTCGCGCGTCTTCACCTCGTGGGAGGAAGCGCCACCGCAGCGCGTGCAGGCGATGATCGGCGCCGAAATGGTGCGCGACCTGAACCAGCACTACCTGACGCCGCTCGAACAGGTGTTCCCCGTGGTGCGTCGCGGCCCCGCCGGCGACGCGCCGAAGCTCCAGTGCATGACGTGTCACAACGGCGCGTACCGGCCGCTCTACGGGTATCCGATGGCGAAGGACTATCCGGCCCTGTGGGGACGTCCCGACTGGAACGGCGTGAAGTTCCCGGCGGTGCCTGCCGGTCCGCTGACGACCGCGACGCCGGCCACGGCAGCACCGGGCAAGGCGCCCGCGAAGGCGGCGACGGGCGACGTCGGACCGGCGGCGCCAACCAGCCGCTGAGTCGTTCGGCGCACGCGAGCGCGAAAGAGGGCGCGGCCTGCGAAGGCCGCGCCCTCTTTCGTTCCGGCGCGCGAGGTCAGCGCGCCGCGTGCTGCGTGAAGAGCGGTTCGAACGATTCCAACTGCGTGGCGCCGAACGAATTGACGGTGATGTGCATGCCCGACGCCTTGTCGTCGAGCGTGACGCGACCGTCGGACCACCGCGTCAGCTCGAACGGCGCGTTCAATTCGCGGTGCGCGACGGTGCGCTTGTACTCGATGCCCCGCATCATCCCGAAAATGAAGCCGTTGTGATCGGGCATGAGGTGCGCCACCCGCACGTGCGTGCCGATGTCGTCGATGTCCATGCCACCATCGACCGTGCGCGTGAAGGTGAGCGTACGGCGCTCCGCGACGTCGGTGCTCCCTTCCTTCGCGGCGCCGAGGCCGTAGCGCTGCGCACTGATGGCGAGCACGAAGACGAGCGCGACGAGGATCCCCGCACCGATGAGCGGCCCGCGCGGCACCTGGATCGTCGCATCTTCGGAGGTGCCGAGTTCGGGTTCGACGAAGACCTCGGTCACTTGGACATCTCCTGTCCCGCGGCGACCGGCGTGAGCAGGGCCGGCGCCGTGACGACGCGTGGTGTACCGTTCGCGGGCACGGCGGTGGCCGTGGGCAGGTCGATCGCCGAGTCGTGCTCCGCGAGCTCGCGCAAGATCGCGATGACGCGCGAGGGGTCGTCGATCGCGCGCAGCGCGGGCTCCGGCCACCGCACGTGCCACGGGCGCACGTGCGGCCAGAGATGAAAGTACCCGAGCCGGTCGGGCTTCCGCACCGTCAACGCGATTTCGCCCGTGCCGTCCGGAAAGACCCGGCACGCGGCGGCATCGACGAGACGCATGGGAATGTTGACGGTGGTCGGCACCACCAGCCCGATGCGCAACACGACGCGCCGGTCGGTCACCGCATACACCGTCGCACGCGACGTGAACACGCAGTAGGCATACACGCCCGCGATCACCACCGCGCTGAGCCCGGCCTGCAGGGCGAGCGTGCCGGCGATATCGGCGGGTGCCACGTGATCACGCAGCGCCCCCACGAGTCCGGCGGCGATGATGATCGCGAAGTACGTCATCCAGAGGGGCGCACGCAACGCATGCCGGGCGAGCGACGTCCACCGCGGAGAGCCCTGCCAGAGAACCCGCTCTCCGTCAGGCAGCGGTTGCGACACGCCGCGAATGCGTTCGCGCTCGGTCGTCATACGATCGGCTGCGAACGGCTCGCGGTGGCGTAGAGGTGTCCACCGGCGTAGTACGCCTGGATCTTGTCCTCTTCGAGGAAGGTGACCGAGTCCGGGTTTCGCGTCGACGGCACGTCGGCGAATTGCGCCGCCGTGATCGCCTTCACGAGCACATGGTCGGTCTTGGTGAGGCCGAACATCGGCCATTGGACGAACGTGACGGGAAGCAGCACCACGCGATCGACCGCGGCGAGCTTCACCTCATAGTACCGCACCTGCGGTTCCGCGCGGTCCACCCACACCTCGACGATCGTGCCCGCGATGATCCCATCGCAGGCTTTCACGCCGAGTCCACGGGGATCGGGGTCCTTGGGGTCGACGTAGAAGCCCGGCGCCGCGCGGAGCGGGACGATCTTCGGGTCGCCATGTATCGTGGTGTCGGGAATGTCCTTGCGATTCGCATACGTGGCGGGGCCGACGGCATCTACGAGCGGATTCCCCGTGGGATCGAGCGGCGCGCCGAACGGACCGTCGAGGCCGGCAAGATTGGGCGTGGTCACTTTTCCGCCTCCTGCCCGTCGCGGCCGATGTACTTGCGCTTCTCTGGCGTGATGGGAAAGCCGTGCTTCGCGGGGCCGCGCTCGGTCTCGAGCGGATACCCCTCGCGCTTGTCCTCGCGGCGCAGGTAGTAGACGAGTCCGGCGAAGAACAGCCAAAAAGCGTACAGCGCGATCTGGGCACCATCCAGGTTTCTCATGGCGAACCTCCGTACACGTGAAAGCGATCAGGCGGGGATATCGGCGAGACCAAAGGGGGATGACGTGGCGCTCGACGGCTCCCGCCGCCGATGGCGGACGAGGGGGCCGAGCGCAATGAGTGTGGCGAACAATGCGGCGATTTCGAGGTGGTACACGACGCTGTACGGCACCGACGGAATGCTGAGCCCAGGACCGAGCGCGCCGCGCTGCACGAGTCCGGCGAGCCAGTCCTTCACGACGCCGCTGAGCGCGAGCGCCGCGCCCTCCGACGTCGCGAACACCGCGCCCCAGGCGCCGAGCGCGATGCCGTGCTGGCGCGCGTCCTTCAGGCCCATCGCCGTCGTGAGCGTGCCGACACCGAACAGGCCCTCGCCGAACCCGATGAGCGAGGTACCGAACCGGAAGAGCGGCGCCGACTCGAGCGGCGAGGCGAAGATCACGCAGGCGAACGCCGCGATGCCGACCAGCGCGCCGTACGCCGCGAGGCGAATCGGATCCTGTCCGCGCTCGAGCGCGCGCGCGGCGACGAGAAACGCGGCGATCGCGCCAAGCCCCATGATGCCCGTGAGACCGGTGGTCTGCCCCACGTTCAGGTGGAGAATCTCGCCGCCGTAGGGTTCGAGCAGCACGTCCTGCAAGTTGAACGCGAAGAACCCGAAGCCGACCGCGACGAGGAGGCGCACGGCGTTGCCTCCTTCGGTGAACGTCCGCCAGGCGTCGCGAAACAGCGGTCGCCGCTCGCTCGCGGCATACGGTACCACGCCGCGAACGCGGGCCTCCTGCTTCCACAACGAGATGACGTTGAGCAGCATCGTCACGACCGCGGCGCCCTGGATCACCTGGATGAGGCGCAGGGCCGCGAATTCGCGCAGGAGCCAGCCGAGCACGAACGCGCTGACGACGGTGCCCACGAGGAGCGCGACGTACATCATGGCGACGACACGCGGTCGGCGCCCCTCGGGCGCGAGGTCGCTCGCCAGGGCGAGGCCCGCGGTCTGCGTGGTGTGCGCGCCGGCGCCCATCAGGAAGAACGCGAGTGACGTCCCGATGTACCCCACCCACTTCGTGCGTACCATCGCGTCGGGGGAGAGCGTCAGCAGCGCGAACGGCATGATGGCGAGCCCGCCGAACTGCAGCATCGTGCCCGCCCAGATGAACGGCACGCGACGCCAGCCGAGCACGGACCGATACGTATCGGAGCGGAAACCGATGAGCGCGCGGAACGGGGCGACGAGAAGCGGAATGGCGATGCCGATCGAGACGAACGTGGCCGGCACGCCGAGTTCGACGATCATCACGCGGTTGAGCGTGCCGAAGAACAGTGCCTGCACCATCCCGACCGACACCTGGAAGAGGCTCAGCCGCCACAGTCGCGACAGCGGAAGGTCTGGCGTCGCGACGTCGGCAAACGGCATGAAGCGCACGCCGAGGCGCGCCCATGCCTTCGTCCCGAGTTTGCCGAGCGGCTGTTTCATCGGGGCGCTACCAGACGGGCTCGAGTCGCACGTCCGACGGCAGCTCCTTGTGGCGTGCCGGCAGCAGGAAGAGACGCAGGAACGTCACCGCGCTCGACGCCTTGAGCGCGGCGGCACGCAGCGCGGAGCCACCCTCGGCGGCGTTGCGTTCGAGCGCGACCGTGTTGCGATACATCTTCTCCAGCAGCTCCCAGAAGCGCGGATTCTCGCAGTCGATCGTGACCGGAAAGACCTGCTCGCAGATCGTGTTCGTGAGCTTGATCACCCGGTGGTCGAAGTCGTCCACGCGGAACCCGAGCGACTGGAAGAATCCCTGCCGCAGGTGATCGCGCACGTACATCGTGGCGAACACGGCGAGCATGAAGAAGCGGATCCAGAGCTTGTTGACGCCGCCGAGCAACTGCGGATTCGCCCGCATGAGCACCGCGAACGCCTCGCCGTGCCGGAACTCATCCTGGCACCACCGGTCGAACCACTTGAAGATCGGGTGGAAGCGGAACTCCGGCTTCGCCTCGAGCTGGCGGAAGATCGTGATATAGCGGGCGTAGCCGATCTTCTCCGACAGATACGTCGCGTAGTAGATGTACTTCGGCTTGAAGTACGTGTACTTCTTGGCGCGCGTGAGGAACGAGAGATCGACCTGCACGCCGAAATCGTTCAGCGTGTGATTGATGAAGCCCGCATGGCGCCCCTCGTCGCGGCTCATGAAGCCGAACAACTCGCGCACGTCCGGATTCTTGACCCGCTTCTTGATCTCGGCGTACAGGATGCACCCCGAGAACTCCGCCGTCACCGAACTGACGAGAAAATCGACGAACGCCTGACGGAGTTCGGGCGGCCAATCGGTGGTGTCGAGATCGAACTCCTCGTTGCGCTTGAAATGATCGAGATTCGGGTCGCGCCGGAATTCGGCGATGAGTTCATCCCACTGTTGGCGCATCGGCTCGACGTTCAGCCGGTCCATCTCGTCGAAATCCGTCGTGTAGAACCGCGGGTTGAGCGCCGTCTCCGCCTGCGCGGCCTTGGTCGTCTCGTTGATCGGCGCCGCCGTCTGCGTTGGATACATCGTTCAGCCCTCGAAGCCGACGTCGTAGAGATCGGTCACGTAGGTCGTGCCGAGGATCCGGGCGAGCAGGCGGCGGGGCCGGCTCACGTGGGTCACCGTCGCCCTGGTATGGACGGTGCGGCGTTCGCCGATGGCGATGCGCGACGGCGCATCGTGCACGAACACGCGGTCTCCTTCATGCACCTCGACGCCGTCGAGCGCGGCGTGCGCGTGGAAATGCGCCTCCGTCGCCTCGAGGTCGAGGTCGCAGCGCACGAGCACGCTGCGTCTGGCAAGGAGCCAGACCACCAGAATCGCGGCACCGATCGGCACGGCGTAGGTCACGTCAGCCTCCCTGCGGCGCGCGCCAGGCGCACGCCCTGCGAGATGTAGAAGCCGCTGCTCACGCGGCGCGTGGACGTCACGTCGAACGCGGAGAGCCGCGCGTCGGCGCCGAGTCGGTCGAGCAGCTTCGCGTCGGACACCGGCTCGATCGACGGCGCGCGATTGCCGGTCGGGAAGAGGCCGCCGACGAGATGCATCGCGGCGAGCACGGGCGTACGCGGCGCGAACGTGAACACCATCGTCTTGCGCGTCCGCGCACCGAGCGTCGCGACGATGTCGGCCATGTCGGCCACCGGATAGTGGATGAGCGAATCCATCGCGACGGTGTAGTCGAACGTCCCGTACGAGGGATCGAGCATGTCACCGGCGATGAACTGGATCTGCGACTGCAGAGGGGCCGGCAGCCGCTGGCTGGCGAGCGCGACGAGGTTCGGCGAGAGGTCGACGGCCACCACCGACGCGCCGCGGCGCGCGAGGTCGATGGCGAGCGCCCCGGTGCCGCAGCCGGCGTCGAGCACCCGCGCGCCGTGCAGGTCGGCCGGAAGCCACCCGAGCAGCGTCGTCCGCATGCGATCGCGGCCCGCCCGGACGGTCGCGCGGATGCGGCCGACCGGCGCCTGCGACGTGAGCGTCGCCCACGCCCGCATGGCGGTGCGGTCGAAGTACTGTTCGAGCCAGGCGCGTCGCTGCTGATATGTCGTGCTCAATCGAACCCCAGCAGGTCGAAGATCTCACGGTCTTTCATCGATTCGGCGATCAGCGGTTCGGTGCCGTCGAGGAGCTTCTGCGCCAGCGCGAGGTACTCGCCCTTCACCTGTTCGAGTTCCGGCGTCGACTCCATCTCGAACAGCGTCGACTTCTTGAGCCGGCTGCGGCGGATCACGTCGAGGTCGGGAAAGCGCGCGAGGAGCGACAGGCCGACGCGATCGTTGTACTTGTCGATCTCGTTCGTCTCGGCGCTGCGGTTCGCGATCACGCCGCCAAGCCGCACGTTGTAGTTCTTCGCCTTGGCGCCGATCGCGTGCACGATGCGGTTCATGGCGAACACCGAGTCGAAGTCGTTCGCGGTGACGATGAGCGCGCGGTCCGCATGCTGAAGGGGCGCGGCGAAGCCACCGCAGACGACGTCCCCGAGGACGTCGAAGATCACGACATCGCTGTCCTCGAGGAGATGATGCTCCTTGAGCAGCTTCACCGTCTGGCCCACGACGTAGCCGCCACAGCCGGTGCCGGCGGGCGGGCCGCCGGCCTCGACGCACAGCACGCCGCCGAAGCCCTCGAAGACGAAATCGTCGACCCGCAGCTCCTCGGCGTGGAAGTTCACGCTCTCCAGCACGTCGATCACCGTGGGCACCATCTTCTTGGTGAGTGTGAACGTCGAGTCGTGCTTGGGGTCGCACCCGATCTGGATGACGCGTTTTCCGAGCTGCGAGAACGCGGCCGAGAGATTCGACGACGTGGTCGACTTGCCGATGCCGCCCTTGCCGTACACGGCGAGGACGAGCGCCGACCCGATCTTCTCGGTGGCGTCCATGTGCACCTGCACGCTGCCTTCGCCGTCGCCGCCCGCGAGTGGGAGCACGCGCCCTGGGGATGCCGTTCCAGTCATGCCGTACTCTCCGTGTAGACGCCTTCGAGCCGGTCTTCGAGTTCCTCGCCCGCACGTCGCAACGCGTCGAGCGTCTCGGCGTCCGGTGTCCAGAATCCGCGTTCGTGCGCCTCGAGGAGGCGGTTCGCCATGCCGGCCGTCGACGTCGGGTTGAGCCGCGCGAGCCGGTCGCGCATGGCCTTGTCGAGCACGAACGTGTTCGTCACTTCCGTGTAGACCCACTCGGGCACCGCCTGCGACGTGGCCGACCAGCCGAACGTCGTCGTCACGTGACCCGCGAGATTGCGCACGCCCTCGAAGCCGTAGGCGAGTTGCGCCTCGAACCACTTGGGGTTCAGCAGCCGGGTGCGCGTCTCGAGTTCCACCTGCTCCTTCAACGACCGCACGCGACTGGCCGGGCCGGAGTGATCCCCGACGTACACCGGCGCCGCCTCGCCCCGCGCTCTCGTCATGACGCGATGCATGCCGCCGAGCGCCTCGACGTACTGGTCGATGTCCGTCGCGCCGAGCTCCACCGAATCGAGATTCTGATACGCGAGTTCCGCGGTGCCCAGCATGTGCTGCATCAGCGCGCCCGCGGCGACCGGTCGCCCGCCGACGCCGTACCCGAATCCCTTGCGGCGCACGAACTGCTCGGCGAGCTCGTCCTCCTCCTTCCACTGTCCCGACTCGACGAGGAGGTTCACGTTCGAGCCATACGCGCCGTCGGCGTTGCCGAAGACGCGCACCGCGGCGTCGTCGAGCGTGCCGCCATGTTCGCGCTGATGCGCGAGCGCGTGCGCGCGGACGAAATTCCGGTCGACGGGCTCGTCGGCCGAGGCGGCGAGGAGCGCCGCCTCGGCCAGCAACCGCACCTGCAGCGGGAGGAGGTCGCGGAAGATGCCGGAGATGGAGAGGACCACGTCGATACGCGGACGCCCGAGTTGCTCGAGCGGAACGAGCCGCGCGCCGGCGAGCCGCCCGACGCTGTCGTACCGCGGGACGGCACCGAGCAATGCCATGGCTTCGGCGAGCGAGGTGCCTTCCGACTTCATGTTGTCGGTGCCCCAAAGGACCATCGCGATGGTCTCCGGCATCCTGCCGCAGTCCGCGACGTGCCGGCGCAACAGCATGTCGGCGCGACGCCGGCCTTCGATGAGCGCGAAGCCGCTCGGTACGCGATACGGGTCGAACCCGTACACGTTGCGTCCGGTGGGGAGCACGGCGGGGAGCCGCAACAGGTCGCCGCCCGGGGCGGGCGGGACATAGCGAGCGTCGAGCGCCCGCAGCAGTCCCGCGATCTCGTTGTCGGCCGCGAGCAACGTGTTCAACCGATCGAGTTCCCGCAGCGTCGCCGTGGCCGAGTCCGACGCGAGGCGCGCTGCCGCGAGACGCGCCTCGGCCGCTGCGGCGCCGCGCTCGACGACCGTGGTCACGAGCTCCGAAGCGAGCGTCGTGAGCGCACCCGCGTCGCGCTCGGGCGCCGCCGCGCGCAGCGCGTCGGAGAGCGGCGGAAGGTCGAGGTCCGGGCGCCCGCACTCGGCGATCGCGCGAAGCGTATCACGGCGCGCAACGGCGTCCATCGGCTCGCCGATGGTGTGGAGCCCCATCGGGATGAGCGCGTACTCCATCTCGAGGAGCCGTTCGCGCAGCGCATCCGCGTGCCTCTGCGATTCGTCTTCGCTCCAGGCGGGCTCGGCCGCCGTCAACTCGAGGGCGGCCGCTTTCTCCTGGATGAGCGCGGCCAGCACGCGTCGTTCGTCGGCGGCGCTCGATGGGATCGCGCGAAACCGGTCGAGCGCCCCCTTCAGTTCGGCGAGTTGCTTGTACAACCCCGCGTTGGTGATGGGCGGCGTGAGGTACGACACGAGCGTCGCCGCGCCACGCCGCTTGGCGAGCGTTCCTTCGGACGAGTTGTTGGAAGCGTAGAGATACACGTTCGGCAGGTCGGCGATGAGCCGCTCGGGCCAACAGGCGCCCGAGAGTCCCACCTGCTTTCCGGGCATGAACTCCAATGCCCCGTGCGTGCCGAAGTGCAGCACGGCGTCCGCGCGGTAGTCCTCGCGCAGCCATCTATAGAAGGCCGAGAAGGCGTGCGTCGGCGCAAAGCCTCCCTCGAACAGCAGCCGCATCGGGTCGCCTTCCCAGCCGAACGACGGCTGCACCCCCACGAACACGCTCCCGAACTGCGCGCCGAGCACGAAGAGCGAGTTGCCGTCGGTGAGCTGTTTGCCGGGCGCCGGACCCCAGACCTTCTCCAGTTCGGCGAGATGCGGTTCGCGTCGCAGGTGATCGTCGACCGCGATGCGCGTATGCACGTTCGCGGTCGCGCCGAACTGCTGGCAGTTCCCCTCGGTGATGCGCGCGCGCAGCGCATCGACGTCGGCAGGGACGTCCACGTCGTAGCCGTCCGCCTTGAGCGCCTGCAGCACCCGCAGCAGCGACGGGAACACGGCGAGATACGCGGCGCTCCCCGTGTTGCCGGCGTTGGGCGGGAAATTGAAGAGCACGATCGCGAGCCGGCGCTCCGCGTGCGCGCGGCGACGGAGCGCGACGAGCCGCGCCACGCGGCGCGCGAGCAGCGCCACGCGGTCGGCGATCGGCTCCGAACGCGCGGCGGTGCGTCCGTCGGTGCTCGCCCCCTTGCCGCCGTAGACGAGCGGAGCGATGGCCCCATCGAGTTCCGGGATGGCTACCTGCAACGTCGCCTGCAGCGGATTCAGTCCGCGCGCGTCCGCGTCCCACTCGGGGATCGTCTGGAATTCGAGCGTCTGGAGGGAGAGATACGGCACGTCGAGCGACTGGAGCGCGGCCTGCGCCGCCGCCGCGTCGTTGTATGCCGGCCCGCCCACGAGCGAGAATCCCGTGAGCGACACGAGCGCGTCGATCGCCGGGCGGCCTTTGGCGTCGCGGAAGAAGCGGTCGATGGCCGCGCGCGCGTCGAGCGCCGACGCGAACGCCGGCACGACGTCGAGCCCCTGCCCTTCGAGCGCCTCGATGACGGCGTCGTAGTGCGCCGTGTTGCCGGCGAGCAGATACGACCGGCCAAGCAGGATGCCCACGCGTCCGCGTTCCGTCCGCTTCGGCAGCCACGTCGCCCGTTCGCCGATGCCGCGCCCCGGCAACGAGGGATGATAGACGCCGACCTCGGGAAACACCTCGGGAGGCGCGATCTTCAGCCGGCCCCGCAGCACCGATCGCGGGCCCGCGGCATACCGGTCGACGAGCAGCTTGACCATGTTCGCGATGTTCGCCTCCGAACCGGCCAGCCAGTACTGCAGGCAGAGCAGGTAGGCGCGCAGGTCCTGCGCCGTCCCGGGAAGGAAGCGGAGGAGTTTCGGCAGCGTGCGGAGCACGCCCATCTGGCGCTCGCCGGAACTCCGCCCTTCCTTCCGCTCGCCGCGCATCTTGCGGAGCAGCGCGGTCAGCGACCACGGGCTCGTCTTCGCGCTGTCGTCCATCGTGAACGCGCCGAGCTTGTTGAGGCGCATCAGCTCGGGCGCGCACAGCGCGCACAGCACCGCGTCCGCCGCGGGGCGGCGCGCCTCGAGCGCGGCGCGCACCGCGGCGACCTGTTCGTCTTGGAAGAGCTGGGTCATCACGACGATGTGGGCGCGGCCGATGTCGTCGATGCAGCGCGCGAGGCTCGCCGCGTCACCGGGCCAATCCGCCGCCACGTGCATCTCGATCGCGAGCCCGGGCAGCTCGCGCGCGAGCGACGCCCGCGCGGCGTCGAACGCGTCCGCGAGGTGCGCGTCGAGCGTCACCAGCGCCACCCGCATCGGCACGGCCGCCGGCTTAGCGCGCATAGTGCGCCTTGGCCTCGTACAGCGTGTCGACCGCGATGCGCACGAGGCCGCGTTCGCGCGCGAAGCGCTCGGTGTTGCGCCGCGCCTTCGCCCGAACGAAGAACGGGATCTTCCGGAGTTCTCGCTCGGCTTCGCTCGACCATGTCGGCTCGTCCACCGCCACGGCGACCGGCGCGCCGTCTTCCACACCGTCGGGCATGCCGTCCGCCACACCGCTCGGCGACGCCGCGTCGACCGTGACCGGCTCGGCCGGTCGCGCCACGTCCGGCGTTCTCGGCGCCGTCCCGCTGCGCGGGAGGTGACTCGGCGCCGCGCCGTCGGCGAATTCGAAATCGCCGCGGAACATCGTCAGCAGGTGCTCCTCCAGCCCCATCATCAACGGATGCACCCAACTGTCGAAGATCACGTTGGCGCCTTCGACGCCCATCTGCGGCGAGTACCGCGCGGGAAAATCCTGCACGTGCACGGGCGACGAGATCACCGCGCAGGGAATGCCCAGGCGCTTGGCGATGTGCCGCTCCATCTGCGTCCCGAGGATCAGATCGGGTCCGCACGCGGCGATCGCCCGCTCGACCTCGAGGTAGTCGTCGCTGATCAGCGCCGGCACGCCGTACCGCTGGGCGGCGTCGCGCACGTCGCGCGCGAACTCCCGGCTGTAGGTGCCGAGCCCCGCGACCGCGAATCCGAGTTCCTCGTGCGCGATGCGCGCCGCGGCCACGACGTGCGTCGCGTCGCCGAAGATGAACACGCGCTTGCCCGTGAGGTACGTCGAATCGACGGAGCGTGAATACCAGGTCGCCCGCGACGCGACGCGACGTACCGCATCGTCGGCATCGAGTCCGGCGAGCGTGGCCGCTTCACGCAGGAAGTCGCGCGTCGCCCCCACGCCGATCGGCACCGTCTTCACGAACGGCTGGGCGAACGTGCGCTTGAGCCACTCCGCCGTGCTCAGCGCGATCTCCGGGTAGAGCACCACGTTGAAGTCGGCCTCGCCGAGGCGCGCGAGATCGTCCGCGCTCGCGTCGAGCGGCGCCACGACGTGCACGTCGATACCGACCGCATCGAGCAGCCGGCGGACTTCGATGACGTCGTCGCGGTGCCGGAACCCCAGCGCCGTCGGGCCAAGCAGGTTGCACCGCGGCCTCTCCCCCGGCGCGCGCGGCGCCCGTGGCGCGCGACCCGCCACCCGCGCGCCCGCGAGGGCGCGGACGAGCTGGTAGAACGTCTCGCTCGCGCCCCAATTCTCCTTGCGCTGGTACGACGGCAGCTCCAACGGCACCACGGTCACCGGCAGCCCGAGCGCCCGTGCCAGGCCCCCCGGATCGTCCTGGATCAGCTCGGCGGTGCACGACGCGCCCACGAGCATCGCCGCCGGCTTGAACCGCTCGTACGACTCGCGGATCGCGCGCTTCAGGAGTTCCGCCGTGTCGCCGCCGAGGTCGCGCGCCTGGAACGTTGTGTAGGTCACCGGCG
>Ga0265327_10003081_pt1 | contig 16450 bp, 19 predicted proteins | sample 41621metaG_FD_202089 | JGI IMG/M metagenome (GOLD analysis project Ga0265327, IMG submission 202089) | Rhizosphere microbial communities from Carex aquatilis grown in University of Washington, Seatle, WA, United States - 4-16-21 metaG | ecosystem: Host-associated > Plants > Roots > Rhizosphere... | reverse complement strand
CGGTTAAACCTTCATATTTTACTTTACCTTCAAAACCAGGTTCCCCTAACAGATTAATCATTACCGCAGGTAATTTTAATTGTGTACTTCCTAGAGGGAAATTAAATATTGCCCGTAATAATTGCTCATATTGAGAAGTGATGATACTTTCGATAGTGTGATGTCCGCTGTTGTGAGGGCGAGGAGCAATTTCATTTATCCATAATTTATTATTATCATCAATAAACATTTCTACTGCTAATATTCCAACACAATTTAATAATTTAATTATTTTTTCTGCAAGTTGCTTTGCTTCTTTTTTTATTGAATCATCAATAGATGCTGGGCAGATAAGTTTTTCTACTAAGTTGGCAGATGGGTTAAATTCCATCTCTACAACAGGGAAACATTTTATTTCCCCGTTGATATTTCTTGCTACAGTAATTGCAATTTCTTTTTTTATGGAGATACTTTCTTCAATAATAGAAGCTCCATCTAAAAGTTTATTACAATCATTTTCTGTTTTAATTATTTCTACTCCTTTGCCATCATACCCACCTGTTCGTAATTTTTGAACAAAGGGGAATTTCAATATTCCTTTTTCGATTGCATCTATGATCTCTTGTTTTGTGTGAAAGATTTTATAGGGTGCTGTAGGAATATTGTTTTGAAAATAAAAATCCTTTTGTAATCCTTTGTCTTTAATCAACTCAAGTGTTTCGGGTTCGGGAAAAATTTTCACTCCTTCTTGTTTTAATTTTTTAAGAGCATCAATATTTACATTTTCAATTTCAAAGGTAATCATGTCAACTTTTTTCCCGAAATGGTAAACATCATCAAAGTTTAGATGATTACCTTTAATAAAATGAGTTGCACAGGATGATGCGGGACAATTTTCGTCCGGGTCAAGTATATATGTTTTAATATCCCAATTGCTGGCTGCCAGCGCAAGCATTTTACCTAATTGCCCACCTGCAATAATGCCTAATTTAAAATCTGAAATCACGAGTTGCTCCATTTTATTTTTTCTTTTCATTGAATGAATTTGCAATTAAATAACAAATTGGTATACCTATAGTTTTATTGAATGGAAATTTATCCCTAAAGTATTGGGAATATAAAGTCTTGAGTAAGTTTTTGATACAACCAAGCATAGCGGCACGATCATACACTTGCTGCATGAATTGCAAAAATAAATCTATTGCCCATATCGTCAATGAATAAACTGCTTTCAGTCAAAATAATGCAAATTTCAGATAACAACATTTCCTAAACTTCAAACACGTGAATCTTATAACTTTTTTCAAAAGTTATGTAAGACTAAAAAAAAGTTGCCATTGCACCTTTGTCACCTTATTTCTATTCAATATGAAAGCACTTGTATATCATGGTCCAGGCAAAAAAGCTTGGGAAGAAAAACCAAAACCAACTATAAATGAATCAACAGATGCCGTTGTGAAAATTCTTAAAACCACTATTTGTGGAACTGATTTGCACATTATGAAGGGTGATGTTCCTGCTGTTACAGATGGAAGAATTATAGGTCATGAAGGAGTTGGTATTATAGAACAAGTAGGAAACGCTGTAAGCAATTTTAAAGTAGGTGATCATGTACTCATTTAATGTATCACATCATGTGGTAAATGCGAGTATTGCAAAAAAGCTATGTATTCGCATTGCGAAAAAGGTGGTTGGATATTAGGAAATACTATTGATGGATGCCAAGCAGAATATGTTAGAATTCCTTTTGCGGATAACAGTTTATATCCTATTCCGGAAGGAGCTGATGAAGAAGCTTTGGTGATGTTAAGTGATATTTTACCAACAGGTTTCGAATGTGGAGTATTAAATGGGCAAGTAAAACCAGGTGATACAATTGCAATTATTGGTGCAGGCCCAATTGGTTTGGCCGTATTATTAACTTCTCAGTTTTACTCACCTTCAGTAATTATTGTGATTGATCAAGATGATAACAGATTGGCTGTTGCAAAAACATTTGGCGCTACACATATTATTAATAGTATAGTTGAAAATGCCTTTGATAAAGTGATGAAGATTACCGGTGATAAAGGTGTGGATGCTGCAATCGAGGCTGTTGGAATTGCTTCAACTTTTGAGTTATGTGAAACAATTGTTGCTGCTGGTGGACATATTGCAAATATTGGCGTTCATGGTAAAAGTGTCACTCTTCACATGGAATCTTTATGGTCGAGAAATATTACCATTACTACTCGACTTGTTGATACTGTAACAACTCCGATGCTTTTTAAAACTGTTCAATCAAAAAAGTTGGATCCTAAAAAACTCATCACACATCATTTTAGATTAGATCAAATTGTTGAAGCATATGAAACATTTGGAAACGCTGCTCAAGAAAAAGCACTTAAAGTAATTTTATCAAATTAGAAAAAAATCTGTAACCACAACTAATCATACATAAAATGGAAAATAACTCAAACAAAACAAAATGGTCAATTGACCAATCACACAGTGAAATTGAATTTAAAGTAAAGCATTTAATGATCGCACATGTTAAAGGTTCGTTCAAAAAATTTGACGCAAGCATTTATACAAATGGAAAAGATTTTAGCAGTGCTGAAATTGATCTATGGATTGATGCATCATCAATAAATACAGGCGATGAAAAACGTGATGAACATTTAAAAAGTGCCGAATTTTTTGATGTGATGAACCATAAACAAATCACATTCACATCCAGTACAATGGGGAAAACAGATGCGAAAAATAATCATGAATTATGGGGTGAATTAACCATCAAAGGAATAACAAAAAATATCAAATTAAATGCGGAATTCGGTGGAATATTAAATGATCCATGGGGTAATGAAAAAGCAGGATTTACGATTACAGGAAAAATAAATAGAAGTGACTGGGAGTTGGTATGGAATGCTACCTTAGAAACAGGAGGAATGATGGTTAGTGATGAGGTTACTATCTCTTGTGAAATTGAATTAATGAATGTTGGAAATACAAACTTAAAAATGGAATTGGAGAATTCAGCAGCCAAATCAGTTTAAAAACTTTTCAGTATAAATTCATCAATGATCAATCAGAATAAATCCTTAGTAAAATTATTATGAAAAGTGATGCCAAATTAAATATTGAGATCAATCAAAAAATTGAGAAGGTTGAAAAAGAAATTCAACCGGCTTTATATGAACAGAGTATGGATAAGTCAGTTGTTCACGATGAAGATATAAATATGTTGAATTCAAAAATTTTGAAGACTACAATGATGATAAAAGATCAATATCCTGAATTGTATAAGTATTTAGAAGAAATGCCTGAAACAATTCCTGATGAAAAAAATCCTGATATAACACTTCAAAATTTAAAAACTTATTCAGAATCTTTGACATCGATGTTAAGTAAATATATACTTGAACATCCTGTAAAATAAATAGAGAATGTGTGAATAATGTAACTTTTTTAAAAAGTTATGTAACGTAAAACTTTTGATGACATTACATCTTTGTGATGTTATAATCTAAAATAGTATTTACCTAATATATATTATTATGAAAAAGAAAGAAAGAAAGTCACTTGAGCTGAATTTGATTATTGCTCTTAAAGAAGTGTTAGCAAATAATAAATCTGTTCCTACCAAAAAATCAGAAAAAGATATTCAAAAATCTATGATGAAAATTTCGAAACTGAAGTTTAAAAAAACAAAAAGTGTTTCGAATCAGAAATCAGAAAACGATGCACTTATTAAAAAAGTTGTTTAAATAAATCCCATGGAATTCTTAGAAGCCCTTAACTGGCGTTATGCCACCAAAAGAATGAATGGTAAGAAAATCCCAAAAGAACAATTGGAATTTATTTTAGAAGCCATTCGGTTGGCTCCTTCTTCATTTGGACTTCAACCGTATTCAATTATTGTTATTGAAAATGTGGAGTTGATGAAAAAAATTCAACCTATTGCAAACAATCAACCGCAAATCACTGAAGCTTCCGTTTTGTTAGTCTTTGCTGTTTGGGAAAATATTACGCAATTAAAAATTGATGAATACATTACTCGTGTTTCAACCGTAAGAAATATAACTGAAGATAGTTTGAAACATAAGCGTGAAGAAATGGAAGTGCAATTAAAAAACACTGCAGATGAAAATTTCAACTGGTCTTCAAAGCAAGCCTATCTGGCAATGGGAATCGGCTTAACTGCAGCAGCATTAGAAAAAGTTGATACTACTCCTATGGAAAGTTTTAACCAATGTGACTTAGATGAAATTTTACAATTAAAAGAAATGGGGTTGCGAAGTGTTTTGTTATTGGCATTAGGTTATCGTGATGAAAAAAATGATACTACTGATGAACTAAAAAAAGTTAGACGTGAGAAAGAAAATCTTTTTATCACATTGCAATCAACCATAGGATTTACTGCTTCAAATATTAACACTGAATTTATTTTAGAATCGTAAACGCATCATGGAAAAACTGCTGTCAAAACTTTCAGCTAAATCTGTTAAAGCAGTTTCGGTGATTGCTAAAATTCCCCAAAAGATTGAATATCATTATAACATCTTCCAGGAATTTTTTATTGATGTTTCAACGTTTTCTATTTTCATCGGACGATTTTTAAAAGAGATGATCAAACCTCCTTATGAGTTAAACGAACTCATGAGGCAATCGTATTTAGTAGGTTACAAATCTTTACCGTTGGTTGGTATAACAGGTTTCATCATGGGACTTGTGTTAACTGTTCAATCGCGACCAACTCTTGCTGAGTTTGGTGCCGAATCATGGTTGCCTGCAATGATTTCTGTTTCTATTGTTCGCGAAATTGGTCCCGTAATTACGGCAGTAATCTGTGCTGGAAAAGTTGGCTCAGGAATTGGTGCTGAATTAGCTTCTATGAAAGTTACCGAACAAATTGATGCGATGGAAGTTTCCGGTATAAATCCATTTAAATATATTATCGTAACAAGAGTTCTCGCAACTACTATAATGCTTCCCGTATTAACAGTTTTCAACGATGTGATTTCCATGTTGGGTTCTTTCGTTGGAGTAAATATTAAAGGTGATGTGAGCATGCATTTATACTTTTCTCAGGCATTGTCTGAAATGGATTTTACAGATGTTTTTCCTTCACTTGTTAAAACAATTTTCTTCGGTTTGGTAATCGGATTAATTGCTTGTTATAAAGGGTATTATTCTAATAAAGGTACTGAAGGTGTAGGCCAGGCTGCAAATTCGTCAGTTGTGCTTGCTTCATTAATGATTTTTATTATTGATGTTATCGCTGTTCAAATCACAAGTTTATTTATCAATTGATGGAAGCGAAAAAAGTTGACGTAGGAAAAAAAAATGATTCAGTACTTGAGATACAACATCTGCAAAAATCATTTGGATCCAATCAAGTATTGAAAGATATTTCTATCAGCATAAATAAAAGTGAGAATCTGGTAGTGCTTGGAAAATCTGGTAGTGGTAAATCAGTTTTAATAAAATGTTTGGTTGGATTAATTGATCCTGATGAAGGGGAAATTATTGTTCTTGGTCAAAATATTACTGACTTAAATACAGAAGAATTAAACACTATCAGAAAAAAGATTGGATTCTTATTTCAAAGCGGAGCGTTGTATGACTCGATGACCGTAAAAGAAAATTTATTGTTCCCACTTCGCGATTCGAAGAAAATTTCTAAAGAAGAAAAAAATAAGTTGGTAGATGAAGCACTTAAAAACGTTGGTCTTGAAGATACAAAGGAAAAAATGCCATCAGAACTTTCGGGTGGTATGCGCAAACGTTTAGGACTTGCACGCACACTTATTCTAAAACCTGAAATTATGTTGTATGATGAACCAACAACAGGTCTCGATCCCATAACATCTAAAGAAATAAGTGAACTGATTTTAGATGTTCAAAAAAAATACAATACGTCATCCATCATCATCACACATGATATGGCATGTGCAAAAATTACGGCAAATAGAATGATCGTTTTAAAAGATGGGGTGATTGCTGCTGAAGGAACTTATGAGGAATTAGAAAAATCGAAAGATAAATGGGTACGCTCATTTTTCGAATAAATAACAACACAATGAAAAAGGAAATCATTCATAAAATAAAACTTGGAATATTTGTTTCCATTGGTTTAGCATTATTCATCGCAGGAATTTATTTCATTGGTGAAACTAAAAAATTATTCAGCAGCACATTTCGCATAAGTGCCATGTTTAAAGATGTAAATGGCTTACAGGTTGGAAACAATGTGCGTTTTGCCGGTATTAATGTTGGAACGATTGATGGAATCGAAATTATCACCGACACAAATGTAAAAGTAGATATGGTTGTAGATGTAAAAACTCAACAGTTTATCAAAAAAGATGCTAAAGCAATTATTGGTTCCGATGGTTTAATGGGAAATAAAATTATGAATATTTCTCCGGGAACAAAAGGGAAACCAATCATCGAAAACAATGATATGATCGGTACAACTATTCCTATCAATTTTGATGATATGTTGTTAAAATTAAAAACGACTGTTGATAATGCATCCTATATAACCGGAGATCTGGCTGCCATTATGGGAAATATCAAATCAGGCAAAGGCACAATTGGTAAATTATTTATGGATTCCATTTTTGCAGATAATTTGGATAGAACAATTGTGAACGTAAAGCAAGGAACAAAAGGCTTTAAACAAAATATGGATGCTGCAAAACATAGTTTTTTACTTGGAGGATTTTTTAAGAAAGACCCAAAAATTGCTGCTGATAAAAAGTTGAAGGAAGATAAGAAAGCCAAAGAAGAAAAATTGAAGAAAGCTGAAAAACAAAAACAGAAAGAGGATGCAAAAAAATAATGCTCTAACACCTGATAGCTGAAAGCTAACTGTTTAAAAAAAGTGTGAATGATGTAAGATAATTCAAGAGTTATGTAACACGAATATCTATAGTCAAACATAGGTTTGCATCGTAATTATTTTATTACAACTAATAAAAAAAATATGATGAGAACAATACAAACAACAATTTCCAAATTTACACCAACAAAAAATTTGAATCAATTATTACTGATGTTCATCCTTTTATTTTATATGATGAATGCAGGTGCTCAAACACAGGAACGTAAATGGAATTTCGGAATTTTAGGAGGGATCAGTACTTATGCAGGAGGACTTGGAAATGGAATGCTGGATTTTAAGCTTACAGATTTTCAACAAAATCTACTTGGAGGAATAACGGTGTCACGTTATATCAACTCTTCATTTGATGCAACTTTAATGGGCACTTATGGTACATGGGGCTATTACAATACAAAAGCACCAAATGTTGATTTTAAAGGAAATATGTTACACAGTAATATTAGTATTAAATATAAATTGAATAATGGCTATTTGATATCTGAAAATTCATGGCTTGCTCCATACATATTTGTAGGAGCGGGTATTTCTAGTTTCACAGGCGACCGTATCAATAACAATATGGATTATCCAATTGTTGGTGGTGTTGGTTTACGTTTCAGAGTAACAGAAGTATTGAGTTTTAATTATCAGGCAACATTTGGTTTTATGAGCAGTGCACATAATAATCCTAATGCTTCTCAATATGCTAATGGAATTGCACCTACCGCAACAGGAACTGATCAGTTTATGATGCACACAATTGGAATGGATTTCAATCTTGGAAGAGCAAAAGACTCCGATGGCGATGGAGTTCCTGATAGAAGAGATAAATGCGAAGGAACACCTAAAGGGGTAAAAGTTGACGCAAATGGTTGTCCGTTTGATACAGACGGAGATGGAGTACCTGATTATTTGGATAAATGTCCAAACACACCGCTAAATACTTTAGTAGATAAAAATGGCTGCCCCGATTCAGATAAAGATGGTGTTGCTGATAATATAGACAAATGCCCGAATACACCTCTTAATGTAAAGGTTGATGCTGATGGTTGTCCTCTTGATGAAGATGGAGATGGCGTTCCTGATTATTTAGACAAATGTTCGAACACACCTAAAAATGTTAGCGTTGATTTAAATGGTTGTCCTCTTGATAATGATAAGGATGGTGTTCCTGATAATATAGATAAATGCCCAAATACACCAGCTAATGTTCAAGTTGATGCAACCGGTTGCCCGCTTGATGCAGACAAAGACGGTGTACCTGATTATTTGGATAAATGTCCAAACACACCAGCTAATGCTCCAGTTGATAAAGTAGGTTGTCCACTCGATACTGATGGCGATGGAATTCCTGATTATTTAGATAGATGTCCAACTATTTTCGGAACTGCTGCCAATCAAGGTTGCCCAGAAATAAAAATAGAAGTAAAACAATTATTTGAAAAGGCATTACAAGGAATTCAATTTGAAACTGGAAAAGCAATTATCAAGCCTGTTTCATTTCCAATATTGAATGCCATTGTAAAAGTGATGAAAGAAAATCCATCTTATAAATTAATTATTGGTGGACATACAGATGATGTGGGTGATGATGCAATGAATATGACACTTTCTCAAAATCGTGCAGATGCAGTTGCAAACTATTTGATCACTAATGGTGTTGATCCTTTGAGAACTTCAGCAACTGGATATGGAAAGACAATGCCTGTAGATACTAACAAATCTGTAAAAGGACGTACGCGTAATCGAAGAGTAGAGTTTAAAGTAGAATTCCTTAAATAAGGATTAATATAGGTTTAATTACAAAAAAAAAGCTTCGGGTTTCTCGGAGCTTTTTTTTGATAAATCAATATTAAAGATTCTAAGATTATATAGTTAAATTTTAAGTATCAATAAAAATTTTAGCACTAACTATTCTTTTACTATTTATATATCAAACATTTTTTAGATTGCTCATCATAAACAAGGATGTAATAGTTGTCATCATCAAAATAGACTATATCCAACACTTTCTTTTTGCCATACAGGTGAAATATTGGTGAAACAAAAACCGTGTCAAGGTGAAATATTATGAAGGGAAATAAAAAAAGAAACCCTCCAAATCATTGATTTGAAGGGTTTTAAAATTTTAGCGGTGCGGACGGGACTCGAACCCGCGACCCCGTGCGTGACAGGCACGTATTCTAACCAGCTGAACTACCACACCATTGATTAGGGAGGGCAAATATAAGGCGATAATTTGTTTAAGCAACTCAAATGAAAAGATTTTTTTATTTAGATTGCACCTCCAAATAAAAATGTATTTGAATGGCATATTTTGATTTCGAAAAATCTATACAAGAGCTAGGTGAGCAACTAGCTAAGGCTAAGCAACTTTCTGAAAAAAGTAAGATTGACCTTTCAGCCACCATGAAAGATCTGGAAGAAAAGATTCAACTTGAAAAAGAACGTGTATATACTCACTTAAACGGATGGCAAAGAGTGCAAATATCTCGTCACCCTGATCGACCTTATACACTTGATTATATTGAGAATATGTGCGAGGATTTTATTGAATTGCATGGTGATAGAAATGTAAAAGATGATAAGGCTATGATTGGTGGATTTGCAAGAATTGAAAATCAATCTGTAATGGTTATTGGCCACCAAAAAGGAAGAAATACTAAACAACGTCAATTCAGAAATTTCGGAATGCCTAATCCTGAGGGATATAGAAAGGCATTGCGTTTAATGAAACTTGCAGAAAAGTTTAATATTCCTGTAGTCACATTAATAGACACACCTGGAGCTTCACCTGGTTTAGAAGCTGAAGAAAGAGGTCAAGGTGAAGCAATAGCAAAGAATTTATTGGAAATGGCTGTATTAAAAGTCCCTGTAATTTGTGTAGTGATTGGTGAGGGTGCTTCTGGTGGAGCTTTAGGAATAGGAGTGGGAGATAAAGTACTTATGTTAGAAAATACATGGTATTCAGTAATTTCTCCTGAATCATGCTCCTCAATTTTGTGGCGCAGTTGGGACTTTAAAGAAAAAGCTGCAGAGGCATTAAAACTTACTGCAAAAGATATGCTTCATAATGGTTTGATCGATGGGATTGTACCCGAGCCTCTTGGTGGCGCTCATACTGATGCACAATCCATGTATCAGATATTAAAAGAAACATTACTTAAAATCATCGCTGATTTGAAAGCAGTAGACTCAGATAAATTAGTAGAAACTCGAATCGCTAAATTCTCAGCAATGGGAGCTTACTCTGAAGTAGAATAAATTTACTTTTAAATAAGCTGATTCTTTTTGAGACAGGATCGTACAAAATGAAATTAGAATATTTAAAAGACACCACAGTTTTAGGACATTTTTCAGATGAAGTGAACGAGCAAATGATTCGTTTATATGATTTTGATGCAAATGAAGCTAAACAATTTTGTTTAAGTGTTCAGCAATTAATCATTGAAGGCCAACCCTCTCTTAATGTTAGTTTATTAGATTTTGTAGATTCAATGAACTGTCAATTGGAATTTAAATTGTGTGAATCCGATGAAGGAATCCATACAATAGATCAAAAACATTTTATTTGCGATCTTACAGTTGATCGATATAAAAAAATGATTGAATTATGTACACCTTTTAGCCAACATAAATCCAGAGGGTTTGTATGGTTGTACAGTTTAGATAATCCAATTGATTTCTTATTCTCTCCCCATGGTACTTGGTGAAATTAATTTATAAATTAGATGAATCAATATAGTACACTTATTCTTTTTCTCATTTTTAGTGTTTCCTCTTTCATCATATGGATCTGTGGTATTAGGTTATCAAAAGTGACAGATTATATAGATAGCAAGTACAACCTTGGAGATGCATTTGGAGGAATGATCATTTTATCATTCGTTACTAATTTGCCTGAGATCGCTATTATTATAAGTGGGGCATTAAGAAATGACTTAAGTTTAGCAACCGGAAATATACTTGGAGGGATAGCTGTACAAACTGTTGTGTTGGTTATTTTGGATTTTTATTGTGACAAAAAAAAGCAGCCTCTTACAACACTAGCCTCTTCATCTTCAACCATCCTTGAAGCGGTTTTAGTAATTGTTATTTTATCTATCACTATTATTGGAGGTCATTTAAAAAGTAATTATGTTTTATTTAGACTCTCAATTCCTGAGTTGCTCATTTTTGTTTTTTGGATAGCAGGTTTATGGCTTATCAATCAGAAGAATGTTAAAAGGAGTGAGGTCAAAGTCAGTAAAGTTAGAAATGAAAACTATACTCCAGCCTCAGGATTTTTTTGGCTATTCGTTACGGCATCGGCAACATTAGTTTGCGGTGTTCTTTTAGAAGAAACCAGTGGAATTATCGCTCAAAGATTAAATATTGATGGAGTGATATTTGGTGCAACGATTCTTGCAGCAGTTACTTCTTTACCTGAACTATCCACCGGAATTGCTTCAGTGAGATTAAAGGATTATCAATTAGCTATTGGAGATATTTTTGGGGGAAATGCATTTCTTCCTACATTATTCCTTATAGCATCATTAATATCAGGACAGAATGTGATTTCTCAAATAAATAATTCAGATATTTATCTTACAGCTATAGGAATACTTCTAACAGCAATCTATTTAACAGGATTGGTCATCAAATCTTCAAAGAGATATCTTGGGGTAGGGTTAGACTCACTTCTTGTATTGATCCTATTCATTCTATCCATCTTCGGGTTAGTAATGGTATAAGTGATTCTCAACATTTAAAAATAAAATGATAAAAAATGTTTTGTAGATTTACTTATTATCGTAATATTGCAATATATAAATTGAAAGATGGGAGCTACAAAAACAGATCATTTTACCGACAAACAAAACGAGATAGCTTCTCTTGCAAAAGCTTTAGGACATCCGGCTCGAATTGCAATTATTGAATATTTGCTTAAAACAGATTCATGTATTTGTGGAGATATTGTAAACGAATTACCATTGGCACAGCCAACGGTATCACAACATTTAAAGGAATTGAAAAATGCGGGCTTGATAAAAGGAAATATAGAAGGTAATTCGATTTGCTATTGTATAGATGATAAAACATGGAAAAAATTTGAGAAGATATTGGGCTCACTTTTTACAAAGTATGAATTAAAGAAACAATGTTGTTAGTCACTTCGAATATCATGTTTTTACATGAGCATCAAGAAGGAAAAATTAAAAAAAATATGGAAACATCAGACAAAATTAAGGAAATGGTAAAGCAAAAGTATTCTGAAATTGCTTTACAAGACGTTGAAATGAATGCTTCTTCATGTTGCGGAAGCGGAGGCTGCAGCACCGAAGTTTACAATATCATGAGTGAAGATTACAAAACATTAGAAGGATATAATCCTGATGCCGACTTGTCTTTAGGTTGTGGTTTGCCAACACAATTTGCGAAAATTAAAAAAGGAGATGTGGTGGTTGATCTTGGATCGGGTGCAGGAAATGATTGTTTTGTAGCTCGTCATGAAACAGGAGAAACAGGAAAAGTGATTGGTGTGGATTTTACTCCTGCAATGATTGAAAAAGCTAGAGCAAATGCAGAGAAACTGAAATTTAATAATGTGGAATTCAGGCATGGTGATATTGAAAAAATTCCCATTACAGCAAATTTTGCTGATGTAGTTGTAAGCAATTGTGTACTTAATCTTGTTCCTGATAAAAAGCAAGCAGTATGCGAAATTTTTCGTGTGTTAAAACCCGGTGGTCATTTTAGTATTTCTGATATTGTTTTGGTTGGTGTGCTTCCTGAAAAAATTCAATATGCTGCCGAAATGTATGCAGGATGTGTTTCTGGAGCGTTACAAAAAAGTGAATACTTATCTATCATCGAAAAAACAGGATTTAAAAATATCACGATACAAAAAGAAAAAGCTGTTATCGTTCCAGATGATATTTTGAAAAATTATTTGAATGAAGAAGAGATCTCAGTTTTCAAATCAAGTGGATTAGGAATCTTTAGTATAACCGTTTATGCAGAAAAACCTATGGAAACTTCTTGTGCTCCAGGTTCTGGCTGTTGCTAATTTTTTTATTGAATGAAAAATATACTAGTATTATGTACCGGCAATAGTTGCCGTAGCCAGATAGCTGAAGGATATCTTCGTTTTTTTGCAAATGGCAGGGCACAAGTATATAGTGCCGGAATTGAAACTCATGGAGTGAACCCAAGAGCTATTGCAATTATGAAAGAGGATGGAATAGATATTTCAAATCACACATCAAATAATGTAAGTGAGTATAAAAATATTGATTTCGATTTTGTAATCACAGTTTGTGACAATGCAAATGAGCGTTGCCCAATTTTTCCATCATCTGCAAAAAAGTTTCATTATAATTTTCCTGATCCTGCAAAAGCTACAGGAACAGAAGAAGAGATCATGCAACAGTTTCGTGAAGTGAGAAACATGATCAAAACCTATTGTAAAAATTTTATATCTGAAAATATCTAACTATGACAGCAAATGATTGCGCACCTGTAGCAGAAAGAAAACATCTAAGTTTTCTTGATCGCTATTTAACTCTTTGGATTTTTTTAGCGATGGCTATTGGTGTTGGTATAGGATATTTTATCCCTTCTTCATCAACTTTTATTAACTCGTTTTCTAGTGGCACAACCAATATTCCTTTAGCTATCGGATTGATCTTAATGATGTATCCGCCATTGGCAAAAGTACGTTACGAAAAAATGGGAGAGGTATTTCGCGATACCAAAATTTTATCATTATCATTAATTCTTAATTGGGTTATCGGTCCGGTTTTGATGTTTTTTCTTGCGATCATTTTTCTTCAAGATCATCCTGAATACATGGTCGGCTTGATATTGATTGGTCTTGCACGTTGCATTGCTATGGTGATTGTTTGGAATGAATTAGCTGAAGGAAATCGTGAGTATGCTGCAGGGTTAGTTGCTCTTAATAGCATTTTTCAAGTATTGTTCTTTAGCTTCTATGCCTATATTTTTATAACAGTACTTCCTCCATTGTTTGGATTGAAAGGATTGGTGGTAAATATTACTATAAGTCAAATTGCAAAAAGTGTTGCTATTTATTTAGGAATTCCATTTGCTGCTGGAGTGATTAGTAGATTTACCTTAATCAAAATAAAAGGCGAAACATGGTTTCAGGAAAAATTTGTTCCTGTGATTTCTCCCATCACATTAATTGCATTGTTGTTTACCATCATCATCATGTTTAGTTTAAAAGGTGAATTGATTATGCAAATTCCAATGGATGTGATACGTATTGCAATTCCCTTGGTTATCTATTTCGCCATCATGTTCTCTGTAAGTTTCTTCATTGGAAAGTTTCTTGGAGCGGATTATTCAAAAAATACTTCCATCGCATTTACGGCTGCAGGAAATAATTTTGAACTAGCAATTGCTGTTGCCATTGGAGTTTTTGGAATCAACAGTGGTGAAGCTTTTGCAGGAGTGATTGGTCCGCTGGTTGAAGTTCCTGCATTGATCGCATTAGTGAATATTGCTTTTGCTTTGAGAAAAAAATATTACCTGAAAGTAAATTGAAAGCTTTGAAATAGATGTAAATAGAGTTTTTTTCTGTGGAGTTTTAATTCCTGTTCAACAATAATATCTTTGCAGTCGAATTAAACCGAATGATTGATTTGTTTTTTAAACCCGAAGCTTGGCTTTCTCTCATCACTTTAACGGTGATGGAAATTGTTTTGGGGATTGATAATGTCATTTTTATCTCACTCGTAAGCGGTAAACTCGACCGTAAGAAGCAAAACAAAGCACGCAAAATAGGCTTGTTCTTAGCTTTATTTATTCGTATCCTTCTTCTTTCCGTGATTAGTTATATTGTTCGTAGAATGGTAGATCCGGTTTTTTATATCATGGATCATGGGATCAGCTGGAGAGATATCATTTTGATTGCTGGAGGTTTGTTCCTCATTTATAAAAGCACGCTTGAAGTATTTGAACTATTGGAATCAGAAGGAGAAGAATTAAGTAAAAATGTTGTCCCAAAGTTTTGGAATGTGGTATTTCAGGTCATCTTAATTGATATTGTGTTTTCATTTGATTCAATTATCACAGCTGTTGGTCTTGCACAAGATCTTCCCATTATGATCATGGCTGTTGTAATATCCATGTTCATTATGTTGTTTTTTTCCGGGATTATCAGTGATTTTATCAATAAACATCCAAGTATCAAATTATTGGCATTGGCTTTTTTAGTTGTGATTGGAGTAATGCTTTTGATTGAAGGTTGGAATAAAGAAATAGCAGAAAATTATAATCTTAAGAGTTACGTTTATTTTGCCATGGCATTTTCTATTTTGGTTGAATTGCTCAATATGCGCTTACGCAAAAAGAAATCGAAACCTGTTGAATTAAAGGATATTTATAAATAATTAGTCAACGGTCAACAGTCAACAGTTGACTGTGGTCTGTGGACGGTGGACAAAATGAACAAAGTACATTTTATAGACTGGGGGTTGATCAACTACAAGGAGGCTTGGGATAAACAGGAAGAATTGTTTAAACAAAAAGTTGATATTAAATTTTTAAATCGAAATTTATCTGAAGCAGAACAAAAAAAGATCGAACATCATTTGATTTTTTGTGAGCATCCGCATGTTTATACACTTGGGAAAAGTGGTTCAGTCGAAAATCTTTTGGTGGATGATGAGCAGCTTAAAAAACTAGAAGCAACCTATTATCCAATCAATCGTGGTGGGGATATTACGTATCATGGTCCTGGGCAAATTGTTGGTTATCCTGTTTTAGACCTCGACCAATTTTTTACAGATATTCATAAATATCTTCGCTTGCTCGAAGAGGCTGTAATTATTACATTAGATGAATATGGATTAAAAGGTGAACGATACGAAGGTTTCACAGGAGTGTGGCTAGATGTTGCTGACCCCAAAAAAGCCCGAAAAATTTGTGCGATGGGAGTTCGTTGCAGCCGTTGGATTACTATGCATGGATTCGCTTTTAATATCAATACCAATCTCGATTATTTTAAAAATATTGTTCCTTGCGGAATTGACGATAAGGCGGTAACATCACTGCAAAAAGAACTTGGATATGAAGTAGATTTTGAAGAAGCAAAAAACAAACTCAAAAAAAATATCGCTAACATTTTTGAAATGGAATTGTTAGAGAATGAAAAGTTGAAAATGGAGAATTGAAAAATAAAGGCAATTAGCAAAACAATAAACAGTACTTAAAACTACGAACACAGAACTACTTCAACGTCACTTTCACCGTTGTGCTTTTTTCTACAACAGAGATTTTTACAAAATAAATTCCTTCATGTAAAGATGATAGATCAAGTGTTTTTTGAAATACCCCTCCATCGTGTGCTGTTGAATTTTTTATCATTAATTTTCCAATTAAATCAAACACTTCTATGTCAACTTTTTTTTCTGAAGTCACTAATTCAATAGTTAATAAACCACTTGTTGGATTAGGATAAATATTGAAGTCTGAAAATTTGGTAATAGTATTTATTCCAACTCCAGGTAGCGATCTAACATTGATCAATATTTTATCAGAGTTTGCACATTGTAAACTATATCCCGGAACCTGAATTTTATAGGAATAAGAGAT
>Ga0265327_10003078_pt1 | contig 16465 bp, 8 predicted proteins | sample 41621metaG_FD_202089 | JGI IMG/M metagenome (GOLD analysis project Ga0265327, IMG submission 202089) | Rhizosphere microbial communities from Carex aquatilis grown in University of Washington, Seatle, WA, United States - 4-16-21 metaG | ecosystem: Host-associated > Plants > Roots > Rhizosphere >... | reverse complement strand
GCCCATGTTTTTGCTCGGAAAGAAACTGAATCCGGCGGAGTGGCCGATACTGCCGGTTTGCTTGCCGTTGACGGTTGCACCGAACGACTGGCAGCAATCTTCAATCAGTTTTAGCCGGTGCCGGTCGCAGAGCTGTTGAATGCCGGTCATATCCGCCGGTTGACCGAACAAATGCACCGGCATGACGGCTTTGGTTTTCGGGGTAATCGCTTTGGCGATGGCTTCGCTTGAGATGTTAAAGGTTTTGGGGTCTATATCGACAAAAACCGGAATCGCGCCGACGTATTTAATGGCTTCCGCGGTCGCAATGAAAGTGAATGCGGTGGTAATCACTTCATCGCCCGCGCCGATGCCTTCGGCGATCAAGGCCAAATGCAGCGCGTCGGTTCCGGAAGCCACCGCGATGGCGTGTTTAACGCCCAGATACTCGGCCGCTTCTTGTTCAAAGGCTTGCACATTCGGGCCTAATATAAACGAGCAGTTTTCGAGTGTTTCAGCCAGCCCACGCTCAATTTCATCTTTAATTTCAAGGTATTGAGCTTTCAGGTTTACCATTGGTATCATGTTTTTGTTGCCTTTGTGTTTTATGGGGTGAGACTTTATCGTACCCACGCTCCGGAGACAGTGAAAGAAAGTATTCTTTTTAGAACAAAAGCAAAAAGCATTCACCACGAAGGCACGAAGGACAGGAAGTTTTCAATACGTTGAGTTTGAACAATTATTTTTCCTTCATGCTCTTCGCGTCTTCGTGGTGAATAGGTTTTAAACTAATTCGGATGATACTTTCACTGTCTCCGGAGCATGGGAACTATTAATTTATTCGCCCAATAACCGAGTGATGGCTATCGCGGTTTCCAGCGCTCTTTTTCCCGCTTCGCCGGAAACCAGCGGATTGTCGCCGGTATGGATGCAATTAACGAAGTGTTTGATTTCTTCCAGCAACGCATCGCCGCTTTCAAACACGGATTCTTCGGTTTCTATCTCGGGAATGCCGGGGAACATTTCCCCCTTGCCGGTGCGATGTTTAGTCAACACGCGATTCTGGAAATCCACCGAAACATAGGAAGACGGCCTGAACATGCGCATTTTGCGCTCCATTTTCATGCTGATCCGGCTGGCCGTCACATTCGCCACGCAGCCGTTTTTAAACAGTAAGCGGGCATTAGCGATGTCGGTGCCTTGGGTTAATACCGCGGTGCCGCTGGCGTCGATCCGCTCGACTTCGGAATCGACCAACGCCAGGATAATATCGATGTCATGGATCATTAAATCCAGCACGACGCTGACATCGTTGGCGCGCGGATTAAACGGCGACAATCGGTGCGATTCGATAAACAGCGGCTTTTCTTCCTTGTCCAAGCCCAATACCGCCGGGTTAAAGCGCTCCAGGTGGCCTACCTGCAAAATCAGGTTTTGTGCGGCGGCAATGGCGATTAATTCATCGGCTTCGGCGACCGTCACGGTGATCGGTTTTTCCACCAACACATGCGCACCGGCAGTGAGAAAGTCCTTGGAAACCTTATGATGCAAGGTCGTCGGCACTACAATGCTGACCGCATCGACTTCTCCCAGCAGCGCTTGATAGTCGGTCAACGCATTGGCGCCGTGTTTTTCGGCGACCTCTTTAGCGGCGGCCTCGTTAATATCAACCACCGCAACCAGCTCGCAATCGGGCAATGAGGCATATTTTTCGGCGTGGAATTTACCCAAATATCCGGTACCGATCACAGCGCATTTTAATTTCTTCATCTGATTATTTTACGTCCATTATTTTCGCGGCCCCGCTGTAGGACACTGCCATTAAGTTAAGAAAAAAGCTCCCTCTCGGCAATTGCTCCTGCATTGCTCTACTTACCTACATCCCTGTAGGCATCCTGCTGGAGAGGGTTGGGGTGAGGAGAATAAAAATAAGGAAAAAAGCCTTATTTGATCCCCTCATCCTAACCTAATCATGCCGGACTCTCCTGTCCGGCACCCTACGGGCGAGTGCAAATCCGCTCCCGGCGGATTTGTCCCGGAGGGAGAAGGGACTGTCCATCCTTAACTTAATGGCAGTGACGCTGTAGGACCGAACTGACCGGCCGATATTGTAAACGATCAGGGTATATTCAGAAAATTTGACGCTCACTGCAACGCATTTTCGATGCTATGATTAAAAACCGTTTATACCCACCGGTTCTCATAATCTTCGATAAGATTTATTAAACTTAAATTTATTGCATTGAATGGAGAAGTCTCATGACTGACAAAGACACGGATGATACCGAACGGATAAGCAAGGCGGCGCGTTCGATTCTGAAAGATGAAATCAAGCATCTTCAATTGATACCTTCTGTTGCGATCAAACTGTTAAATCTGACCAATGATGACAACGCCGGAATCGAAAGCTTGTCCCGCATTATAGAAACAGAACCGGCATTGGCAGCGAAAATCCTGAGACAGGTCAATTCCGCTTTATATGCCTTTCCTCAAAAAATAACGTCTATTAAACGCGCGGTGACCCTACTGGGTTTCTCGGCGGTGCGGCAACTTACGATAACGCTGCTGTTCTACAACAAGCTGATCCGGCATACTTCAGCGCAAGCCTTCGACTTATTGTTTTTCTGGCAGCATTGCCTGTATGTCGCCTCGCTCAGCAAGAGAATAGCCGTCGCGCTTAAGCATCCGGACCCGGACCTGGTTTATACCGGCGGGCTTTTGCACGACATCGGCAAGGTCGTCCTGGAGACTTACGGCCGGATGACCTACAGTGATTTTATCCGCGCCATCGGCAACAATAAACATTCGAGCATCGAAGAGGAACGCAGCTTCTTCGGAATAAGCCATAGCGAAATAGGCCATGTATTTTGCCTGGAATGGCAATTGCCGACACCGATCACGGCTATCGTCGCCTGCCACCACAACCAGCCGACCAAAGGGCTGTACGCACCGTTTAAGAGCGAAATCGCTATCGTCTCTTTCGCCAATTATATTGCCTGGGTACAAGGCATCAGCTCGATTAACCGCAACAGTCATCCGTCATTGCAGAGCACGGTCCTCGAAGCCATAGACATAGAGCAACTGGATCTTGAAGCGCTGCTGCAACAAGTCGACCATGACCTGCAAAGCATCCGGGAGTTCTACGACATCAAGCTGCCCGATTTAACCGCATTACGGGCCACGTTGATTAAAGCGACCATTGACTTGAGCCAGCTCAGTGCGGATAAAGCTGTGGTAACCGAAGATGCGTCGCCGTCCTGCTTAACCGTTCCCCATCGCAGTCTTAACCCTGAAGTCTTTATACCCGGCACGCTGGAAGCCATACAAAACGAATTTCACTTTGAGCGCAGCATCATGTTCGTCACCGACCCCAAGCGCCGCTGCCTGATCGCCTCGCATTGGTGGCCGAAGTCAATGTCTGTTCAAGCCTTTGAAATCGACATTAGCGGCCTTTCCGGCTTGTTGTTGAAGTGCTTGCGCGAAAAGAAAGCGGTCATCATCACTACGCAAACGGAACCCGGCAACCCACTCTTTTCACGGTTAAAAACGACGGAGTTTATCGTTGTCCCGGTCTTGCATCACAACCAGTTGATCGGCGTGCTTTATGCCGACAATCCGCTATCGAAAACGCCCCTGCATCAACGCTTACTGTCGCAAATCAGCCCCATCGCTTATGAGTTGGGCGTTGCCATCGTTAACGCCAAGCACTATAACCTGGAAAAAAAGAACGCCCGGATCGATGATTTGACCCAACTGTTCAATAAACGTATGGTCACCCACTTCCTGACTGAAACTTTCCAAGAAGAACCGTCAAAGCTGGCCCATATCGCCATTGGCTTTATCGATATAGATAAGTTCAAATCGTTTAACGACACTTGCGGGCATCAGGCCGGAGACGATGCATTAAAGATTGTTGCCGGCATCTTGGCCGACTTAACCCGTCCCGGAGATTTCGTCGGCCGCTATGGCGGGGAAGAATTTTTATTTGTGCTGAAAAATACCGATGAAGCCGGCGCCTATGGTTATGCCGAGCGGATAAGAGCGGAAATCGAGCGTCGCGGCAAGATCATGAGCCAACGTTTTAATGGGCACATACTGACCGCCAGTATCGGCGTAGCGTTATATAGCCGGCGTTACACTCATTATACCGACATGATCGAAACTGCCGATCAAGCCATGTATCGGGCGAAAAGCGAAGGCAGAAACAGAATCGTCCTGCTGAACGGCGTTCAAGCAGGCAAAAAATGAACGTTGCATCGGCGTGGGTGCTGATTCCAAAAAATGTTATTGCTATCGTTCCCACGCTCCGGCGTGGGAATGCAGTGGTAGACGCTCCTGCGTCCAGCAACGCTGGAGCGTTGCGGACTGAATTCCCACGCCGGAGCGTGGGAACGATAAACGAAGACACGAACGACTTGCATGGATGCAGGAGGTAGAGCAACGCAGGAGCAGTTGCCGAGGACACGAAGTTTTCAATACATTGAGTATAAAAAACTATTTTTCCTTCGTGATCTTCGTGCCTTCGTGGTGAATGCTTTTGATTTTGTTCTAAAACGAATACTTTCACAGTCTCCGGAGCGTGGAAACGATGTCGATTTATTCACTTCGGACTCTATAATCGTGTACTTACCGCCGGTGTTGATCGCGCAATAACTCGGCAAATAACTCTCCCGGCACCGGCTTACTCTTGATATACCCCTGATACATGTCGCAGCCTTTTTCCTGCAAGAAGGCTAATTGCTCCGCCGTCTCCACGCCTTCCGCCAATACTTTAAAACCTAAAATATGGCCCATCGCAATAATGGTCGCGGCAATTTCCATGTCGTCCTGCATATGCGGAATATCGTCGATAAAACTTTTGTCGATTTTCAATAGATCCAACGGAAAGTGTTTAAGATAAGCCAACGACGAATAACCGGTGCCGAAATCGTCAATCGCCAGCCGAATGCCTTGATTACGTAAACAATTGAGAATATCCGGCGCTTTGTCCTGATTCTCCATCAAGCCGCTTTCGGTTATTTCCAATTCCAGTTGCTTGGCCGGAAAACGGGTTTCGTTTAACACCTTAGCCACCAAGGTGCAGATGTCGCTACGCCGGAATTGGTGCGAAGACACATTCACCGCCAAGGTTAACGGCGGCAACCCCGCATCCAGCCACTCGCGGCCTTGACGGCAGGTTTCGCGCAACACCCATTCGCCAATCGCGACAATCAGCCCGGTATCTTCGGCAATAGGAATAAAACGGATCGGCGGAATCAAGCCTTCAAGCGGGTCTTGCCAGCGCACCAAGGCTTCGGCGCCGACGATGCGGCCGCTGGCGATATCCACCTGCGGCTGATAAAAAACCCGTAATTCGCCTTGCTCGATAGCGCGGCGCAAACGCGATTCCAACGCGATGCGCTCGCGCGCGGCCAAGGTCAAGTCTTCGGAAAAATAGGCAAAGCAGCCGCGTCCGGCATCTTTAGCTTGATACAATGCGGCATCGGCATGATCCATCAAAATTTCCGGACTGTCGCCATGCTGCGGATACAGGCTGATACCGATACTGGCGCCAATGCGTACATCCTCGCCCTGAGCCACGCAAAAAAGCTCGCTTAAGTCGGCAATGATGTCTTCGGCTACGCGCGCCGCATCCTCAGGATGAGCGATGTCTTCCAGCAACACGATAAACTCATCGCCGCCCAAACGCGCCACCATATCGACATCGCGCAATCTTGCGGTAATACGCGCCGCAACTTGTTGCAGCAATTCATCGCCGGCCAGATGCCCCAAGCTGTCGTTGACGGCTTTAAAGCGATCCAGATCGAGCATCAGCAAGGCCAACTGTTTGCCGTCGCGCCGCTCTACATCAATGCCGTGTTTCAGGCGTTCTTGCAAGAGCCGGCGGTTGGGCAATTGGGTCAGCGGATCGAAAAAGGCCAGTTGTTTAATCTGTTCCTCGGCAGCCTTGCGTTCGGTAATGTCGATATGGGTGCCGACATAATGGGTAATCGCATCGTCATCCCCTTTCACCACCGAGATGATCAGCCACTTGGGATACACTTCGCCGTTTTTGCGCCGATCCCACACTTCGCCTTGCCAAGTGCCGAAACGCTCTATTTCTTCCCACATGGCTTCATAAAAATCCGCGTCGTGATAGCCGGATTTGAGCAGGTTGATCTTTTGCCCGACGACTTCTTCTTTGCTATAGCCGGTCGATTCGGTAAAAGCCCGGTTGACTTGCAAAATGATGCTGTCCGCATCGGTAATAACCATCGGTTCCTTGGACTCGAAGGCGATAGCCGCCACGCGAAGATGCGCTTCCGCCAGCTTGTGTTGGGTGACATCGCGTAAGGCGCTGGCGAAAAATAAGCCTTGTTCGGTTTTAATCGGGCTGACGCTGATATCCACGTCAAAACTGCTGCCGTCTTTCCGCCGCGCTTTGACTGAGCGCCCCGCTCTCAACGGCCGGGTAACCGGTGCGGCAACAAATTTGGCATGCAGTTCGGGATGCTTTGGGCGGTAACCTTCAGGCACCAGAAGTTCAATCGATTGGCCGATCAGTTCTCCCTGCCTATAACCCAGCATTAATTCCGCTTGCTGGTTGACTTGAGTAATGATGCCTTGCTTGTCGCTAATCAGCATGGCATCCGGCGTCGCGTTAAAGATCGCGCGCTGATAGCCTTCTTTTGCCGACAAGGCTTGTTCGACTTGCCTGCGCGCGCCGAAATAAGTTGCCAGCGCCATCCCTGTCACCGACAGAATCAGCATAAAAAACCAATAATTGGCAAGGTGGGTGTTGCCAATGTCTTTTGCGAAATAACCGACGCCCTGCTGCGCGCCAAGCAGCCCCATGATCGCCGACATGACCAAAATCAGTACGACGCCATGAGTTTCCAAGCGGACCGCCGCCCAAGTAATAATCAGGAACATCCAGTAGCCTTTGGCGATCTGGCCTATCGAATCGTGCAGCCAGTCCATAAAGATCACCTGAGCGACCAAAAAGGCTAAACTCAGCAACAGCATAAATTCAACCAGCCGCTTCGGCTTAAAGCCGTCTTCAGGCGCCTGACGCCAAACTAGAACCAGCGGGGTAATCAGGGCAATGCCCAGCACGTCGCCCATCCACCAGTAACTCAGACTGGAGAAAAAGGCGGTTCCCGCCGAAAATCCGGAAACAACCAAGGCGGCGCTTCCTATCAGTGCAGCAATAGCGCTTGCCATAGCGCCGACTAAAAGTAGTCGCAGGTAATCGCGCGTGGATAAGACGGATTGGTTGAAAGCACCGCAGCACTTAAGCAGCCAAGCGCCCAACAGCACCTCCAAGGTAGTGCCCAGAGCAATGACTGCGGCCATCCAAAAAGAATCGACGGTGCTTAAATTGAGCAGCAAGGCCCCCAGAAATACGCCAACGGCATAGCTGTTGCCGCCTATCAATAAAACCGACCACGCCAATCCGGCGGGCAGCCAAACCACACTGGTAATGCCGTTGCCCGAACAACAGGCAAGAACAACCGAGCCCAGCAAGGCGTAGAGGACGGCTACACCGAGTTGTTTTAGCAGAAGGGCCGGACGGACAGCCGCCTTTGCCCATTGACGGAAATTTATCATTATTATTGTTTTTTCCTTACTACGACTTTATGTTGTTTTTATCGTTTTCATGCGCCGAAGTCACAGCCGTCAAGTTAAGCGCCATGAGGCCCGCTCCTGCGGGTTGAACTTGGGAACGAGCATGAGCGCTCCTAAGTTCAACCCGCAATAATAAATCCCCTCAGCTATCGTTCCCACGCTCCGGCGTGGGAATTCAGTCCGCAACGCTCCAGCGTTGCGGGACGCCTGAGCGCGGAAACGATGCAAATGGCGATGTACCGCAGCACATATAGAGCACTGGATTGATTGAGCAACATGACAGCTAAAAATTCAATCCGAGGCAAATTGGAGTGCAGGCTTCGCCTGCTTGCAGGCGAAGCCTGCACTCCGGATGTCTGGATTAATGTTGTTTGATCAACAATGGCATCTATATGTATAAAGACGAGAGCAGGAGCTGGGAACCGGCGTAAAGAATCACGCATTCACACCAGCCGTTGCTCGTGCAATAGCTGCACAAATTCAAGCGCCGGCAACGGTTTGCTTTTGATATAGCCCTGATAACTGTCGCAACCTTTAGACTGCAAAAAGGCTAACTGTTCAGGTGTTTCGACACCTTCCGCGAGCACCTTAAAGCCCAAAATATGCCCCATGGCGACAATAGTCGCGGCGATTTCCATATCATCCTGGCGGAAAGGAATGTCGTCGATGAAGCTTTTGTCGATTTTCAAGACATCCACCGGGAAGTTTTTAAGATAGCCCAAGGAGGAATAACCGGTACCGAAATCATCAATGGCGAGACGGACGCCTAAGGCACGGAGATTATTCAGAATAGTCGCGGCATTTTCCTGATTTGCCATCAATCCGCTTTCGGTTATTTCCAGCTCCAGGTGTTCGGGTGGAAAACCGGTTTCGCTCAAGGCCCTGGCGACTAAGGCGCAAATATCGCTACGTTTAAATTGGTGCGCGGAAACGTTAACCGCCAAGGTTAACCCCGGCAAGCCCTGATCCAGCCATTGTCGACCTTGGCGGCAGGTTTCGCGTAACACCCAGCCGCCGATTTCCACAATCAGGCCGCTTTCTTCGGCAATGGCAATAAAGCGGCTGGGCGGAATCAATCCCTCTACCGGGTCCTGCCAACGCACCAAAGCCTCCGCGCCGACAATACGGTCGCTGTTAATATCCACCTGCGGCTGGAAAAAAACCCGCAGCTCCTGTTGCTCAATCGCACGCCGCAGCCGCATTTCCGTTTCTATACGCTCCCTCGCGGCCAGGGTCAGGTCTTCGGAAAAATAGGCAAAGCAGCCGCGCCCGGCCGCTTTAGCCTGATACAGAGCGGCGTCGGCATGATCCATCAGTTGCTCGGGGTTAGCGCCGTGTCGCGGATACAAGGCAATGCCGATGCTGGCGCCGATTCGGACAGTGGCGCTTTGAATCAGACAAAAAGGCTTGGCTAAATCGGTAATGATTTCTTTAGCCACCCGCGCCGCGTCCTTGGGCCTGGCAATATCTTCGAGCAGGATAATAAACTCATCGCCGCCCAAGCGAGCCACGACATCGACATCGCGCAATCTTGCGGTGATGCGCGCGGCAACTTGTTGCAACAATTCGTCTCCCGCCAGATGCCCCAAACTGTCGTTAACCGCTTTAAAACGATCCAGATCCAGCATCAATAACGCCAGTTGCCTGCCGTCGCGGCGTTCCACATTAATGCCGTGCTTTAACCGTTCCTCCAGCAGTCGGCGGTTGGGCAACTGGGTCAGCGGGTCATAGAAAGCCAGTTGCTTGATTTGGCCCTCGGCATTCTTACGGTCGGTGATGTCGGTATGGATGCCGATGTAATGAGTGGCGACGCCGTCGCTGCCTTTTACCGCCGTAATAGACAACCATTTGGGATAAATTTCGCCATTCTTGCGACGATCCCAAATTTCGCCCTGCCAAGTGCCGATGCTCAGAACGCTTTTCCACATCGCCGCATAAAAAGCCTCATCATGACGCCCGGATTTGAGCAGGCTTATTTTCCGCCCGACAACCTCTTGTTCGGTGTAGCCGGTAGAGGCGACGAAGGCTTTGTTGATCCTTAGAATGACGCTTTCGGTATCGGTAATAACCATGGCTTCTTGCGACTCGAACGCCGCAGCGGCAATACGTAAATCCAGTTCGACTTGTTTGCGTTCGGTGATGTCGCGGCAAAATACGCAGAACTGCTGGTATTCGGGCAAAAAAGCGGCAGCGACTTCAATATCAATGACATGTCCATTTTTATGGCGGTGGCGGGTTTCGAACAGGTCGTAGCCCTGTTGAATAATCTTTTCGATATGCGCCTTGACTTGTTCGGCTTCTTCTTTAGCTTCCAATTGACTGATATGCATGGTTTCCAATTCAGCCACCGAATAGCCGCTTATTTTGGCGTAAGCTTCATTGACTTGCAGCACATTACCGCGTGAATCGACTATCCAGAAGCCGTCCAACGAGGTATCGATCATCGCTTTAATTTGATGCAATATCTGCTCAACCTGCTTACGCTCGGTGATATTTTGCGCAGCCCCCACCATGCGCAACGGCCTGTTCATTTCATCGTATTGCAAGCCGCCGCTACCGCGGATATAGCGCACGGCGCCGTCCGGCAACATAATACGAAAATCCAGTTCCTGCATCTTTTTGCCGCTACGGCAATCGCTAACCCATCTTTTTAAGGTGGTGCGATCATCGGGATGGACTAAATCGAGAAATGCCGGTACCGAGTGCGCGAATGTCTGCTGGGCAACGCCATAAATCCGAAACATTTCGTCCGACCAGCTAAGGTAACCGGTTTCCAATTCCACAGACCAACTGCCGACATGAGCAATGCCCTGAGACTCGGACAGCATCCGCTCCTTGTCCTGCAATATTTGCTGCGCTTGTTTCTGATCGCTAATATCGATGGCCGAACCGATGTAACCGCCGAATACGCCGTCTTCATCGTAAAGCGGCAGACCTTTATCCAAAATCCAGCGCCAGTCGCCGTTCGCGTTGCGCAAGCGGTATTCGGTGGTAATGGCTTCATGAGCTTCGGTGTTTTGATAATAGGCCAGGAAAGCGGTTTCCCGGTCATCGGGATGAATGGTGCTGATCCAGCCGCCATGCGTCATCGTTTGCACGGAATTGAAACCGGAAAAATCAAGCCAGGATTGATTGACAAAAGTAGGCTCTCCCTCGGCATCGGTAATCCAGATCATGATCGGCGAGCTGTTGGCCATTCGGCGAAAACGCGCTTCGCTGGCCTGTAGCGTAGCCTCGGCCCGTTTGCGGTCGGTGATGTCGCGCAAGGCGCTGGCGAAAAACAAACCTTGCGCGGTTTGAATCGGGCTTAAGCTGATTTCCACATCCAATTCGCTGCCGTCTTTTAACAGCGCCCTGACCGCCCGTCCCGCTCCCATCGGCCGAGCCACTGCCGAACCGGCAAATTGAGTGCGCAATGCCGGATGCGTTGCCCGAAAACGCTCCGGCACCAAGACTTCAATCGATAGTCCGAGCAGTTCGTTAAGGGGATAACCCAGTAAACATTCGGCCTGCTGGTTGACCATGGTAATAATGCCTTGCTCATCGCTAATCAGCATCGCGTCCGGAGTGGCGTCGAAGATAGCGCGCAGATAGGTTTCGCTGGTTTGTAAGGCTTGGGGGCTGGGCAGTTGCAACAGTTTGGGAAGCAACGGCCAAATCAGCAAGGCGGTGACGATCGACACCAGCGCCGTGGCCGATTTTATCAAGCCGTCCAGCCAATAGTCGGGGTGCCAAATGGTCCAAATACTGATTAAATGAGTGGTGCCGCACAAACAAATAAAAACGCCAAACAGCACAAATACCCAGCGATAAGCCAAATCGGTGCGTTTTTTGACGAAATACCATAAGGCAAACGGAATGGAGAAGTAGGCAAGAGCAATGATGCTGTCGCTGACGATATGTAACCACAAGATTGACGGCAGCCAGAGATAGCAAGCACCATGAGGCATAAAGTTGCCGGTGCCGACCAGTAAATCATTAAACCATGCGGGCATTCAGTCTCGTACTCCATTGATACATTTTGTAATTATTTCGGACATCCAGAACAGACATAGCGAAACGCGTCAATAGCGCCCAAGAGTATGGGCTCACCGGCTTATCCCGAAACAATAAAGCGAGTCCTTAGAAATCTTCTTCGGTTAATAGCGTTGTTACCTTGCGGTCAGGGTCTGTGATAACCCATAGTTTTTCAGTTTCAACGTTATAGACCGACATGACTCTTTCTACTGTTGCGGGCAGTAATGCCAGCGTGTTTTCACGCCAATCGAGTTCCGAGACTTCCCCGTAATCGCCTCGTTCATGCCGATCCAGCAAATCGCCGATCGGCACTTTATATTTGGCTATAATCGAAATTGCCGTTGGGGTCATCGTGATTTGTCCGAGTTCAAACAACTTCATGGAATTTACTCCTTATATATTATTGTAATTCAAAGCGTACATTTAGTAATTAAATGCGGAGCAACGGAGATTAAATAACGCCTGCATTTTCGCCCAAGGCGATCGCTTTTACGGCTTATCCTCTTGTTCGGGTTATTTAATTCATTCTTTGCCTCGCAGGTCTTTTGTCACTTTACTTTATGTCCGTTGCTATCTCTCCGGCATCGGGGAGATGCAAGGAGACGAGAAAAGTAAGGCAAAATACCGACAAGCCCAGTATTAACATTGCAACTATAGGGGTTATATGATGCGCGGCGGCGAAAGTATAACCACCCACTGCCAATAACATAGCAATATTTTGAAAAAAACTTTGCAGCGCGACCGCACTGCCGCTGCCGATGCTATGCTGGCCCAACTCCTGAAATGCAGCATTGATAGGCACGATAAACATACCGCCCATCATGCCTATGAAGAACAGCGTAAAGCGGGCCGGCCAGATGCTGTCGGCAAAACTCAGCGCGATGATGAAAACCGCCATCAGGTAAGCGGGTATTCTGGCTCGACGCAAATGCTCCAGCGGAATCAGCCGCGGCACCAAAGCCGATCCGGCAATAATACCGATAGCGAGGAACAAGGTCAGCTCGGCAATTTCGCTGGCGTTCTTGGACAATAAAACCAGCGGCGCCCAAGCCACGATAATCACTCTTAAAGTGGCCGCCGCAGCCCAGAACAAAGCGCCTCCCAGTATCGCGAAGCGCGAACGCGGCGTGCTAAAAAACGTCGCTATTTGGCGCTGGAAAGCCACAATCCTGGAACCTGAAACAGTCTGATGCTCCGGTACGCGAACCGGTAACGCGATGGTCGTCAACGCCGAGGCGATAAAAATAACGATGGTTCCGGCCAGTGCCCAGGTTATCGAATAATCCGCCATTTTGGCGCCCACTATCATACCCAGCAAGATAGCCGAAATAGTAGAGCCTTCGATCCAGCTGTTCGCTTTAACCAGAAATTCATGCCCTGCCAGCTCCGGCAAGATGCCGTATTTTGCCGGACCGTAAATGGCCGCACCGACGCCGACCACGCAATAAGCAATTAAGGGCTCGACATGACACAACAACAAGCCTGCGCCCGCCGCTTTCATCAAGTTGGCAATAATCAACACCCTGGATTTGGGGTGATTGTCGGCAAATCCGCCCACCCACGGCGCCAGCACCACAAACGCTACCAGAAACATGCTCTGCAAAGCCGGAACATACCAGCCGGCCAGCTGTTCGGATTGCATCACCATCGCAATCACCGTGAATAAAATAGCGTTATCGGCAAAAGCGGATAAGAATTGGGCGATCAGTAGCGGATAGATTTGTTTGTTCATAAGGTATTTTATTTAAGGTAACTCGCAAAAAATAAACCATCGATATAATGGAACGCGGATGCTACAGCATGATTATGATCACGCGGATAAATCATAGAAAATCCGCACTCATCATAAATAGACAATCAATAGATCTTTCACAAAATGCACAGAGCAATTCACCACGAAGACACGAAGGTCACGAAGAAAAACATGCTATCGTTCCCACACTCCGGCGTCACTGCCATTAAGTTAAGGATTTTAGTAAGCGCTAGTTCCCAAGCTCCAGCTTGGGAATTTAGTGTAGGAAGCTCCAGCTCCCCGTCTCGCAAAGCTGGAGCTTTGCTCACTGGGTTCCCAAGCAGGAGCTTAGGAACCAGCCTAATGCCGTGAGGAACGCTCCCGCATCCCGTACCGCAGGAGCGGTATGCCGGCATTCCCACGCCGGAGCGTGGGAACGATACAGATTTATCGTGTATTTTATTGACGGCGAAGTTGCGCCTAAGAAACCTTGCCGGTTACCAGCTCGGTAACCGCCGGGTAATTGGTCTTACCGCTCGCCATCACCGGAATCGCATCAACGATCAGAATCTTCTTCGGCAGCGCTATTTGCGCCACGCCTTTGGACGCCGCCGCCAAGTCATTCACCGTCACCTGCTTTTGCGTGGTCACCAAAATAATCTGTTCGCCTTTTTTCGCATCCAACAGACTGATAACGGCATGATGCGCATCCGGCCAAGCATTCGACGCCATTTGCTCGACTGCGGTTAACGACACCATTTCACCGCCGACTTTGGCAAAACGCTTGCTGCGGCCGCGAATGCTGATAAAGCCTTCGTCATCGACATGCACAATATCGCCGGTGTCATACCAGCCTTCGCCGTAGATCGATTTAGGCGTGACCAATTGGCCCGGATTGTCGGCCAGCAGATAACCCCGCATGATATTGGGCCCGCTGACATGCAATCGGCCCGCATCCTGAATGCCTTCGACCGGCTCCAGTTTATAGTTCATCGACGGCATAAATCGCCCGACGGTACCGGCTTTAAAGTCTATCGGCGTATTCACCGAAGCAATCGGTGTGGTTTCGGTCGCGCCGTAACCTTCCAGAATGCGGATGCCGAATTTATCCGCCCACAGTTGCCGGGTGGTTTCCTGCAATTTTTCCGCGCCGGCGACCACATAGCGCATATTGAAAAAATCGTAGGCGTGAGCTTTTTTCGCGTAACCGGCTAAAAAAGTATTGGTGCCGAACATAATGGTAGCCCCGGTTTCATAGGCGATTTCCGGAATGACCGCAAAATGCAGCGGCGTCGGATAAAAGAACGTGGTCATGCCGTGCAATATCGGCAGCATGGTACCGACGGTAAAACCGAAGGAATGAAACATCGGCAGAAAGTTAAGCACCACGTCCCGCGCATTAAAATTAATCCGGGCTTCCAATTGCTTAAGGTTGGACAGGATGTTGGCATGGGACAGCACCACGCCTTTGGGCGTACCTTCGGAGCCGGAAGTAAACAAAACCACGGCCGGACTGTCGGGGCTGTATTGGGTGTGTTTATACCAAATATTAGCGGTTTTGCATTGCACCCAGGCGTGTAACTTATCCCATGCCGACACCCGCTCGGCCAGATCTTCCAAATACACCAGCTTAACCTGTTCGGCCAAGTGCTCGGCTTCGCCGCTTAATTTGCCCAGTTCGATAAAACGGCGGGAGGTCAACACCGTTTTGACCAACGCGATGCCGCACGCCGACACCATACCCGCCGAACCGGTTGAATAATTCAACATGGCCGGAACCCGGCCGTAAAGTTGCAAAGCCAAAACCACCGATAGGGTTTTAGTCGTATTAGGCAGGAAAACCCCGACATTTTCCCCTTCGGAGGTTATTCCTTTTAATAGGTTGCCGATGGCAATGACTCGGGTGATCAAGTTGTCATAGGATAAGGGAACGCGATCCAAATCGTTGGCGACAATATGCTTGCCGCCGTGTATTTTGCGCGCTTCAAGCAGGCTGGCGAAAACGGTCTGCCGGTAATGGCTGGTTGCGAACATCATTTCGGTCATAATGTCCGCTAACACGTGGCCGCTGTATTTGCGCCGACTTTTGCCGGTTAAGCCTTGAGGCGGGGAAACGTAGGTATGAGGCAAAATCTGAATAGTAATTTTGGGAAATAAGCGCAAACGCACGATATTACGCAGCTTGGAAAAATGCGTATATTCCGCGCCGTCGATCCGTACCGGCAAGATCGCCGCAGCGGATTTATCGGCCACCATGCCGGTGCCGTCGTAGATTTTCATCAACGAGCCGGTCACGGTAATACGGCCTTCCGGAAAAATAACGGTATGGGTATCTTGCTGCAAATGATGAATCAGATCCTTCAGCGATAAGGGATGGGTCGGATCCATTGGGAAAACGCGGGATAAGCGCAGAAAAGGCTTTAACCACCAGCGTTCGGAAATCTGGGTATTAATCGCAAAGGTGATGTCGTCGGGTAAAAATACCCCCAACAGTAACGGATCGAGAAAGGAGGTGTGATTGGATATGATCAGCACCCGTTTTCCGGCTTTTTCGTAGTTATCCAGGCCTTTGACTTCAACCTTATAAATTAAGGTCAGCAGCCGGCGCAAAGTTTTTTTTAGCATTAAATCCTCTTTATTTGCTATTTTAGCAAATGTTTTATTTTACTTAGAATAATTACGGTTACTCGAATCTCAAAGCATTTTCCACCCTAGCGTTACTGATCTTCGATTGTAAGTTAGGCGCAGCTTTTTCAGTTATCCATTTAAACCGGGCGTGGCATTTTAAAATACGGCTTGTGTTTTCCTTGCGAGTTTAAGACAAGTTGATGGCGACCTGATGACAAGATGGTGTTTTTAAGTTGGAGTCTTACCGTGCGCCTATTATAAGGGAGTGAAGGCAACAATACTTTCACAGTCTCCGGCAACTCCAATTCATGACCATTACAGCGTTTTCGCTCCCTTAAATCGCAAGTATCCGCCCCTTCTCCCTTGAGCGAGGCGGTTGCCGAAATTATTTCAGGCACCTTCCTTAATGGCCGCGGCAGGGCTTCAGGTATATGTATTTTCATCATGAATCCTTGCATAATAACGGTTAACAGTGCCGGAGCGTTTTAGGTCGGCGCTTAC